>Ga0315288_10002627_pt1 | contig 23131 bp, 23 predicted proteins | sample YL17G11_20_MG_FD_203454 | JGI IMG/M metagenome (GOLD analysis project Ga0315288, IMG submission 203454) | Sediment microbial communities from Yellowstone Lake, YNP, Wyoming, USA - YL17G11_20 | ecosystem: Environmental > Aquatic > Freshwater > Lake > Sediment | place: USA: Wyoming | collected...
GATGATGTCAAAAGGGCCCCTAACGTCCGTGACCGAGAGGCCATAGCAAACACGAAGCTACGCGAGCGTCTCAATCGAATCTACCTACTCAAGAGTGAGTTGTTGGACCTGGAGACGGTCGAGAAGGCGGTCATCCTGGTCCATGAGGAACTCATCCGTACTAGCAATGAGATCAAGACTCAACGCTCCCTGCTCCTTACTGACCGTTATACTGGAGCTGGGTACGGTGATGAGGCGGACTCTCTTCGGGACAAGAGGGCTCGGGGCATTCTGTCCGCAGATATCGATGAGCAGGAGCTTGATGCCCTGATCTCGAAAGATGCTGACCTTAGCGTGGCCTCAGTTGCTGCCATTGTAGGAGCACAGCCTGCCATGCCTGTTGTTGAGTTTGAGACACAGGTCATTGATGTTCGAGTTCCTGTAGAGCCCGAACCTGTGGTTGAGGTGGTACCTGTTAGGGCGATGTCTAAGGCGGAAGAGGATGACGCAGACATGGCCTCGTTTCTCAGCGATGTGAGCTTTGACTACAAGCCTGAGTCCGCAAAGGCCAAGAAGTCTGTGACACCTAAAAAATCGGACTTAGACGATGATTTTCTTGAGGGTCTACTCAGTAATGTCTGACCTGACCGGTGTACATAGATCGCGGCACGTTACGCGACCAGTTCCAGAGCAACGCTCATCGAATATTGTCTTGTAGCGTGACCGCACGTTCCGAATGACCCGGTACCCAGCTCTACTTCAAACCGTAATCTGGGGCCACGTCCAATGGAGAGTAACAAATGGTAGACATCGACGTAGATCTAGAGTTGGGTGATGATTCTGACATTGGCCTTGGGGATGAGGACAAGGGTAGGGTCGGCAATCAGGTTGATTGGTACAAGGGGGAGAAAGGTCGCACAGACCGAGTTGCTCTTGTGTATTTCAACAACATCAAGCAGTCGACCTTGCGTAGGGCGCTTCGGGCAAAGCCGGACCTCACGAAGGACCAGCAGAAGTCCGTCGTGATTCAGACACTTCAGAAGCTCGCAGAGAAGCTTGAGAAGTCGATCGATCAGCTTGATGACGTTGACATGCTCGACCTCTCTGAGGCTCGGTTCAAGACGGTCACGGCGTCGTTCAAGCAGGGCATCGGTTACGTGGAGTGGCCGAAGAAGCTTACGGCAGAAGAAGAGAAGGTGTGGAAGAAGCTTGGAGACAAGCGTAACTACGTCTTCACGGTACTCATGCAGTACCCAACTGACCGTGAGGGGGAGATCGACAAGGACCGGCTCTCCAAGAGCTGGAGGGTTCTGCCCTGGCGTTTCTCGTCCGACAAGTATGAGGTTCTCCGAAAGATCAACAAGGGTCTGCAAGAGAGCAATGCGATGGTCTCTAGCATTGACCTCAACTTCGCTTGCACTGACGCCACGTACCAGAAGATCACGATCACACAGGCTGGCCCTTGCATCTACCTCAAGAACGACAAGTTCCGTCGAGTCGTCCTTGAGAAGGCAGTCACGCTCTACGAGAAGCTCGGACTTCGACAACTCACAACCGATGAGCTTCGCGAGAAGCTTGGCGTGAGTGGAGGGTCTAGTGGCGGTGGCGGCGGCGGTGGTGGGTCTGACGCTGGGGAAGACTTCTCCAGCATCCTCAACAACGTCTGAGACCATCCTCGCCCTCGCCTTGGGGCTGAAGGGCCACTTGTGCTTTCGCTTGGTCTCGACCCATCTATGACAGGGTTCGGTTGGTGCGTTCATGATACGGACGCAGTTGGCCGATCCCGTGTGGTCAAGAAAGGCAGATGGAAGACATCCTCGAAGGACATCTTCCTTTGCCGCTATCTGTATCTCCGGGACTCCATCGGAGCACTCTTGGATGAGATCCCGGAGATACAGATAGTAGGCGTAGAGTCGCCACCTTTTGGGGAACAGTGGTCTGAGGGTTTGTACGGGCTCTTCCTCTATGTGAACGAGGCCGTGTACCTTCGTCGTCGTGACGTTGTCTATTTCGATCCACTCACTGTTAAGCTCTTAGCCAAAGAAGATCCTACCGTCCGTCGAGGCAAGATGTTCAAGGCCGATATGGTGGCCATGGCAAAAGCTGATACAGGTATCGCTCGTTGGAATGCCGATGAGGCAGATGCTTACCATATCGCTAGGTTCTCCGCACGATTCCTTCTACTGCTGGATGGCCTCATAGATGAGGACGTTCTCTTACCCTCTGAGAGGCACGTATTCTTACGTCAAAGAGTGATCTCCGCTGGGGGTAAGACGACAATCATCCGTTCAAAGGTGTCGAAGATAGAGGGTAAGACCCAAGGTCTTGGCACGATGTTCAGGGAGAATGACAGGTTTTTTAGATTCTCTAAGCTGGGGGCTACATGAGTAAAGCGTTGGCAAAGGTTCCGACTGCCGCAGCAGTCAAGTCTAGTAGTGCGCTTGCAGGTCTTGCAGGTCTTATCCTCAAGGCTACGCAACAGCAGTCGATTGGGTACCGAAGTGGTACGATGCCGCATCTACCAACGGGCATCATTCAGATCGACACCTTGATCGGTGGGGAGCTGGTTGAGGACAAGAAGAGTATGGTGTGCCCTGGGTTGCCCAAGGGCCGCATCATCGAAGTGTACGGGGCGGAGTCTAGCGGCAAGACAACCCTCGGTCTCAAGTTCATATCCGTCCTTCAGAAGTCGGGAGGGTCAGCACTGTTTCTGGACTACGAGCACGCTCTCCACCACGGGTACGCTAAAGCCACTGGTGTTGATTTCAGTCCGGATAAACTGTTGCTCTACCAGCCCAACACCTTTGAAGAGGGCATCAAGATGCTCTATCTGGCTTGCGCTCAGAAAGTGGACCTCGTAGTCATTGACTCCGTGTCTGCAATGGTGCCAGCTTCAGAGCTGGAGAAGAAGGTAGACGATCCGGCTAAGATCGGTGCGTTGGCATCAACGATGTCGAAGTACCTACCTAAGATGGTGAAGTGGCTCGACCAGTCTGGTACCACCTTGGTCTTCATCAACCAGACACGGGCACTCATCTCAACCAATAGCTATGCCAGCTCAGGTGGTGGTGAGGACAATACCTCTGGGGGTAAGGCTCTCAAATTCTTCTGTAGCATCCGGTTGAAGACAACCCGTATCAGGTCGGATTTTGTCGAGAAGAAAGACACCGTTACGCTCAAGAAGAAGCGCACTCCCTACGGTAACCTAGTGCAGGTGAAGGCGGTCAAAAACAAGATCGCAGGGCACCAGGGTCACACTTCGGAGATCTTCATTCGCTACGGTTCCGGGGTAGACGAGTACCTATCACTTATCGAGAGTGCGCTCCCTCGCTCGATCATCTCTAAGTCTGGAGGCAACTACGCTTACGGGAGTAACAAGTTCGTAGGTAAGGAGAAGGTCCGTCGTTTCCTCATAGATAACCCCAAGGCTTACGAAGAGATCCGAGACAGGGTCATGAAGGCCATCGTGGCTGAGGCTCCGGAGCCGCTTCAGGGTGACGATGAGATCGAGGATGACGACATCATTTCAGACATGCGTAAGAATGTTGGGGATGACGACATGGTGGACGACTCGGAAGACGCCTCGGTAGAAGAGACTCTTGCGGAGATCGAAGCGTCGTGATTGATATCGAGGTTAAGGGGTTTCAGTCGATTGAGCACACTCACATTAAGGTTGAGGGTTTCTCAGCTCTTGTGGGCCGTTCAAATATCGGCAAGAGCGCGTTTGTCAGGGCCGTTCGTACAGCTCTGACAAACCCCCCTGGCACCTCGTTTGTTCGTCACGGTCAGGATTGCGCTCGGCTGGTACGGAAGAACGGTAAGACCTGCAAGTGCTCTTCTTCGGTGCACATCCGTACGAAAGGGTTGGACCTTCTCTGGGAGAAGGGGGATGCGGTCAACCGATATGTTTTCAACACTCAGATTTACGACAAGCCAGGTCAAGGCGTACCGGATTTCCTAGCTGAGGCTGGTTTCGCCCCTGTGGAGATTGGTGGTAAGGCCAACTCAATCCAGGTCGCGGATCAGTTCTTCCCCATCTTCCTTCTGGATCAATCAGGTCCTGCGATAGCCGAAGCTATTTCTGATGTCTCTCGTTTGGACCAGATCAATGCTGCTACCCGTCTGGCAGAGAAGGATAGGCGGGATGTCATAGCCAAGCGCAAAGTGCGCGAAGAAGATGTGAGAGAGCTGGAGACTCAACTCACTGAGTTTGAGGGTCTGGACTCGGCCATTAAGGAGCTACAGGAGGTTGGCAGCAGCTTCCTAGCTCTAGTTCAAGCACAGAGTAGGGTTCAGCAGTTGGGGCGCTTCTTGGGGGCTCTAGAAGTCCTTGTGGTGGGTATTAGGCGTCTACAAGAAGCTGCCAATATTGATGTGGACGAACCTGTTGAGTTAGAGAGGGCCTTCGCGAAAACACTACAGTGCCATCGCTTCGACGTAGACTTCGATGCTCTCACGCTACGGGTTAACCGTCTCCATGAGGCCAGTCAATATGATGTAGAAGACCTGGACACCCTCACGGCCAAGTCCTCCTCGATTCAAGTCTTGAAGAGATACCAGGTTGAGCTTGATAGGCGCTCGAAGGACGTAGAAGGCGTTTCGTGGGTAGAGAACGACCTCCGGCCCTTCCCTGAGGAAGACCCGCTCTCAGAGCCCGCAGGTAAGCTGTCCAAGCTCGGGTTATGGGTGTCACAGATTAATCGGAACAAGGGGGCGTTAGCCCCCCAATCTAAGTTGTTGGCCGAGGATCTACCGGACACCCTTCACTTGGAGGAGCAGAACTCCAAGCTCAAGACACTATCGAGTCTCATCTCTAAGGTCACTACTCTCCCACCACTCTTACGGGGCCTAGCTGCTCAGGCGACAACGCTTGAGGCGGAAGAGTCTGTAATTGAAGGTGAGATCGACGCTCTTGGAGTGTGCCCGACTTGCGTTCGACCTGTGAGAGAGGAACACACACATGCCTAGGGTATCGTTCCTATTCAGGACAGACGTACACACTTCTGACAGGAGTCCGGAATCCTGGAAGGCTGACTACCCGACAGAGATCTGGTCAAACCTAGAGCAGATTGGCCGGATTGCTCAGGCCCACGATGTCAGTGCAGTGCTTGATGGAGGGGACTATTTCCATGTTAAGGCCGCGACTAGGAACCCACATTCCCTAGTCGAGAAGACTGCACGGATCCACAAGGAGTATCATTGCCCGGTTTACTCCATTGAGGGTAACCACGATATCTCCCACAACAACTTGGAGACCTTGGGTAAGCAGCCCTTAGGCGTGCTCTATGCAGCGGGAGTATTTGAACACCTTCGTGAGCAAGTGTTCAGAGACGGCACGACTCAAGTTAGAGTCGTGGGGGTACCGTACAGCCCTGACCGGACTATGGACGACTTGTTGAGCATCCAGAAGAAGCCTGGGGACACTCACTTGGTCATGGTTGTACACGCTCTGGCAGGGCTCAACCCACCTCCTAACGTAGAGGACTTCTTCAACGAGCCGGTGTTCCGGTACGAGTCTCTTGTCCGAAGGAATGGTCCCGATGCTGTCTGTTTCGGACATTGGCACCGAGACCAAGGGGTAGAGGAGATAGAGGGGAGGTTCTTTGTCAATCAAGGAGCCACCTCAAGGGGCGCTCTAGTTCGAGAGAACCTTCAACGTACACCTAAGGTATCGTTGATCGAAATTGACAACGGGGAACTGAGGGTCACTCAGATACCCTTGTCTGTTGCGCCAGCTTCTGATGTCTTTGACCTGGAACGGAAAGCTATCCAGGAGCAAGAGCGGACAAGTATCGATCAGTTCGTCATGCGCCTGTTGATGGACACTGACTCAGATCCGTCTGAGTCAGTCGAGGACAACATCCGTAAGTTGGACTTCGCTCAGGATGTGCGTGACAAAGCTCTGCACTACATAGAGATGGCAAGGTCTATAGGATGACTTACCTATCATACTCAGGGTACAAATCGAATGCCACGTGCCCTTTCCAGTACTGGAACAGGTACGTGAATAAGACTCTGCTCAAAATACAGGAGAACGGAGTCAACTCCCTATATGGTTCTACCATCGGGGTTGTGTTCGAGTCCTTCTACCGAGATAGGGTCTGGAAGAGGCCTGAGTACCTGAAGGTACTACAGGATCTAGCGGAGCCTATTCTTGACCAGACCATCAAGGACCAGCTCAAGCAAGGTCGAGTTATCGACTGGTCTGACGAGAAGTCGAACTACCCAGAAAGTAAGGACGGGTTGAGTGCGAGTCAGGCCCTCTCACGAGGTCGTGAGGAGCTTCTCCGTGACGTGTACGAGTCGATCCCTCGGGGATTGGAGGCTATTAGAGCCAACCGTTTTATCGGGCCTCTCATGGAGGCGGAGATGAAGCTCGACACTCGGTTTGGCCCTCATATGATTGGGGGTCGAGCTGATTTCGTGGTGCAGAGGACGACCCCACATAACGATTTGGTCATCCTGGATGGTAAGGGTTCCAGGCATCGAGAGAAGTACGTTGACGGTACGCCTCGCAAGAAGGGGCAACCTGTCGAGGGCGTTCAGCTCAAGTGGTACGCGGTCTTGTACCGAGAGATCCACAAGAAGGTGCCTGACGCCCTAGCCTACGTGTTTTGGAGGTACAGCGGGGAACAGGCTGTCGAGTGGGTACCCTTCGATGAGGGGGACCTGAACGCACTTAAAGATGAGATGCTGTCTACGATTCGTCGAATTGATCGCAACTCTAACCAGATCGCTTCGGTGTCTAGTCCTAAAGCACAGGAAGAGTTGAGGGAGGAGCTTTTCCCCGCTCAACCAGGGTTCCACTGCAACCTCTGCTCCTATGCTGAGGTCTGTGAAAAAGGACGTAACTACAAGGCCCGTAGTCAGAGAAAGCCCCGTGTAGTCTTGCCCGAAGGTGTAGACCTGTCTCTGGGGCTTGACGATTGAAGGAGACAGCACATGGAAATTGAAGCGCTACAGAAGAAGCTCCAGGACTTGACCTCCCGTGCAAAGAAGGTCAAGCAACAGAGGTCTGAGATTCTCGGTAGCTTGAATGCGAAAAAGGAAGAGCTGACAAACTTGGTCAAGGAGATCCAGGGTGCCGGCTACAACCCTAAGACAGTCAAGGCTGAGTACGAGCAGGCGATGAAGACGCTCGAAGAGATGATGGAAGACTACGAAAAACAGCTCGTCAAAGCCGAGACGAGCATCGATGAGTTCTACAGAAAGTGAGATAGAGATGAAGATTTCTTTTGACATGGCCGCTCTGGTTCAAGCTCTAGACCTAGTCTCCATCGTGGTGCCTAAGGCGTCAGGAGCGGCGGGCTACTTGTTCAAGGTCCAAGATGACCGGTGCTACTTGTACTCCAGGGATAACGCTTGTGTAGCTCGGGCGAGCTTCCCTCTTCGTAACTCTGACGGGGGTGGATCTTTTGTGTACCCCGCTGAGTACGTAGGGGCCCTCAAGCTCCTGGCCTCAACGTCAGACACTTGTGAGATCGAAGCGACACAGGAAGACGAGAAGTTTACGGTCAGGTACCACGCCTCTTCTGGTGCTAAGGCGGAACGAGGTTCCTTTGATCCACGCCTTCTGGAGACCTGTGACCAAGACCTAGAGGAGGCTGTTGGAGACCAGGTCTACCACTCTGGGCTTCTTCGTGAAGCTATCAGCTTGGCCCGACCTTTCATATCTAAGGCCGATGGTGCGGATGAGAGCCTCAAGGGTCTTCAAGTCCTAGACGCCATGAAACCAGAGTACGCCAAGGGCGATGGGTGCTTGTACACTTCGGATGGCACCCGAGCCTTCTACTTTAGGTGCACAGCTCTTTCCAGCAAGAGTCTCGAAATGCATGGGCAGCACCTCAGCCAGTTCATCAACTTCCTCAACCGTGCGGATACCATCACCCTCAAGAAGGGCAAGCACTTTACTTTCGCTGTCGACTCCCAAGGCAATGTCTTTGGGTGGCCTAAGCACACGAAGGGCCATGGGAAGTTTGGCTACTACAGCCTCGCATCAGACCAGTACATCTTGACCATGCCCAAAGTCAGGATCACAACCTCCCTCATGCATATCCGTAGCGAGCTGGACAGTAAGGAAGAGAAGATCAAGGTCAACTTCGACCCTGAGCGTCGCACTCTTACCTTTGAGGTAGCGGCTGGCTCGGCCAAGGTCGAAGGCATTCCGATTCTGGTTGCGATCAAACAGGCAGAACCTGACCAGAAGCCTTGGACCTTTGGTGCCAACATCAACCATTTCTTGGAGTTGGTGAATGCCACTAAAGGCCATGAGGTTGAGCTTCGAGTTCGAGTACTCCCGGCAACAGGAGAACGTCGCAACGATGTGGCCATGTTCCGTACTATCGAGTCCTTCAACATCGACGCATCCGGCAAGGTAGTTGTGGAGTCGGAAGGGGCTTTTGAGTGCCAAGTGACCCGATTCATGCCCTCGAAGAACTGAGAGTTCGCCTGAAAGCCTCTCAGACTAAAGCTGAGAGGCTCATGGCAAACCAAGAGCGAGTCGAGCACGACCTTCAAGCCAAGCGTTCGGAGGTCGCCTCTCTTGCGTCCCAGCAAGACGTTCTGACCAAGGTGCTGGAGTTGTACCGGGTCTTGATGGACCGACTTGTTCTAGGTCAAGTGCAGGCAATAGAGTCCATCGTGTCCGAAGGTCTAGCTACGATCTTTCACGATCAAGGGCTCAGCTTCAAGTTGGAGCTTGCTCACAAGTACAACAAAGTTAGCGCAGAGCCCTATATATGCCAGGGGGATATCCGAGGTAACCCTCTGGATTCTTTTGGGGGCGGCCCAGCGAGTATCGTTAGCCTAGTTCTACGCATCCTTGTTCTCCTACGTCTCAAACGTCACAAAATGCTCTTTTTGGACGAGACTCTGGCGGCGGTGTCAGAGGAGTACATAGAGTCCACGGGGCTCTTTCTGCGAAAACTGTCCGAGAGCAGCGGGTTACCAATCTTGCTTGTTACGCACAAGCAAAGCTTTTTGGAGCATGCCTCTTCCGGGTACCAAGGGGAGCCCAAGTTGGAGGATGGCAGAGAGCATTTTGTAGTGCGGAAAATTCGAGGTGTCGGGTGAGAGACGAAGAAGAGATCCGTATTCGCGTCCAGACTCTAGTCCAGGATGAACTGACCCGTAGGACTGAAGCAGCCTTAGAGCGCATACCCTGCCACTGCGTCCATAACTACCGTCACCCGTTGGATGCTCGCAAGCGATCCAATGGGGACCTCAACCCACAGTACAACCGAATTGTCACTGAACGTGGCCTTCCTGTAGTGCAGGAAATCGGCCTTTGCATGCTCAATGCAGAAACACCTTCAGAGTGGGAAGGGACTATCTGCGATGAGCCTATAGATGCGAAACGATGCCCTGTGTTCAGTCCGATCATGTCGCAACAAGACGTACTTCAGGGGTTGAAAGCACAGACGCTGGACCCTCAATGGGTCAAGGACAATGTTCCTGAGGCCCACTCTCTGCTCTGGGTGCTGGAGGAGATCCACCTCCCTCGGGTGCCTTGGTGGAAAACCTTGTTGGCTAAGTTGCGAGGGCTACGAAGAAGGTTCCGAAGGAACCAAGTTGAACGTCTCGAACCCCCCTTCGATTCGTCAAAGCTGCTCCCACCTGTCGTCCATTCTAAGTAGCTCACCGTCGCATTCGGTGTTCAAGACGTATGCTGTGGATTGAAGACTTCGCCGCTCGCTGTCACGAGCAGCTCCCGGAACATGTACGGGAAGCTCTGTGGTGCCGGGGGGTAACGGATGAGCAGATGTCCCAGTACGGGGTAGGGTACATGGACGAAGACCTGCCCTTGGGTGTGGACTACCCTCCGAACTTTCTGGAGTGGGCTGGAGGGGGTTCTAAGTTGAAAGACTGCTTTGTACTCCCCTTGACCAGCATGCTGGGGGAAGTCAGAGGTCTTCAGTTTAGAGCGGTATCCCGTCAACAGAAGGGGTACATGGACTTCTTCATAGACCGCTCTCAATCCGTTCTTTTCGGGCTAGGTCAGGCTGCACCTGCTATCTGGGAGACAAGAAAGGTGTGCTTGATCGAGGGGGCTTTTGATTTGTTCCCCATGCAGAGAGTAGCTCCATACGTAGTGTCAATGCTGACCGCTAGGGTCTCGGATCAACTCGTTCGTGCGCTACTACGGGTGGCTAGTCAGGTGTATGTGTTTTTCGATGATGACGCTGCGGGTCATCGTGGTCGAGATAAATTTGTCAAGTATCACGGGTTTAGGTTCGAGACCACAGTTTTGGACTACCCGATCGGTGTCGTACTGTCGAACGGAGTCCGAGTGAAGGACCCGGCTGATCTTTGGGAGGCTTGGGGGGATGACCGTATGGTCTCATTCCTTCAAGCACAAATGAGGTAAACATGGGAACGGTCTACGGGGAAGCGGAAGAAGTTGAGAAGATCGCATCACGTCTCATTGCGAACTACCATCCGGAACTAGCTTCCGCCCGGTTCAGGTTCCTATTCAAGGACAAGGCCAGTAAGAAAGGTGGCCGTCCAGTGATGGGTACCATCAACAAGATGAGTGACAAGATGCTGTACCTCATTGAGGTTGACTTCCTAATGGAGGTGCCGCTGGAGATTTGGCAAGGTCTGGACAACACCAAGCGTTCAGCTCTGGTGGACCATCTCCTTGAGCGTTGCACTGGAGAGGAGTCTGAAGAGTCTGGGGAGATGAAGTGGTCGGTGCGTGAGCCTGATGTTCACGAGTTCAACAGTATCCTAAGGCGGTACGGTGCGTGGACTGACGAGTTGTCACAATTCGCTACCGTAGCAAAGAGCTTGGACTTTGGCTTCATGACCGAAGAGCAAGAGGATAGCTCCGAGGTCGCTGAGGACCTGATTCAAACGACTTGAGGTTCAATCGTGTGGGACACTCGGTATAGGCCCTTGACGTTTGCGGATGTGTTGGGTCAACAGGGCTCTATTGCGGTACTTAAGGCACGCCTCAGAAATGGGTCAGCTTGGGAGACAAGCTATCTGTTCTGTGGTGGTCACGGTATGGGCAAAACGACGCTGGGCAGGATTATGGCCCGTGCGATGTTGTGCCAACGGTTGAACCTAGAAGACCCTGAGCCCTGTAACGAGTGTGATAACTGCAAGGCGGCTCTCAATGACACGTCCCAAGCTTTTCAAGAGAGGGATGCCGCAAGTCAAGGTAAGATCGAGCATGTACGTAAGATCGTAGACGAGTTACCTTTCACAGTCCTTGACGCTCCGAAGCGAATATACCTATTTGATGAGTGCCACCGTATCAGTAAGGACGCCCAGGACGTTCTCCTTAAACCTATCGAGGAGAAGACCATGGTCGCCATGTTCTGTACTACAGAGCCTGAGAAGGTGCGCGGCCCGATTCGGTCCCGATGTGAAGAGCACATGATTCGCAGAGTGACTCGGGAGGAGATTCTCGTCTGGGTTAAGCGCGTATTGGACAAAGAGAGCGTCCCCCATGAGGACGATGCAGTCCTCACTGTCATCGATTACACAGGTGGGCATTTACGTGACGTTCTTAACCGTCTGGAGATGATTGCGCAGGGTGGCGACATCACGTTAGACAGGGTAAGGGAGGAACTTAATCTCTCCCTCGTTTCCGTGTTTTACGAGATCTTGCTGAGTCTGCCTACGGACCTGCCTGAGGCTCTTTCTCTACTCGATAAGGTTCGTGAACGAGTGACGGCTGAGGAGGCGGCGTCTGGTCTTGCAGAGGCCGCCATGAACTCGTTCAGGCAAGCTAACAAGATGGTTGCGGACTTTGCGTTTACTGATCGCGCACTGGCAGACCAAGTTAGCGGTCTGTACAAGGACCAAGTGGTTCGAGTTGCTGAGTACTTTCTCCGCTCCAGGTACATCACATACATTGGACTCACTTGTGATCTCGCTACTCTAGCCCACTCTCTTCGTTCAGGCACGGTCGCCGCCCCTGCTCCGCCTACCCGAGTCGCTTCGTTCCAACCCATTCAGACAGTGGCAGCTCCCCAAGCTCAGACACAGGTTCGGGTGGAAGCCCCTCAGCCAGCCCCACAGGCCCCAACAGCACCCTCTCAGGTAGAGCCCAAGGTCGAAACCACACCGGCCCCTCAGCCAGCCCCACAGGCCCCAGAACTAAACGCTTTACAAGCGGCCCTCAAGAGACCCTTCACCCCATCCACTCCAGCCTGCACTCTGACCGACAATGACGCAGACGTTATCCCTACGTCAAAGATCGTGTCTAAGCAGCCCAAGAACATAATTGAAGACCTGAACAGGGCGAACAGAGACCCACTCACCCCTCTGGCTGCGGATGTGTGGCGCAGAATTTTCAAGACTAGGCTAGAACACATGAAGAGGTCTGGCCGTGCGTGAGTGGGTTGTACTAGAACTAACACCTCAAGGTGAGGATGAAGATCCGGATGTGTTGCGTTCCTCGGTGCTCCGTGTCTTACGCGGCTCTGAGATTTTCGTCCCAGCCTCGGTTTCGGTCGTAGGTGACTCTCGGGTTGTGCACAAGCTCATAGACAACTATGTTTTTGTGCGTCGCACTCAACCAGACTCTTACTACTACAAAGCTGAGAACACCAAGTACATAGCGACTGTACTCACTGCGATGGTTGGTAAATCTAGACAGGTAACGACGGTTAAGGATGCCGATATCCTGAAGATGCGCAAGCAGATCCAGGTTGAAACGGACCAAGGTATCGAGGTCGGGGACCAAGTAGAGGTCATGTCGGGCGTCTACAAAGGTATCCGAGCTAAGGTCATCGAGGAAATCCTAGAGATTGACTCGGTGCAAGTTTACATATCCTTGAGGTCAAAGCAGGCTATCGTAACCCTCCCCCGCAGCTTCCTTCGTTTTACGGTCAAGGAAGAGGGTGCAGAAGCACCAAAGTTCTCTCCGTTTCGTACGAAGTACCTACGCATCATGGAGTGGTTTCGTCGGGCTCGTAACCCCTTGTCGACTGCGATACCTCCGATCAGTATGCTGGAGGCCCACTACTCGAACGTCGTCAAATTTGGTCCTTGGGCCAAAAACTTCGAGGCCCTCGTCCGAGAGCACACTTACCGTCGCAACGTAGATGAGAACCCGATCCCAGCTACGTACCAAGTTGAAAAGCAGTTCAAGTACGTGTCTAAGCTGTATCTTGCGTATCGTTTGGGTCGAGATGTTGAGCTAGCCCCATCGCTAGTGGACTCACCGCCCATAGAACCAGTGTTGGAACTGTCCACTAAGGCTCTAGCGTTGGCGAAGTTAGCTCTACCTCTTTCTCTGTTGTCTGGGCAAGTGGGTGCTGCCTTATGCTTGGAAGACCCTCTGAGAATTCCTGACGTAGGGCCTAACCAGACACTCGTTGAGATGTACTGTAACGCGAAAAAGAACTTCAACCTGTTGAAGTTCCAGATTGGGCAGATCGAGTCCAAGTTGAAGAAGGCGGAACAAGAGGATGCCAAGGAGCGGAAGCGTCGTGCGTCAAAACGTCATCGTTGATGGGGCAAACCTTGCCTACCGTACTTACCATGTCCTCAAGGTTATCCCGAAGCAGCTTACTGACGAAGAGGGTAAGCCAACTGGCTTACTGTTTGGGTTCCTTCGTAGTCTAGCAGCTCTCCGGAACCGCTTCGTAGACCATACTTTCTACGTTGTTTGGGAAGGATCTAGACAGCGTAGGTCGTCTAGGTACCCTGAGTACAAGGCTCAGCGTACTAAGGTGGATATCTATTCGGATGGTCAGATCAGTACTGTCCGAGAGGTGCTCGCTCATTTAGGTGTTTGGCAAGCTGTGAACCCTGTCGAGGAGGCTGACGACGTGATCGCTAGCCTAGTCAGGGGTCGACTGCAAGGCCACAAGAACACCATCCTCTCTACTGACCACGATTTCCTACAGTTGGTTACTTTTACCGACTCCCTCCTTACGCCGAAGGTAGGGAATAGATCAGAAATTCTTTACGACCCAGATAGGGTCGTGGCAGAGTATGGCGTACTGCCGGACAGGATCATCCACCTCAGGGCATTGCTAGGTGACACGTCGGATAATCTCCCTGGGGTTCCAGGTAGAATTCCAACCAAAACCCTTACAAGCCTCTTGCGAGCCCACCACAGTATTGACGGCATCTTCGCTTCTAATCTCGCTGGCATTACAGCCAACCAGTACACGAATTTACGTTCGGCGGAGGGTCAGGTCCGACTCAACTTAGAACTGATGGCTTTGCAAGAAGTACCTTTCATGCTCACTGACCCTGGAGTCAGTCCTGACCAAGCCAAGAAGATTCTTTCTGTGCGCGGATTACAGGCAGACCCTATAGTCGACCCCTTCTGCGAAGTCAGGTCTGCTAAGGGCTTCGCCAAAACGTCTTGAGGGGGTTGTGTATGAGTGGGGGATATGTGATTTCTGTTGACCCAGCGGAGCTGGCGAATAGGTTTGCCTCTCCGGAGCCGCTACTAGATGAAGTGGAAGACGAGTTGAGTGATGAAGAGGTCGGGGGGATCTTATCGTCACTGCACTACGACACTCAAGTCAGACCACTCCTAGACAAGATCCCTAACAGAGAGGCAGACATCGTCTACCTCTACTACATCACCAAGAAGAAGCAGGCGGACATTGCCGAGATCTTCGGAGTGACTCAAGCAGCTATCTCGTACCGTCTCGATCGTGGTATCCAACGCATCCGATTCTTGCTCTCCATACCTCAAGTGACCGAAGAGGATATGCGCGGAGCCCTCCCCAACGTCCCCTTCAAACAGATCGATGTCGATATCCTAGTAGGGATGTGGCAGACAACATGTCAGTCCGAGGTCGCTACCCGCCTGGGGTTGACGCAAGGTCGAGTACGGCACCGCTTCTTCGGTGCCGTTCGCATTTTGGAGAAGCGCGCTTCCGAAGACCAAGCGTTCATGAAGTATCACCGTGTGTTTAGCGCGATTTCCCATAAGAACTTCAACATCCTAAGAGAAGTGAAATTGCCACAGTGGCAGTCGCGTGGCGGGGACGGTTGTTTCTGAAGGGATGCCCTCGTATACGTGTGGGAAGTGTGACGAGCGCTTCGTTGAGGCACCGTAGGTAGTCGCGAAGGTTCTTCTTATGGGCTGGGGCCATTAAAGAGGGACCTGTGCCACTTGCCTCAAACCTCAAAACTCACGACTATCAGTTCGAGTATGCCGTTCCGGCTGGTAAGTGGAAATGGACGACTAGACTCGATGTGTCTCAGTCGAACCCTATCTACACTATCCGGGATATCATATCCCCTTATGGTTTGCTGAGGGACTCGATCCCTTTGCCTGGGGTGGTTGTCTCAGCGATGGCTGAGAGCATTGTGGAGCTGAAGGCCAATTTCTCCCCTCACATCCTTGTTGGCCCACCCACGAGCCTCACCTTTGTTGTGGATGAAGGTCGTGGGTACTCGCCTTCGCAGGGGGTTATCCTCACGAACGATGGTGTGTACGGGTCCATCCTAGGTGTGACGATCACTTCGTCTGCGGCCTACGTCAGGCCTGTACCGGCTAACATTGGCAACTTGGCTATCAACGAGTCCGGTCAATTTGACGTGGACGTAAGCTCGACGACGTTGCTTGCATTGTCAAGCCCATACAATGAGACTCTGACTGTTCAGGACCCAGGTGCAACGAACAGTCCTCAAGTCATCCCTGTTACGATTACAGTTCGTCCGAAGGCTACAGTGGCCACCTCTATCGGACTGCTCACGTTCACTGTGGTGAAGCCTTTGATTGGGTCCTTCCCAGCCATCCCTACCCAAGCCTTCTCTGTTCAGAACTTGGGTCCGGTGGGGTCGATTCTCGATTTCGATGTCAACAAGCTGACAGGGCTCTCCGACTGGTTGATCGGTATCACCCCGTCTATCGGCCAGCTCGCTTCTGGTGGGTCCCAAGTCACTACCCTTACCGTGGACCCTCCTGATAATTTGACACAGGGCGTCTATACAGAAACCTTGCGTGTGTCTGGGTACAGTACCAACACCTATGTCGATGTTGAGATTCAACTTGTAATCACGTGAGGGTTACGATGTCTAAGTTTGATCTGTCGAGTATGCAGGGTCAGGGCTCCTACGGGCTGGATGCCTTTCTGGAGCGTGAGCCTCAAATCGTAACCCCCAAGACGGGTCGCCGTATGGTTGCGTCCATCCAGGATCTGGCTGGCTTCGTTCGCATCAGTAGTGACGCTTTGGTGCACAAAGCCGACAGGGACCTCTGGTCTATCAAGAAGCAACCGGATGGGTCTATGTTTGTCGAGCGTATGTTCGCAGACGACGGCAGCCCTCTCAAGATTTAGAGGTACTACAGTGAGCGCAGGACGCAAAGTACGTACTATCGTAGCTCAAGTGGAAGGCACTCCTTTCCCTCCCGAGCCCACTCAAGGTCCAGGAGATAGGAAAATCCCCAAGGGCCATGAATTCGACGCCCGTTCCCTCAAGCCCCTTTCCCGAGCTTTGTTCTCGGCTAGCGTGGCTTTGGGGCACTCTGTGGCTGCGTACAAGGAGTTCGCAAGGGTAAAGTCGTCCAGCGTCTCTCCAGATGGCATGTTGGGTGGTCGTGGGTACGTGATGAGCGTCAAGGATGTTCGAGCACAGCTCCAACAGGCCTGTGAGACTCTATCCGCAATCACAGACACTCTCTTCGATGAGATCACGGCCCCCCATTGGAAGCCGAAGATGGCAGAGCTTGACGACAACGAGTCTGAGGACATCTCGGAGTTGGTTGGCGAAGCTAGTCATGCCATCGAAGACCCTGAGGCCTACGGGGAAAAGGACATCAAAGAGGTCGAGAGTCGCAATGACAAAGGCGACAAGGGCCCGGCCTCGAAGCTACCTGAGACAGGTGGTACGGACAGCTCCCCTGCTGAGCCGTTTGCCGCTGGCAGTGGCGGCCCCGATGCGATGAAGCATGCGAGCCTTATCGAGGACTGGAAGGCCCCCAGCGCCGTCTCCAAGCACGCCAATTCGTCTCTTCCTGTGACGACCCTCCCCGGCCCTCGCGTGGACCATTTGGACCGTGGGGAGCAGACCGGTCCAGGGGGCTCTTACAACCAGGATGAGGACTCCGTTGTTGGTTGGGGGAATGGCCCCCGAGAGGGCGATTACACTTCCGTTTGGGCTGACTCTGCCGTACCCGACTCGAACAGTGAGCCTACGGAGACAAGCGCTTATGACTTTGGTCTTGGGTACGGGGCCAAAGGTGAGGGTATCCAGGACAAGGGTGTTCCAGGCCCGTCGAGTACGACTCCTGGAGATCCGGGTCGTAAGGTTCGGGATGTTTCGGACGGAATGAACCCGTACCTTGACAGCTACACGAGGGACTTCTTTGGTATAGCAAAGTTGCCCGACCCTGGCCCCCCGGCACGCTCTGATTACTACCAAGGGGATAAGGGCAACCAGTTCAATGTGAACGTCGCTGATTCTGAGCTTCCTGGCCAGAACCACTCCACGTTTGACTACGACCGTGACACCCCCAATGAGGGTGAAGTGTACGAGAGACAAGACGTACCTTACCTGAAATTTGACTGGACGACACACAACTACCGGAACGATCCCCAGGATTTGTACCAGTACGACAACAAGGTGGAAACAAATGGCTGATCTTGGAGACCTTTCTGGCTTCTTGCGTGAGGGATCGGTCGCCAACCTTGATTGGTTGGATGTCGATGAGAAGTCCTATCGGGAACTTGAGCACCTCCCTAAGCAAAATCTCGACGTATCGCCTCACCTTGAAGCGGCATGGGCGCATGAGGATCTGCCTCCTTCTGCCTATGTCCACAACATCGGTGCAGTCAAGACGATGCGAGACGTTGCGGAGCTTGGTCTTCATACCAAGCAAGCTGCGGAGCAGATGCTACGGACGGCTCGTGTCCACATCATGCAGAACCCAGATCCTAAGAACTTGCTTCAGGTTCTCATCTCCAAGTTCGGCAAGGTGGCAGTCAGTGAGGTTCGTGAAGAGCTAGGGGCACTCTTGCAAGAGCGGGGGCTTCTTGGCCGGTACTATATTGCAGCTACAGATTTTCCATCGTGCGCTCAGGCCAACAAGGCGGAGATCGCCTTTGTTCGCAGGTTTGCTTCTGAGGCTCGTTTTGTAGTTGCTTGTGACTCATGCTCTGGTTGTGTTCACAACGGTAGCGACACTTGCGCGGTTTTCCAGAAGAAGATTGTCGTGGATGTGCCGTACACCCCCGAATTGGCCGCTCAAGTGGAGCAGAGGCAAGCGTCTCAAGGCAAGAGCGTCCAAGCCAGTACAGCTACACCTCGGGAGAGAGTTCGACTCGCTATCCTGGCTGATGACTTCGTTGTAGGTCGAGCCCCAGAGTCCCCCAAGCCTGTGGTGGACCCTTCACGGTTCCTACGTCAGGCTGAAGCGCCTAGGAAGGTTCATCTTCCTATCTTTGCTACGGCACAACAGGAGGCCGTAGCGGCAGAAATGGCGTGGAGTCCGACAGTGGCTGAGGGCAAGACTGCCTCGGTCTCAGCTCATATGAGCAAGACTGCTTTGGACGTGGTGAAGCTCCTCCGTAAGGAGATGCTTCGGGGCAGGTCCGAGCACGAGTTGATGCACGCTCTGAAGCTCTCGTTTACCTTGGACGACCTTCGTTCGACACGTGAGCGATGGGAGCCGCTCTTCAAGGAAGCGGGGCTCTACGGAGCTGTCTACTCTACCCAGGACTCGTTTGACGATTGCCATGAGGGTGCGGACTTCTTGGCCAAACACGCCTCTTCTGTGAAGGCGATAGTAGCTGGTGGGCGATGCTCCGGCTGCATTTACAGTAAATCGGCTCGGTGCCTTCTTTACGGGCGTCCGCTTGTTGCCAAGTCTCAGGATCTCTACACGTCTGAGGTTCTTGGCCAGACCGTGCGTGAACACCGTCTGGCGGGAAGGATCGGGTCTGACCCTATCTCTATGGAGGGGGATGTCCGAGGCACTCTCAAAGCTATCCATCGCACGGCCACTGCCAAAGTCGATCAAACCCCGATCCGCTCGTACATGACAGCCTTCTCTGGAGCCCCTACCCGACATGAGACGGCGGGTCTGACCAAGCGAGAAGTGACCAAGGCTGCCTCTAGGTACCTCAACGAGGGACTTTACGGTACAGATCTCCTCCAAGCCCTCAAGAGAAGGTTCGATGTCCGAGACATCCAAGCCTCGCAGAATGAACTCAGGACGGTGCTTTCTGAGCAAGGTTTGCAAGGCATTTTCTACGTTGATGCCAGCGTTTATGACGACTACGGTAAAGGTTGTGACGAGGGCATGCGCCTTCACCGATCTCGTCTAGTCCCCTACGTGAAGATGGGGTCGAAGTGCGCGTCTTGCGTTCTTCAAACTAGTGCTGGGCATTGCTCAAAGTACGCTAAGCCTCTTGTCAATGAGCCTCCTTACTCTAACAAGCAGGCTCAGCAACGTGAGATCTTGGCGTCAGGTGCTTCAACTGAACTGTCCTTGCCCAGTCTGTTCCAACCCAGCAACTCTATCCTGGCTCAGTTCGAGATGCAGGCAGAGATGCAGGTTGATATCAACTCCGTAACTAGCCCGGTTGATATCGCGGTTGAGTTGGGTGGAGGCAAGGTTAAGCTGTGACCAGCAAGGACATGCTGTTGCGGATTGCAAGCCGGTTCTTACAATCGGACCAGCCTGCTGGTCAGCGTCGTAAGGACAAGGCTCTGGTGAAGCCGATCAACCCTCCGCGAGGGATTGATCGTGGTATTGCCCGTGACCACGGTAAGCCCATGTCTGAAGTGACTGATGATACTGTGACTCCAGACAAGAGGGACCTACGTCCAGAAGACTTGTTCATTCCTAAGCCCAATCAAATTGGGGTCCTGAACTTGGTGGAGACAGGTAGGGATTTGTCTCGGGCTATCGAAAAGCAGATACCCAAGGACAAAGGGTACGACGTAGTCAGAAACCTGTCACAGTACCTCATTGAAACTAAGGGTGGCGGCGGGGCTGACCCAGCGGGGTAAGTGATGGCTGAAGATGAAAACCCAAAAACAAATGACAAAAAAGAGAGTCTGGCAGTAACGGGTAACGGGGCTGTAACGCGATTCAAACCAACTAGGACTCTACCCGTCCACCCAGCGATAAGGTCTTTCGATGCAATCTCCCCTCAGGATGCGCAGTATCACGCCCTACTTGTAGAGCGTAGGACTCGCTTCATTGACGAGGACCCTCTTGTCAAAGTCGTTGACGCAGGTGGAGATGCTTTCGCTGTCTTACGTGAGATCAAGAGAGAGATTGCACGCGAAGCTGCTAGTTTGCACTTCGACCGGATGGAGTTCGAGAAGCGAGGTAAGGACCCTACAACGGTCTCATCACGCCGTATCGAAGCTCTCCGTAGAATCGCGGATATCGAGCTGAAGATTCGAGAGCTTGACCAGCACGCACTCAATCTAAGCAGCGAGAAAATGCAGAGGATCTTCGCTCTTTGGGTGGAGACCATGCGTGAGATTGCTCAAGAGGTACTCCCTTCTGAGGTGATGGACCTCTTCTTCAATCGATTCGCGACGGCTATGGAGGGTTGGGAAGAGCGGGCTCAGGACGCTTTGAGGTAGGCACATGGCAGCAAAGAAGGACAGAGGGGGTATCTCCCATCTTATCCGTAGCGCGGGCTATCAGGCCAAGGCGATTGCGGATAGCAGTGGTGAGAATGGAAATCTGATTGAGGCCTCGGATGGGCGTCCTACTCGGATTTTCAATGTCCTTCAGTACGCTGAGTCTTCCTGGGGCCTGAATATGGCTCTGTATCCCGTACAGAGGTTCATAGTCAAGCTCTACTACAACCTGCCACTAGACAAGGTTAACAAGAGCATCGTTATCACAGACAGGTTCAAGGAGAAGATCCTGTACCGGTTCACTGAAGTGGAGTACCTCAGGTACCTGCACGATAACGGTCGGTGCAATATCGGAGAGCAAGACCATATGCGCAGGACGTTGATCCTGCCAGTTGGGAGACGTAGCGGCAAGACTACTTTGTCAGCTATTTTCGCTAGCTACGAACTGTACCGCCTCATAACTCTTGGTAACCCTCAGGAGTACTACGGCCTCCCTAACGGAAACCGTATCCAGATCATATCAGTTGCTACAGACAAGGACCAGGCCGGTCTGCTCTTCAATGACGTGACTAGTCACTTGGCTAAGTGTGAGTTCTTCAAGGCTTACATAGCCAACAACACTCAGTCTCACGTGAACTTTAGGACGCCTTACGACATTGAGAAGTATGGTCCGAGTGTCCGTCACGAAAACGGTAAGTTCACCAGCTTCAATGGTAAGTCTTCGCTTCGGGTCACCTTCAAGGCGAGCGTGTCCAAAGGCCTTCGAGGTTCGGGTAACATCGTTATCATTCTCGATGAGATGGCGCATTTCCAGGACACTGGACTATCCTCCGCCAAGGATATTTACGATGCAGTCACTCCGTCTGCTATGGCTTTCTCCCCTAAAGACCCTCAAGACAAGACCAGGCCGGTAGGGGAAGTCCAGAGTCGAGTCGTCTGTATCTCCTCCCCTTTGAATCGCATGGGTAAATTCTACGACCTGTTTCACTTTGCCTTGAGCAATGCGGCAGGCTCTGAGAACATGCTCGCGATCCAAGCTCCTACGTGGGAGGTCAACCCTACGGTTGAACCCACTTTCCTCAAGGAGAAGTACCATGAGGACCCGAATGTATTCGACACTGAGTTCGGTGCCGAGTTCTCTGACCGTCGTCGAGGTTGGATTGAGAGAGAGCAGGACTTGCTTGATTGCATTCGGCCCGATCTTCGTCCTAAGGCCTACGGCCAGCCTCGGTCTCCTCACCAGATGGGTCTTGACGTGGGTCTAGTCAATGACGGCACCACCATGGCAATCACCCATCTTGAGGGGGACAAGATCATTCTGGACTATCATGAGGTCTGGTACGCGGGTACCCCGTGGCGTGAGAGTAACCCGCACCTCACCGCTCCCATGACTGACTACCCTAAGACATTGGAGATGGTCGAACGTATAGACTTCGATGCGATTGCGGAGTGGATCTTCGCAGTAAGCAAGAAGTTCTACCTGACCGCAGGGATCTTTGATCGGTGGAACGGCCTCCCGCTTGAGCAGTCGTTGCACAAGAAGGGGTTGAAGCAGTTCCGTAGCGAGTTTTTCAATCGGGATGTCACGAGCAAGATGTACCAGAGTGTCAAGCTCATGATGTTCGATCGTCGTATCGTGCTGTACGACTACCCATCGGATACCATAAAGCACTCCCCTTTGATTCAGGAACTACTCACCCTTCAGCAGACCCAACTGTCGAAAAACCAGATCCTCGTGTCTGCGCCTCAAACAGCAGGCTTTCACGATGACTTGGCCGACGCATATGTCCGCTCTGTTTGGCTGTCCCTAGAGCGGTTGGGCAACCAGAAGGTGGTTTCTCATAGTGGTTTGGACAAAACTGGAGGGGCTCGATATTTGACTTCTTCCGGGTATCAACGTGTACGCATGCGCTCTCATGGGGTCTTCAGTGACCGCATGGTTCCGCGATCCCTCAGGAGGTAACAGGTCATGGGTAGTGTTCGCCTCCTTGGCGTAATCGCCAAGTACAAATCGAAGAAGGTGCTCGATACGGGGACAACCGTATACGAGTACTCTGACCGTCAGATTGCTGAGCGCCACAAAGAGAAGGCTGACCGTATCGAGAAGCTCAGTGGGAGCATTGAGAAGCTTCGCAATAAAGTGAAGGCGGACCTTGGCTCCAAGGACGCCAAGACTCGACTCACGGCGCTTGCAATCGGCCTCATGGACCATACCTATGAACGAGTCGGCAACGACGGTTCCGCTGATGAAGGTCATTTTGGTGTCACTGGGTGGCAGAAACAACACGTCAAAATTAGTGGTGGGTCGGCTACGATCAAGTACGTAGGTAAGTCCGGGGTCAAGCAAGAGAAGACCGTTACGGACAAAGCCATCCTAAAAGCCCTCAAGGATGCTCACAAGTCAGCCAAGAGCGAGAAGACTTGCATTTTCGAGTACGATGACGCTTGTGTAAAGGCCTCTGATGTCAACGAGTACTTGGAAAAGTACGACATCACGGCCAAGGACCTTCGAGGTTTTCACGCCAACCGTGAGATGCAGGAGACTCTAGGTAAGATTCGCAAAGCTGGCCCTAGCCTCCCTGGGGACAAGAAGAAGCGGGAGAAACTGCTCAAGAAGGAGTTT
>Ga0315288_10002628_pt1 | contig 23123 bp, 20 predicted proteins | sample YL17G11_20_MG_FD_203454 | JGI IMG/M metagenome (GOLD analysis project Ga0315288, IMG submission 203454) | Sediment microbial communities from Yellowstone Lake, YNP, Wyoming, USA - YL17G11_20 | ecosystem: Environmental > Aquatic > Freshwater > Lake > Sediment | place: USA: Wyoming | collected...
CGTACCAAGTAGGGTGACTATTGCCGTAACAAGTCGAATGCAGGAGAAGGATTTTCGTTGGCGAGAGTTGATGCCTGTAGTCAAGAGGTCTTGGCCCACCCATAGCGATACCATGGCCCGCCGCGCTGTGGATCGCCTAATCCAGCACAATCGGACTGAGGGTAGGATCAGGATGGTAAGGAGAGGTCTATGGACATGGTCCCAGATCCCGAAATCGGAGTAAGCCCCGACGACCAGCTCAAGTCCGAGTTAGTGCGCCTATTCCACGACCAGCAGCGAATCTTCCGTGAGATCAGTAAGCGTAGGAAGGAGATCCGCAACCGTCTTCCCGAGGGGGATAAGGAGCGGTTGTCTCGTCCTGGTGCTGGGCAGTCGAAGATGAGCAGGATTGGCTTATCAGTTAGCCAGGTCAGTTATTTGCTGCGAGTCCATCATTCGACGGTATGGGACTTACTTCGTCGTGGGGAGTTGCAGGACACCCATCCTTTGACGGTAGGGGAGTACCTTCACCAGGGTTACGGGCTAAGCAAGGCAACGAAGCGAATGTTGTTAGACCGTGATGATTGGCGTGACTGGCACGAGGAGAGTGTAAGGAGTGGTGAGGTGACAGTAGAGGATGAGGAAGTCCCCGAGGAGTCAGTGGTGGTTGAGTAGTTACTCGGGTGAGGCAAACAAAACGACAGGTATGGCGAAGGGCAGGGGCAGATGTCGAACAAAGAGGACCATGTCATCAGGGGGGACTTGGGCTCCAAGAGGTCTGGGGACGTGGAAGGTTCTGGTGGTGGTGGTGGTGAGGAATACTCAGAAACCGAGGCACTCGCCCAGGCTGCTAGGGCTTGGGAAGAGTTACCGGATGAAATAGCAGAAAGGCGAACCCAAGTACGCGATTTTATTAGACGTGGCCTAAGTTACACGGTCATTGCTTCTTTTTTAAAAGTGTCCACCAGGACGGTGAAAAGAGACGTCGCGTGGCTGCGGCATGTTGGCAAGTATTGGGTAGAAAGATTCGTGAACGAGGAGGAGATAGGCGAGTCAGCTTCGCTTTTCATAGAAATTGAAAACATTTCTATGAGGATGGCCGAGGACGCTTCAAGGCCTTTCGAGTTCGAGTCAAAGGTCAAACTCGTCAAGGCTGCAGACGGCACCCAAGAGGAAACGACCGAAACGAAAAAGATTATGGTGGATCACCAAGCTGTCTCCAACCACTTGCGGAACGCTATGCAGGCTCGGGTGCAGAGGCAAGTGATGCTCCGCAATGCGAATTTGATGAAAACAGCCGCAGTGAATGTGAATTTAGGGGGACAGGTCAATGTCGGAGTCCTTAGCGATGAGCAACTTAGATCCGTCGCTGATGAGAACGCTCGTCGAATCGCAGAACTGTCTGCTGCAATCGCTCGACTTACAACGTCTAATCCTCTTAAGGGACCAGATAAAGAACCATGGGAGGATTGACCTGCTTGTTGTTGAAGTTCTTGGCTTGCAGTTACGGCCTTTTCACGTTCGAATCCTTCGCTTTTCAGTCTACATTTTTCAAACGAGGGGCGAGGGATTGATCCTTGCCCCTCGGGGCTTCGGGAAATCCACGATATCGACCGTTTGCTTTACGATTTGGTTGATTCTCTGCAATCCAGATATTCGTATTTTGATAGGTAGCTCAACGGCAGCAAAATCAGAGGCATTTCTTAGGGAGATCAAGGCTCACTTCGAGCAGAACGAAAAGCTAAAGGAGCTTTTTGGCGATAAGTATAGCGCCACAGGATGGAAGGCTGCTGACATAGTAGTAATAGACCGAAAGAAAATCGCAAAAGAACCCACCATTTCAGCTCGAGGATGGTCTGGGGCTGTTGTCGGATCGCATTACGACGTCCATCTGATTGACGACTTAGTGAACGAAGATAACGCTAGAACCAAAGGCCAAAGAGAGAAATTAAGGGACTGGTTTTACATGTCTTTAGACCCGACATTGGAGCCCGAAGGATGCCGACTCAATATCGGCACGAGGTATCACCCGGACGACATTTACGGGCATTTTATCGAGCAAGGAAAGCAGGAGACGATCGACTCTGGCGCTGATTACGATTTCGAGCCCGAAGCGACAAGACTAAGGCCGATCAAGATTCTAAAGCTATCTGCTCTTCAGCCTGACGGAAGTAGTTTGTGGGAGGAAAAATTCCCAGTAAGAAAGCTGTTTCAGAAAAGATCGCGGATGGGGATCATAAGATTTAACGCTCAGTTCCAGAATGATACGGAGTTGATGAAAGGTAAGATATTCAAGGAGGAGTATTTCGAGTATTACAATCCCTTAGAAATCGACCCGACCTCGCTAAAGATATTCCAAGGTGTTGATTTAAATGCCGGACAGGGGAATACGAACGACTTTTTCAGTCTCGTCACCAAGGGATACGACGATCGGAATAGGGGCTATACTCTCGACGTCGTGCATGGACGCTACACGTTCCGAGAACAGATGATGGTCATTTTATGGAAAGCGGGAAGGGGAGTTGACGAGATTAAGGAGCTTTTGGGAATTCCAGATCTCGACATGACCAAGATCATGAGTTTGTTTAAGGGCCAGCCTAAGACCGCAAGAAGACAATATCGCAGAGTTATAAGAATCGGGGTAGAGTCGGTGGTGTACCAAAAAATGCTACCTGACACACTCATTGAGATATGCGCTACGCTTCCGGTCATGCGGATCAATCAGGATCTGGACAAAGAGACTAGGATGATGATTTACGCGAGCCGATGGGAAAACCATATGGAGTTTCTTCCAGACGACAATAGCGTTGACGGCTTAAAGGAAGAGGCTTTACTTTTCCCAGACGCCGAGCACGACGACATTATAGACGCACACGAAATAGCAAACAGGGTTTCTGCTATGGGTTGGGCCGATAACATAGAATCAGACGAAGGCGTCCAGGCGAGAGTTTTTTAGGAGTTGATAGCCAAACAGGAGGCGGGAGAGAGCATGAAAATTTCGAGTGCATCAAGTATCGGCGAGACAGAAGAGCACGTTCGTTCGTTCGTCATTAAGCAGGTAGAGCAAAACGACGTTATGGCTACCAGTAACAAAATTCCTGATGACGACTTCAAGAAAGCCGATCTCGATAACAAGGTCATTGCGCCGCCGTATGATCCCTTCGCCCTGTCAGTGATAAGCGAATCTAGCGGCATCCTCGGTCAGTGTATCGACGTCATGGAGGTCAATGTTGACTCGTTTGGGTTCGAATTGCGCCCCTCAGTTGACGACGACACTTTCGAGGAATTGAACAGAGATCCAGCAAAGAAAAAGGAGATAGAGGAAGAATGGCAGAGAGTCATGAATTTCTTTAAATATTGCAACCGCACGCTGTCGTACACACAGCTACGAAGGCGTTTTAGGCGTGACTATGAGCTTACCGGAAACGCCTATTTCGAGATCCTCCGGAACCAACTCACGCAGAAAATAACAGGCCTGGAGTGGCTCACGTCTCACACGATGAGGGTGGCGAGAATAGACTCCAAGTTTACCGACTATATGGCTAGGCGGAAGATCAACGACATCGAGATAGAAGAGACGCCCGACAAAAGAAAGTTTCGGCGATACGTCCAGGTGAAGGAGCGGCAGCAAAAACCCGTCTGGTTCAAAGAGTTCGGCGATCCTCGTTTGATGGACTCGGAGACAGGCGGTAGAGCAGTCGTGATAAGAAATTCTGAAGGAAGGGTGACGAGTATCTCACCAGAGGTAGATTCGGTTCATGTTTTCGAGGTCGATAAGTTTGAGGCGGGCAACATGAGGCTCGCCACAGAGGTTTTGCATTTCGTCAACTATCAGGCCTCAAGGACCCTTCCCTACGGGTCGCCCCGGTGGATTGGAAACCTCATATCGGTAATGGGTAGCCGACAGAGTGAGGAAGTGAACCTCCTTTACTTCAACAACAAGACCGTGCCTCCAGGGATGCTCCTAGTAAGCGGCGGGAAGTTAGCCTCTTCAACAGTCGACCGGATCACTAATCACATCAAAGAGAACATCAAGGGAAGTAAGAACTACCATTCGATCCTTGTGGTCGAGGCTAATTCAGGCGCTCCAAACCCGAACCTACCAGCCCCGCCTCATCCCCAGCTTCAATGGGTATCCATGATCGACGCCCAACACGGGGACGCTCTTTTCCAGAACTACGATCAAAACAATATAGACAAAGTTATCAGTAGTTTCCGGTTTTGGAGTGGGTACGTCTCACGAACCCGAGAGATCAACGTAGCTACAGCGGAGGTCGCTCGCCAAATCAGCGAGGAACAAGTGTTTCAGCCTGAACGTGACGAGTTCGATTCGATCATTAATAGGACGCTGTTGGTCGAGATGGGGATCAATTTCTGGGAGCACCGGACCAAGGGGCCTCAACTTTCTTCGCCCAAGGCTATGGCTGATATCCTGGATAAGATGAAACCTTACCTTACGGGCATAGAGGGCCGGGAAATCGCCAAACTTATTTTTGGCAGAGAGTTTAAGGATCTGAAAGACGAATGGGTCCAGAAGCCCCTTACCTTGGTCATCGCGGAGTTGGTCAAAGGTGCTCAGGCCGCAAACGACGCTATCGCCTCGATGCGGTCAGGGAAAATTCCAGCTTCGGGTCAGGGTGGGGTGAAAGATCCAGCATCTCAACAGGCCGAAGAGCTCAAGAAAATGGCTGAGCTACCGAACGATGAACAGGCGGTCCTCGAGTTCGTGACCAAACTGATTACAGTCCGAGAGGCCCTGTCCAAGGCCGAAGTAGTCCTCTCGGAGAACGCTATGAGAGGGCCGATATGAGCGGCGGGTGTGGATGTGGTATAGAAGATCCGTTCCAGACGCTCGAAAAAGCTGTTAGGCTAAGAACAGAGTGTGAAGACACCCTGTTATCGCTGAGAGTACCCATCGCCAAGGCATCCGTTCTGAACCCATTTAGGCAGAATGACTTCGTCCGCCTTGAGGCAAGACTGACAGCCAAGCTGATAAAGGCATTCAACTCGACCGCATCGGACGAGATGGATACGCTTCTGGCCCTCATTAAGGGGGTCGACTTAGCAAAGCCAGAATCGGTCCAGTTTTTCATAGCGGAGAGTTCGAAGGTCTTGAAGGGATTAGATCGAGCAGTCGCACGAGAGGTAACTCCGGTGCTCAGTAAGGCGATAGATGAAATGTACAAAGCCGCGAATCTACAGACTTCCAAGGATCTATTGGATACAGGGAAGTCAACGGACAAGCGGCTATTGGCGTTTGGAGGCCGTGACGAAAGGGTCATAGACCTTCTCAACAAGAATCAGGCCTTTCACGTCTCTGAGGGATACCGGAACAGGATTTCGGATTTCGATACCAAGATTAGAGGCACCCTAAACAAAGCCCTAGAGGAAGGGTGGTCAAGACCTGAAGTCGCCAAGGGGTTGACTAAAGCAATGGGGTCGACAATCCAAGACGAGAATTATTGGAACATCGTCGGGTCTACTTGGCTTAACAGATCTCGGAACTGGGGTGCCCTGGAAGCTATGAGCGAGGCCGGTATTGAGCAGTTTGTCATTATCGCAGTTATGGACGAAAGAACGTCGCCCATTTGCCGTACAATGAACGGAAAGACTTTTAGTGTAGGCAAGCAGATCGCTATTATGGAAGAATCGGCGCAGTCTGATAGCCTGGACGAGCTAAAAGCGTCGACTCCATGGCTCACTAGTCGGAAAGATGAGGATGGTAAAGAGGTGGTTGGTCTTTGGCGTTCCAACGGGAGATTCTCAGAGTTGTACCGAGAGGGGGTAGCCCAAAGATCCGAGGGTAGTATCCAGAAACTGGGTGTAGCACTTCCTCCCTATCACGGTTTATGCAGAACCACAGTCGGAGTAGCGTAATGAGAGAAAAGATTATTAAAGCACTGGTTTTCGATAGCAGTCTTTTCAGTTGCGCCTCAGCTATAGGGTGGGCTCATAGTGTTGGGTTTCACTCGAGTATCCCTCCGCAGATAGTCGAAAAGTGCGTCGTCCTCCAGCAGGCAGAATTCGAAGAAGGGACTACCGAAGGGATGGAAGTTTTCCCTATTACCTATGGAGTAGTCGGCATCGGCGTCGTTCTGCGGTCTGATTTGCTAAAGTCATTCGCATCAAACCCCGACGCAGGAGTAAGAAACAAAGCGGGTCTTGGCGAGAACAAAGAAGTTTTCAACGGCGAAGGCTACTCTAATACAGCTCCAGGCGTCACGAGGCTGGTAGGGCAGGAACCGGGGTCCAATAAGAAGCCGGTTGAAAAAATCGAAAAAAGGTTCGCTTTCGCAAAATCTTACGTAGAGAAAAAAATTGTCATAGGGGCAGTTTACGTCCCTTACGATCCAGAGGACGAAACCACCATAGATCTCCACGGTCACGCAGCTTCCGCTGAAGATATCGAAAAGGCGGCGTACGGTTTCATGGAGGAGTTGAAGAACTACTCAATAGACCGGCAGCATAACAAGTTGCCCGATTATGGGTACGTCGTCGAAAGTTATATCGCAAAGTCAGGCGATCCTTTGTTCAAAGAGGGGACTTGGGTGGTCGGCGTAAAAGTAACCGACGATGCAACGTGGGAAAAGATCCAAAACGGCGAGGTAACGGGGTTCTCGCTGGGAGGATCTGCCGTCCTTCAAGAACTGGTAGCCTAATAGGAGCAAAGGATGAAAGTACCGAAAGCATTTATGAGAGATTTGCAGGTTGATTTCGTGTCTCTTGTGAATAAGGGAGCGAACAAGCAGAGGTTTGCGATTTACAAATCAGCCGAAGGAATTGCAGTCGAGGCTAAAGAAGCAATTGCAAAAGCTGCAGAGACGGTGAAAGTTCCAGTAAATAAATACGGAGAAATGGAAGTATTCTACGATGATTACGGGAACCCAATTCCTATCGGGAGTTCGTTTAAAGAGGTGCTTCAGGCCCGCGACACTCAGGCTCAAATTGATCAGAGTCGGTGGGCTATGGAGGATTACTTTCACATCCTCAAGTGCGTTCTAAGGGGAGTAGTTCAAGACACAACGCAGGTTGATAAGTCAGCCGCCATGAAAAAGGCGATCGACGAGTTCAAATCTGCGACAGTCACTTTGTTCAAGGGTCTGCCCGTCGAGAAGGCGGCAGAGTTGCTAAACGTAGGAGGAGAAGGTATGCGAAATTCGGGCAATCAGTCCAACGCTGCAGCTCCGTCTGAAGTCAACAAGGCTAACGGCAGCGGCGGAAGTGTGGCGGGCATTAGCTCCAACCCACAGTCTGAAGCCCAAAACCGTACCTCCGACGCTCAGCCGGTAGTTGGTATCACCAAGGAAGAAGCCGTCAAGTTGAACAAGGCGGACGCCACGGAGATGCTCAAGAAAGTCCAGAGTGATATCGAAAAGGCCGGAGAGGTGGCAAAGATCCTTCAGGAGGTCCTGAAAACAGGAACAGACCAGGATCTTGGAACGGGACGGGATACCGTGGCTTCGAATGGTGCCACAGGGACGGTCGCTCCCGATCATGCCGCTAGCGCAGCGGCCACGACTCCTGCTACCGAGAATGTAAACAAAGCTGCCGGTTCAGCGAACGACGCTGCAATTGGGGCTGATGCTTCAGCAACTCCTGGCCCCGGCCCGGCCAAGTCAGGAGAAGTCAATATGATGGGTCAGATTCAAAAGATGTTCGAGACTTTCGCTACGACCATGACCGTGGCTATGGACGGAAAGATCTCGGGCGCAGTTGCTCTGCTAAAGGAGGACGTCAATAAGGCTATCGAGTCTAAGTTGAACCCGCTAGCCGCCAACGTCCAGAAATTAGAGAAGTCAGCAGGTTTGTCCAATTCTGATCCTTTCGATTTTGACACTGAAGGCGAAAAAAAGCGTCTTACTGTGACCAAGAGCGACGACCAGGAGTGGGCAAAGGTTACTGGTAATTTAGGTTCCCTGAGTAGGTCGGCCAAACGCTGATCTGAAGGCGCTGTAATTTCGCAGCAAGACAGTATTTCAGCACACGTTCAAAGGAGAACGATCTATGATCCCGAATCGCACGCTTCTTGAAAAGGCCGACCTCGCAGTAGGTGATTTAGTGACCGATGGTGGCTATTTGCTACCCGCCCAGGCAGTCCGGTTCCTTCGGGTTCTGATTGATGAGCCTACCCTCATCAAGCAAGCTCGAGTCGTCCCAATGCGGGCTCCAAAGCAAATGATCGAAAAGATCCGCTTCGGAAGCCGTATCCTCCGCCCAGGCACCTCCGGTTCTGCTCTGTCCGGCGGCGATCGTGTTAAGCCGGATCTCGGTTCGGTGGAGCTCGACGCCGAGTTGTTCAAGGCTGAAGTCCGGTTGAACGACGAGACTCTCGAAGACTCGATCGAACGTGGCGACCTTAAGGAAACAATCCTTGAGCTGATGGCGCAAAGGGTTGCTCTCGATATGGAAGAAGTGATCGTCCGAGGCGATACCGCTTCCGGTGATTCGTTCCTTGCGACCTTCGACGGTTTGCTAAAGCAAGCTGACGCGAACGTGGTCGACCATTCGACTGATCCTATCGACACAAAGACCACCAAGGGCCTGTTCTACAAGCTCTTGAAGGTGATGCCGACCGAGTTCAAGCGCGACAAGCGTTCCTTGATCCACTATGTCAGCACAAACATGGAAATCGACTACCGCGAGACTCTGTCTCAGCGTGCGACAGCTATGGGTGACAAGTACGTCTCGGATGACGCTCCTGCCACCACAGCAGGCGTGCCCATTCAGGATTTGCCAACAATGCCAGACGGACAGGCGCTGTTGACCAACCCCCTGAATATCAACGTAGGCGTATGGCGGAAGATCAAGGTCGAGACAGACAAAGACGTGTCTGCGGGCCAGTTCATCACCGTATTGACTGTTCGTTTCCATTCTCGATTTAGCGTGAAGGAAGCGGTCGTCAAGGCTACCGGAGTTACAGTTCCAGTTGCATCCAATACCAGCGTCGGCCTCTCGGCGGGTGGACTTGGTGGACGCATTGGTCCTTTCACTTTCACAGTTTAATTCTAGTTCCAAAACGAAAAGGCCCCCGATCGTATGGTCGGGGGTCATTTCGAGTTATTGTATCTTGGCGATAGTTGGACGTAGAAAACGGAGAAGAATATGAGCGTTGTAGAAGAATTAGTAAGTCAGGGTTTTGATGTTAAGAATACAAAGATTCTTGCTGCCTCGCCCAGACGAGTAGAGAACTATTACGCACTGGGATTGCGCTTCGTCCTAAAGAAGGATGAAAAAGGTCGGCCAAGTCAGCATGGGTGGACCGCAGTCACGATGAAACAAGCCCACAGGCTCAAAGATTTGATCGACCCAGTTACCAACGAGTCCTATTTGATGTTCGCCTACGTCCCCCTGCCTGCTGATTTGCTAAAGAAAAAGCAAGAGCGGCTAGTCGATAGAGTGGATGTGGCATTCCTTACAGGCCTCCCTGCAGGCGCAGAGGAAGTCGAGTTCAACGAAACATTAGCTAAAAAATCAACAAGAGAACAAGATAGCTTCGTAAAGATCGAAATGGAGCAACAATCTAAGGGCTTCCACGAAGAATCTGACGACTCCGCAATCATGGATAAGGACGACTTCATCGAGGTAGAGAAGTCGGGAAGAGTCGTAGAAGAGAGGACACAGTCAGACGTCGAGCAAGACGGTATGACAACAGCCACTGCAATCGAACGCAAGGAATTGCAATTTAAGACCGTTGCAGAGCTGAAGATTATGATCAAGGATATGGGTATGGAAATACCAAAAAGGGTAAACAAGGACGAATTGATTGAGATGATCGTCGGCTGAATCTAATTGGGGTAAAGGATTGAAAAGTGTTTGTTAGATTCTTTTATCGAAATAGGGTTGGCAAGGACACGAAACTGATTTCGTGGTCGAATGATTTTACAAAGGAAGCTGAGAATGGGTTTCAGCTATACGCGGATATCAATGTTGTAAATAGCGACTACCAACATGCAAATTCAAACGGTGTATTTTTACACAAGGTAGTAGGTGGGGCATTGGTTCTTCGTGACATTGCAGATCTTGCGAAGGATAAAGCAAATGTTGCAGGAATAATTCAGCAAGCAAGTGATGCAGTTGATCAGTATTTAGATGGCAAAGAAAAGGCGACGTGGCTGATGTTTGGTGCGTCGAAGACGTTCGAATACCTCCAGGCCGTACAGGCAGCGGCTGGAATTGCTGACAACCAATTGAGCGTCCAGGGACAGACAGCAAAAGCAACGCTAGAAGGCATTAGAGTAGGTTTGACTAGCCCTATCGAGGTAATCATTATTCAGAGAGATGCTGACATAGCATTGTTAGATCAGGAGGATTAATGGGAGTCACAGCAGGACCAGCAAGACCAGTTGCTATCAGGCACGAAACGAAAACAGACGCTGCCCAGTCCACTGGCGCGACCAACGGAACTTTTATAGATATTTCGTTTCCGACCAATTCTTTTCTTGAGGGCTCTGAATACATAGAAAAGCCAAACAGTACCGATTTCAGGTTAGTTTTCGCTGGCATTTACCGCGCGTCATTTTCAGTGACTACAGATCCTGCTGCCAACGATACCGGATGGGAGGCTAGGGCTGTACTTGATGGGGTGGCAATCTCGCATTCAAGAATTCAAGGCTCAGGGAGAGCAATTACTGCTGAAAACAATACTATTGAGAAATCATTTACGTTTAGAACAACGACTGCGAATCAGATCGTTAAGTTTCAGGCAGCTCCGACAGAGGCTACTGCGACTGACGTTGTGCCAACTTACACAAGCGCAGAAATAGAGTTGATTAGCCTGACATAAGGGGACTTAAGTGGGAAGATTAGCAGAGGTAAATCAGACTTTAGCTATCGGCTTAAAGCTGTTCGATGGAGCTACTAATCAATTCCCTAGAGTCAGGGTGTACAACAGTGCTGGAACGGAGCAGACAGCAGCTCCTTTCAGCAGTCCTATTGCGCTGACACACAGGGCAGTTGGATTTTATAGCGCAACCGTGACGCCTACTGCTGAAGGCGAGTTTTTCATAGTCTATCAGGTGTACTCCGACGCTGGGTTCACGACGCTAAATAAGAAGTACGAAGAGGTGATTGACGTTGCTGCTATCAGGTCTGTAGACCAGGATTTGAGTACCCTGCTTACCAGAGTAGGCACGCCAGTAGGAACAGTATCCAGCGATATCGCAGGTATACAGACAAAGCTCGGTACACCAGCAGGGGCTAGCGTTTCGGTGGATATTCTGTCTAATTTCACAAGACTTGGCGCACCAGTCGGTGCTTCCATCTCCGCAGACCTTGCGGCTGTAAAAGCGGATACCGGATCAATCAAGACGACGGTCGATACGAACCTGAATGCGACCGTTAGTTCTAGGCTCGCAACAGCCTCCTATACTGCACCCGATAACGCCACTATAGGCACTATCAACACGAAGATCGGCACGCCTTTAGGCACCGTATCGACCGATATCGCAGGCGTTCAAACCAAGCTCGGCACTCCAGCCGGGGCTAGTGTTTCGGTAGACGTTGCTGCAGTCAAGGCGGATACTGGATCTATCAAGACGACGGTTGATACGAACCTGAACGCGACCGTTAGTTCTAGGCTCCCAACTTCCGGATACACAGCACCCGACAACGCCACCATTGGGACAATCAACACGAAGATTGGCACACCAGCCGGTGCCAGCGTTTCGGCAGACGTTGCTGCAGTGAAGGTCGATACGGCAGCGATTCTTGTCGATACAGGAACTAGCGGCGTTGTAGTTGCTACAGCCGACCAGGACGCAATAGTGGATAAGGTTTGGGATGAGCTAGCAGGCTCCCATGTCGCGGTCGGATCATTAGGGGCTAACCTCGACGCAAAGGTATCGACTAGAGCGACTCAGACCAGTGTTGACGCGATTCAAAACAATACAAATTTCGTTGGGGTGGTCCAGAGTCCACTGATCAAGCCCGCGTCTGGGAGTGTGAACTACAAGTTCTACGGACGCCTGTTCGATTCTGCTGGAAGCCCAGAAGATCCAGATACGAATTTAATGAACATTCGAATCGAGACAGTAGGTGGTTCGGTCGTCGTTGCTACAGCAGCTATGACGAGAACGGGGGTAGGGCAATACGAGTATTTGTATTCAGTATTGGCAGCGGACGCAGAACGTCCTCTCGTAGTGTTCATGGAGTACGCAGAATCTGCGATAGCATTCCAGCATATTAGAACCACAGAGGTTCAGGAATTCGAGACGACTCTGGACGCTATCAAGTTGGACACGACAGCGATCAAAGCTAAGACCGACCAGCTCGCATTCACTGCGACTCGAGTAAATTCAGTGATTTCCACTACCCAGGAAGACGATATCGTAGATAAGGTCTGGGACGAGCTTCAGGCGGATCACGTCGACGTTGGCTCGCTTGGAGCGAGACTCGACGCAACCGTTTCCAGTAGAGAGTCTGACGTCGCAGCAGGGGCGAGGAATACTGCCACTCTTACAGCTATAGGAGGCGTTGGGACCACCGCTAGCGTCATAAACGCAAAGATAGGCGTTCCTGTCGTCAGCGTTTCCGCCGACATTGCCGCAGTCAAAGCGGTAGTTGATGGAATTAGCATGGGCACGACCCCTCAAGTCATTGCAAACGCGGTTTGGGACGAACTTGCTTCAGCCCACACTGTTTTAGGCAGCTTCGGAAGGGGGCTAGCCATTCTCTTTGGTGACGCTTCCACGTTGAACGCAGTCGATATCGCTATAGAGGTCTGGAATTCGGCGGTTGCGTCATTTGGAGCAGGCGGCACCTTTGGGGAGAGAATTACCAACATCAAGAATCGCCTCGATATCGTGGACGGCAAAACGGATCTTTTGCTTAACGAAAGGCTCCCACTGGCTCGGGCAGAGAGGATCGACCATCTCGACGCCAATATCTCAAGCCTCGAGACGGAGGCCTCAGCTAGCAGCCGAGCGGCAACCGATCAAGCTGAGCACGATATTACGCAGGCCGCACTCGATGCAGTGCTCCTAGTAATCGGCACACCGTTCCCAGAATTGAGTCAGATCATAGCTTTGCTTGAGAACGTAACTTACGGATTGGCAAACCTTCGGATCCAGCTAGACGGGAAAGCATCCCTGGCTGGTCAGGTAGGGCAAACCGCACAGCTTACAAGTATCCAGGACGCCCTCGCCAACGCAACGACAGGGTTGGCCGCCCTCCTAGCCGCAATCGTCAATCAGACTGCTCCATTGACCGACGTTACGTTTGGTTTGGCAGCTATCAAGTCAGAGCTGAATCTGAAGTCGACGACAGCCCAGGTAGGGACCATCCCGACTTCGTCTCAAATTCGAGACGCCGTGTGGAACCAAGCGACAGCAGCATTGACCATTATTGGGTCGATCGGGAAACTGATTGCCGACAACCTGAACGATACTATCAGCTCTCGGTCTAGTTCCGCCCAAGCAGTAGCAATTGCGGCGCAGTTAACTAGCGTCCTAACAAGGCTCGACAACGCCACCTACGGCCTAGCAGCCTTGCAGGTTGAACACGACAACACCCAGGCATCATTGGGTGTCGTAGATCTTGCAGTTGCGAACGTAGACACAGATTTAGCCACCGCTAGGGCAGATATTTTGGCAGCGATTTCGGCTCTAGTTAATGGTACGCCAACGATCATCGCAGCATTGGATGTCATCAAAGGAGGTGGCTTCGTCGCAGGGGACGATCTGCATTCCATTCGTCTTGCAATAGGAACGGGCTCCGCAACTCTTGCCAAGCAGGACGACATTCTCGCAGAGTTGGCTGATATCAAAGGCGGGGGGTTCAACGTCCTCACAGATTCACTTGAAAAAATCCGAGACGAGTCGACAGTCATTGAGGCCCAGTTAGCTCAGGCCCGACTTAGCATAGAAACGAAAGTCGACGTTGTTGATGATAAGGTCGACGCCGTGGACTCGAAAGCTACTGGAATTGATAATAAGCTGACGAACATCACCTACGGCTTGCCAGCAATAAAATCAGCAGTCGATTCAGGCTTTTCTTCGAATAGCATGGGGATAGCAATCATTTCTGGTCAGGTGTCAGCGGTGAACGGGCTGATTGTAAGCCTTAGCGCCCAGCTCTCGCTTGCAGAGGCGGGTATCCTTTCAGAAATCCAATCCCAGGACACAGCAGCTATCCAGGTAACTGTTAATGGAATAGTCAGTCTCTTGCAAAACGCAACGTATGGACTTTCTGCTATCAGGACAGCTCTGGATTCGTTCAGGACAGCCGAACAGATCGACGATGCTTCCAAGGATACTCTGCTCAATTCAATCGTCTCCAGTATCAGTACAGTGGTCCTGGCATTGGACGCCATTAAAGGCGTAGGTTTCAGTGCAGGAGATTCACTAGCACAGGCTTCGATTAAGTTAGCTAGCATTTTGGCGGAGTTTCCGTTGCTTGCGACGAGCGTCCAAGGGGCCGCGATCATTTTGCGGCTTCATGAGCTAGCCGATGGGAATACAGGTTCGTTCGATCCGGATACTGACTCTCTCGCTGCTATCGGAGAGAAGCAGGGCTTTATCGAGGGTTTTGAAGCCGGGGGGGCTTAATGACTGTTTATGATAGAACCAATGCCGTACCGAATCAGACTCTCTGCCTGAGAGCTACTTTTCGGCGTTTTAATCAGCCCTTCGATCCGTATTCAGTAGGCCCGGTAAGAATCACGAAGAAAGATCCCCGAGACGTGACTTACGTCGAGGGGACGGACCTGTTGGAGACTATTCCGCAGAATCAGGTGTCGAAAGTTGGGGTTGGGCTGTACCAGTATTTCACCATGCCAAGCACCATAGCCGCTCCTGGAACCTACTACGACGCAGTCACCTTCCTTTTCGAGGCTGGCGGTGATCCGTTCGTTGTCGTGAATACGTTCGTTGTCACTACGACAGGCGTTCCAAAGATCGGATACATTACAGTCCAAGACCTTCGGGATGAGGGTTTGACGGACACCGTGAAATACACGGACGCGATGCTGAATAAGAGGATCGCCTACTGGTCGAGACAGATAGAAAGCTGGCTCGGTCGGTGGTTCGAACCCCGATCAATGATCATCGACGTGGACGGCCAGGGAAGTTGGGAGTTGCAGTTAGACTTTCCCATAGTCCAGGTCCAGAAGGTCACTCTGCTCGACCAAGAGTTCCCAATCACCGAAGTCTATACTTACGAATTGGCCGATCTAGTGGTGTACAATAGGCATATCACCCAAGGCCTAATCCAGCCCGACGACAGAGAAGATCCCAGGATCGGAAACATTTACTTTCCCAAGGGGCGACTGAACGTCAGGCTGCAGGGTGTTTTTGGCTATACGAATACCGTTGGCGCTACACCAGTGGAAATCGAAAGAGTGGTGACGTTACTCGTCCTTAGAGACAAGGAGGGGTTGGCCTCTCCGAAACGGAACAGCAGCCTCCTCTCGGGCCTCGCGGGGGTCGTTTTAGAGGAAAGAACGGACGACCATTCCTACAAGATAGGTGCGCCGACCAGAAGCATGGGAACCCTGTCGTATTACACAGGAGATCCAGAGATAGATCAGATCCTTATGACCTACAGGAGGCCATTGCACATAGGTAAGAATCTCGGGGCGAATTTCGCAGGCGACGATACCGGTAGCGAACAGGATAGGTTCCGAGCGGGCTTCGACTTCTACTACGGTAGGAGCCTATAGTGGCAAACTTTCTCAGCTCGGGGATCGAACCAAGCCTGATTCACGGGGTAGATATGGAGATTGAAAGGGTTTCGCTGACCGACACTGTCTTCGATCCCATTTTTAATGAGCCCGTAGGCCAGGGTGGTCCTCAGTATGACGCAAGGGAGACGATCCTAGCTCAGATCCACTGGCAACAGTCCGATGAGCTTGTAGCCTCGACAGGCGGCGACGACGCCCAGACCAAGGGCTGGATCACCATGCTTCGCTCCCATGTCGATGAGCTTCCGAAAGGGGCCTTCAAGAAAGGCGACAGAATCGTAAAGGTAGACGGGAATAGCTACGAAGCTAACCCATTGTATCTAGTTGAGATAAGGCGAGCGGCCCAGTACCGAACCCAGAAGTTGTGGAAGTTTTTCTTTGTTACCCGACAAGAGACAACGCCCGCAGTTAGAACGGGTGGGATTAGTGGGGGTAATGTTTTATGAAAACAGGTGGTTGGGTGAAGTACGCTGCTGTTCTGAAACGTGGGGCAGATAAGGGTCATCAAGAATTAGCAAAAGCTGTAGCAAAAGCAGCAGTTACGCTTGCTAGCGACGTCAAAAAGAACATAGTTAGCGGAGGCGAGTTAGCTGGTGTCCCATTCACTCCAAACGCGCCTTCGACCATAGCCCGAAAGGGTTCGTCCAAACCCTTGATTGACTCAGGGGACATGATGAAAGCGGTCGCGGCCAGGAAAGAATCGCCGCTCGTATGGTTCGTCGGGATTGCGGGCAACGAGCAATCAGAAGGTGTTAGCATAGTAGAGTACGCACGAATCCATGAGTTCGGGTTGATAAGCGAGGACGGCCAGATGACGATTGCGAGGCCCTTCTTTTTCCCGACAGTAGATAAGAGGCGAGACGCCTTGCAGCAACAGATCAAAGAAACTATGGAGAATCTTTTCAAATGACAGAAATCAGGTCGCACAGGACGGAGGTGATTCGGCAGTTGATAATTCAACTACGTGCCGCATTGCCGATATTCAATGCGAACGTGATTTACAATACAGACATCGACTTTTCTAGCACAGGCATCGGCATCGACCTAGCAAAGCTGCCAGCGATGTATATGCTTGGGCCTAATATGCCTCGGAACGATTTGTTCACAAGCCACCAGAAACCATCAGAGAGATACGGAGCGCCGCTTCCGGACTCGACAGTGCCTTCCAAGTTTAGGACTTTCACGGCAGAAGAGGCGATCGACCTTGTTTTTCAGTTGGTTATTCTCTGCAATCACCAGGATACTTTTCTGACCATTACGGACAAGGTTCACGCCTACTTTATGAATGGCAAGAGTGTGTCTGCAGAGAAATGTCCAGGGGAACCGGCTAGGGGAACCAATGCTTACGAAATAGACCTCGTAGGCCGATTGTCATCGACGCTTATGGCGAATCGAAGCAATCTGAAACAAGCCGTTGGCCAGTTGATTGTTAGAGGAGTCCTAGTAAGTGACGGCCAGATCTTCCAGGAGTCCGGAGTCGCTGCTGAAGTTCCTATTTTGACGACGAAACTTATTTGAGGAGAGAGTGCAATGGTCACGTTACGTAGCAAGAGTAAGTCGATTAGAGTTTACAATCTCGATTGCGCGATCCCTCAAATGGGGGCAAAAGCACAGCGTCAGAGTAGCGGCTGCGACAAGGTAGACACCGAACGGGTTCTGACTCTTCAGCCTGGAGAAAAGCGGTGCAACTTACCGCTGTGCATTCTCGATAGCCTGTCTATCAAGAATGCAATTGCAGCCAATGAGATCAAGGTCCTAAAGGTTTCAGAGCACGGCAACAAGTCGGGCTCTCAAGCGCCGACAGTAGCGAATAAGCACCCAACAGGAACAAAGGGGGCAAAGTCATTTGCTGCCTCCGAACCAAAGGAGCAGTGAAAAACTATGGAAGACTTAGCCCCAAGAATTAGGACCGGAGAAACGCCGCCAAAAGTTCAGAATATCCAAGGAGCGCCTACGTCTACGTTTGCTATGCTCGGGATATTTCAGAAGGGACCGATCGGGGTTCCTACCTTCACAGCAGGGCCTGAAGACGTCCGAAAGATATTCGGCGGGCCAATCGCAGGAGGGTTAGGCCAAAAGGGGCTTGCCCTAGCCTATTCCAACGGTGCCGGTGCCGGTTACGTGACTCGAGTCGTGCATTATACCGATCCTTCGGATCTAAGCACCTCGACCGCCATTGCCTCGTTCAAGGCGATTGACGATCGAATTCCAAACGCAGGTGTCGCTGCATCCGGATCGGTAAAAGTCGCCAACAATGCGATAGAGGAATGGGAATACGCTGTTGCGTCTTTCGACGTTATCAACAACGCCATTGACGCTGGCGATAAGTTGACAATCAACGGCGAGGACTTCCAGGAAACTGTAGACTTCGTAGTCGGAGGCACAGCAGCTCTCACCGCTACTGCAATCATGACCGCGATTAACGCAAGTATCGCTCCTGCGATTTCAGGGGTATTGACCGCCTCGATCAATATCAGCAATCCCATTAGAGTCTTGCTCACCGCAGTAGTCCCAGGGACGGCTGGCAACGCTCTGACGCTTGTCGAAGTCGATGGGGCCACTAACAACTTCACAATTTCCGGGGCCACGTTCTCGGGAGGGGCGAACGGTGATTCTCTTACAGTTGGCGCGATTACGCTCCAATTTGGAATAGATATCGCCCTTGGGGTGACTTCGATCCTCACTGCCTTAGCAATTCAGGTCGCGGTCAACGCACTCGTTGCAGTTAGCGCAGCTATCGACCCGACAGATACGACCCGAGTTCTCGTTACTGCTGCCGCAGTGGGGACAGCAGGTAACTCGATTGCTTTGACTAAGGTTGATGCCGACAACGATTTGACCTTGTCAGGAGCCACCCTTACTGGAGGATCGGATCCAGAATCAGAAATCGCTACGACAGTCACAGCCAGCGACGGCCCAGGAACCCATGCAAACGGTCGGATCATCAGAATCAGCGCAGCCAAGAACGCTCTTGCGTCATGGTTCCGTCTCGACGTTCTGTCATCGGCTGGCGTTGTTCAGGACAGTTTCGACAACCTGAACCTCAATCCAGCCAGCTCGGACTACGCCGAGCTCCGAATCAACGGTAGGCAGAACAAGCTGATTACGTTCGTAGACGAAGAATCAACGAACACCTTGGGCAATAACAACCTTCCTGCTCTAGGGGATCACCTATTGGCGGGTGGAAACGACGGGCTGGTTGGCATCACCGATCAAGACTTCATCGGAGACTCAGGCACCAAGACTGGGATCTACGCTTGGAAGAACCTTGAGGCACGCTTCGCATTGGCTTGCTGTTGGGAACGCCCAACGCTTGCCGTCCAGCAGGCGGGTCGACAGTTTGCAGAGCTGCAAAAGCATTTCGCTTGGATTGAGGATACTCCAGCAGGCCAAACCGCTGCACAGGTTGTAGCTTACAAGTCGGCAAACGGTATTAGTTCAGAGTTCTCTGCACTCTACTGGCCGCTTGTAGTCATCAGCGATATGACTCCTGGCATCTCGTTCGGATCTGACTTGGTCATAGGAAACTCGCCAGTCGTTCTTGGTCGATGCGCCGCCACCGACAACGCTGTCGGCAAAGGGGTAGCTAAGGCCCCAGCCGGTATCGTAGACGGAGCTATCAAGGGTATCGTGCGCCTAGAAACGGATGTTACTCAGGATCAAGCCGTACGCGATTTGCTGTTTCCAGACGGGATTAATCCTCTTTGGAGCGAACAGGGTGTTGGGCCGTTTATCGACGGAGCTCGACTCACGAAGTTGGACGGACTTGTTTCCAACTTCAACGAAAGAAGGGTGTTTATATTCGTAGAGGTTTCGATAGCCCAAGGTATTCGATATGCCAAGCATGAGAATATTGAGGAGAAGCTATACAATAGCCTCAACGCAACCGTTACCGTGTTCCTTACTCGGTTCTGGCGTCAGGGCGGTCTGCGAGGCGCAATCCCACAGGAGGCGTTCTACGTAGACTTCACATTCGGGTCGGGGACGATAAATCCTCCAAGCGAAGCAGAAGCGAGTCGGGTAAACGGAGAGATTGGTATCGCTACCAAGAAGCCCGGATACTTCTTTACGATCAGCTTCACTGTTGATCAGAGGGCCTTACTGGCAGAGTTAGCCGGTTAATTTAAACTTACGCCTGGGGCCGGGTGCCCCAGGTTAGATGAAGGGAGGAGAATCGGATGCCAGTACAAGGATCGCCAAAAGACTTTCTGAAGCGTTACAAATTCATAATCGAATGCGACCGGCTCGGCGACACAGCATTCCAAAAGTGCAGTGAGATTGAATCGGATATCGAAGTCAACGAATACGCTGAAGGCGGCGCTATTTTCAACGAGAAAGACGCGGGAAGAGTAACCTTTACCAACGTCACTCTCGAGCGTGGCCAGACAAGCGACGACAACGATATGGAGTCGTGGCATCTTGAGGCCGCTGCCGCAGGAGACGACGTTGGAGGTGTTGGCGATAGTTACAAGACTAATGCTGATATCGTTAACCAGAAGCGAGACGGTACCACTGCTCGTCGATATCGGATGTTTAATGCTTGGCCAAAGCGAGTTAAGGTAGGTCCTTGGGACAACACCAGTTCCGAGCATACCTTTAGCGAAGCCGAGATCGTATTCAACTACAGTATTCGAGTCCCGTGAGTTAGGTTGGACGGTATGCCAAGAAAATTAGGGGCCTAACCAGCCCCGTTTGAAATTCCTGATTGAGCGTAAATTAGAAAGTCTGCGACCAAATTCTAGTAAACCGCTCGATTGTAGAAACAGAACCACTGGGGTAAAGACATGGAAATACACCTTCCCGGCCTGGACCAGATCGTCAACGTACGCCCGCTCAAAGTAAAAGAAATAAACCTACTTACAGACCGCGCCTCCCTTCAGAACGGGGAAACCGTTAACAGGCTCTTAAAGGATGCTCTAGTTGATTCTTTTATCGACCCCATAACCCTATTGGACGGGGACCGAAACGCGATCCTGTTTGGAGTACGCCGCGCTACTTGGTTAGACGACTATGATATCACCGTCTCATGCCCAGCTTGCCGCCAGAGACAGGACTTTACAGTCGATCTCAGCAATATCCAGGAAAAGTCAGGCGATAGAGATTTGATCAAGAAACGCTACGAGGAACCCAACTTCCTAGCGCCATTCCAATTTAAGGGATGTGGGTTGACTGCTTGGTGGCGGTTTACGGACGGGTCCGACTTCAAGAAATTGATTGATATCAATAAGAAAAAATCGAACCAGCTCGCAAGTGAATCGCTAGCCCTCCGAATCAAAAGGATCGAAGGATCTAAGGAAGGCGTCCCGATAAAGAGGGTTCTTGAGGAGCTCGACGCCTCAGATATGAGTGATTTCAACGAATATTACGACGAATGCGCCCCCGGTCACGACACTAAGGTCGATCTTATCTGTACGAATGGCCTTTGCGGCGCTGAGTTTACTGTCGATATGCCGATTGAACCTGAAAATTTTTTCAAGCGCAGTGTACGAGGGAGACGCTCCTCGATTGTAAGTTCTACGTAACTTGCCTGCCCCCGATGGCCACTGCGCTGAATATAAGTTGGAGTGAGATCGACGATATGATTTGGACTGATTTTGTCCACGTCATGGGAAAGTTAGAGGAAATTAGAGGTCGAGAGGAGTCTGCTCTCAGGAGTAGCTCAAGTAACGCAAGGAGAGTTTAAATGGGGGTTCTCGATCCGCTTGGGGTTATTTTTCTTGCGAAAGACTTGGCGTCAACGACCATCAAGAAACTTGAAGGTAACTTCCTTTCCCTCGACAAAACCGTCCAAGCCAGCTCCAAGAATTTCTCGCAAGGGCTCGTCGTTATGGGGCAGGGGCTAACAGCTCTTGCCGCAGGGGCTGCAGCCTTAGCTCCTCTAGCTATTGGCATTAAGCTCGCAGGGGATTTCGAAGCAGTCCTACTGAACATAAAGAAAATAGCTGGAGATTCAGCCGACATACCGGCGCTTAGCGCGGCGTTTATTGCTATGGGGCCTCATTTGGCGATGACTGCGGCCCAGCTTGGCGAGATCGGGGTCGCAGCAGCCCAGTTAGGTATTTCCTCCACGAAAGATATCACTGCATTCACAGAGGGGGTGGCTATGATGGCTGTCGCCTTGGACGTTACGACTGAAGCTGCAGGAACCGCTTCAGCAAAGATGCTCAATATTTTCAAACTGCCTATAGAACAGATTCAAAATCTAGGGTCCGCATTCAACGCGCTCTCCAATACAACAGCAGCGTCTGCCGCCGATATAGTGAACGCGACTTTTAGGGCATCCAGTACCCTGGCCTCGCTCGGAGCTACCGCACCTCAAGTATCAGCCCTTGCAGCGTCTCTCGTATCTCTAGGCGTCCCGGCAGAAATAGCCGGATCCTCGCTACGAAGAATGTTTGAGATGGCGACGACTCAGCCAAAGAAACTGTCCGATGCAATGGGGATAACCGTAGACGATCTACAGCAGAGGCTGGGGAAAGACGCCGTGGGAACAATACTCCAGTTCCTCGAAAAGCTCAGAGCAGTACCCAACGCAGCTATTCGGGTAGGTATGGCAACCAAGATCTTCGGCGAGGAGGGGTCAAAAGCAGCCAATCTCTTGTCCCAGAGTCTCGATCAGACACGAAAGAACATAGCCTTTGCGACGGCTGAATTTGAAAAAGGGACGAGTATCATTCAGGAGTTCGAAGCCCAGGCGGTAGGCTTCAATTTCTCAGTCAAGCAAATGAAGAGTGCCTTCGACGCCCTGTTTGTCACCTTGGGAACAGCAGTGCTCCCGATTCTTACCCCAATCGCAAAAGGGATTGCCAACGTAGTCGCGGCCTTCACGAAGCTAATCGAGCCAGTAAAAGAGGTCGTTGCGGGGGTTTTAGGGTTCGTAGGCGCGTTTCTAATGGCTACAGGATCACTCATCCTGTTCCGAGGGGCCTTGTTCGCACTCAAAGGCTTGATGGTTATAGTCGGAGCGACGTTTTCCGGTTTCATAGCTATTTTCGCCCAAGCTGCCTTGGTTGTCGGCGTTTTGATTGCTTCGTTCTATCTGCTGAAGAGGGCCTTCGAGAGTAACTTTGGTGGGTTCGGAGACTTTCTCCGGGGTGTCTTCGACAAAGTCTCAGCGTTCGTCCAGGCTGTCATCGAGGTGTTTTCCAGTGGGGAGATATCAGGTGCCTTGTACGAGGAGTTGCAGCGTACCGGAATGCTTGAGTTTACCGAAGCAGTCCTAAGAGGCTTCAGCCGGGTGAAGACGTTCCTTAGTGGGATGCTAAACGGTTTTATGGCCGCTTGGGCTTCCGTCGAACCGGTAGCTGTGGCTGCTTTGACGGCAATCATGGAAGTATTCTCTGCGCTTGGCCAAATAGTTATAGCTTTAGTCAACGGATTCGACAGCCTCTTTGGAGGGGCCGGTAGCCAAATCGCAATCCTTGAGGGTGTTGGAAAAGCTGGCAAGTCAACAGGGCTCGTTATTGGA
>Ga0315288_10002629_pt1 | contig 23120 bp, 14 predicted proteins | sample YL17G11_20_MG_FD_203454 | JGI IMG/M metagenome (GOLD analysis project Ga0315288, IMG submission 203454) | Sediment microbial communities from Yellowstone Lake, YNP, Wyoming, USA - YL17G11_20 | ecosystem: Environmental > Aquatic > Freshwater > Lake > Sediment | place: USA: Wyoming | collected...
CGGTAGTGGCGCGCCGTTGTTTGCCACGGGCGCTGCGATCGCCTTGCCGGCGGCCACCAACGGCCGCGATCTGGCCGGCAATTTCATGGCTTCGGTGACGATGACCGTCGCCGATGCGAGCCAGCTGCAGGCCAGCGAATACGAGCTGCGCAACGACCCGGCCAACGCCGGTCGGTACCTGGTGACGCGCCTGTCCGACGGCCTGCAACGCAGCATCGCCAGCGGCGCGACCCTCGACGGCCTGGTCATCACCGTCGGGGCACCGGCTCCCGCGGCCAACGACCGCTTCCTGTTGCAGCCGCTGACGCAGGCGGCCAACGGCATGCGCCGCGTGCTCTCCGACCCACGCGGCCTGGCAGCGGCCTCGCCGCTCGAAGCCGTGCGCGGCATCGGCAACCCCGGCACCGCGACCGTCGCGACGTTGACCGTCGTCGACGCCAGCGTCAACCCGCAGAACACGGCGACGATCGCCTTCACCAGCGGCAGCGGGGATTACACCTGGGAGCTGCGCGACCGCACGAGCAATGCCCTGGTCTCCAGCGGCACCGGCCGCTGGACGGCCGGCACGCCGATCGCGCTCAACGGCTTCGAGTTGCAGCTCGACGGCGTGCCCGCCAGCGGCGACAGCTTCACGGTGGCGCGCACGGCGCATCCCGAGGCCAACAACGGCAACGCGCTGGCGCTGGCGGCTTTGCGCGACGAGCGCATGGTCGGCGGACAGACCCTCACCGATGCCTATGCCAGTGCCATGGCCGGCATCGGCGTGCGCGTGCAAGGCGCACGCTCGGCGGCCGAGATCTCGCAAGGCGTGGCCGCGAGTGTCGAGGCGCAGCGGGCGTCGCAAACCGGCGTCAACCTCGACGAAGAGGCCGCGCGCCTGCTCCAGTTCCAGCAGAGCTACCAGGCGGCGGCCAAGGTGTTGCAGGTGGCGCAGAGCTTGTTCGACACCTTGTTGCAGACGACCGGACGCTGATCATCATGTTGCGCATCACCACCGCCCAATCCTTCGACACCGGCGTCGACCGCCTGCAGCAGCGCCAGCGCGACCTGGCCGAGGCCCAGCAGCGGCTGACCAGCGGCAAGCGCGTGGCCAGAGCCAGCGACGACCCGGCGGCTGCCGCGCGTGCCGAGCGCGCCCTGGCCACCGTGGCGCGCAGCCAAGCCAGCCAACGCGCGCTCGACGCCAGCCGCAACGCGATGACGCTGACCGAAAGCGCGCTGGCCGACGCCGGCGAGCTGATGCAGCAGGCCCGCGAGGCAATGGTCGCCGCCGGCAATGGCAGCTACAGCGATGCCGAACGCGCGGGCGTGGCCGAACGGCTGAAAGCCATCCGCCAACAATTGCTGTCGATCGCCAACCGCAGCGACGGCGACGGTGGCTATCTCTTCGGCGGGCAGGGCGCGAGCCTGCCGCCGTTCGTCGACGCCAGCGGCGGTGTGAGCTTTCGCGGCACGGCCGGCGAGGTGCAGGTGGCCAGCGACGAGCCGCTGCCGCGTTCGATCGATGGCTTCGCCGCGTGGCTGGCCTCGCCTTCGGGCAACGGCCTGTTCGAAACCCGCAGCGCCGCAACCACGCCGGAGGCCAGCGGCAGCTGGATCGACAGCGGCCGCGTCGCCGACCCGCAGGCCTTCTACGCTGCGACGTCGCCACCGGCGGTGGCCGACCCGGCGGCGCTGGTCTACCGTGTCGAGTTCACGACCACCGCAGCGGGCACCACCGTCTCGATCCTGAAGGACGGGGCCGCCACGGCGGCGACCAACCTGCCGTACATCGACGGCAAGGGCCTGGAGATCGACGGCATGGCCTTTGCCATCCGCGGCCAGCCCGCGCCGGGCGATGCCTTCGAGGTGCGGCTGGCGACGCCATCGCTCGGCGTCTTCGACACGCTCGATCGCACCATCGCCGAGTTGAAGACGCCACTGCGCTCCGGCGCGGCCGTCGCCCAGGGCGTGCAGCGGGCGCTGTCGGACATCGACGGTTCGTCGGGCGCGCTGCAATCGCTGCGCAGCCGGGTCGGTGAAGTGTTGAATCATGCCGACATGCTCGAGGGCCGCATCGGTGCGCAGTCGCAGGCGGCACAGATCGAGCGCGCGAATGCCGAAGACCTGGACATGGTCAAGGCCATCTCCGACTTCCAGGCCCAGCAAACGGGCTACGAAGCAGCCCTGAAGACCTATTCCATGGTCCAGCGCATGTCGCTGTTCCAGTACCTCAACGGCTAGCTAGATGCTGATGACGATCCAAGACAACCCGATCCTGTCGCAGGTGGTGCTCGGCTATTCGCCGATGATCGACCGCGAGCGTGCCGTCAGCGCCACGCGCCTGACGGTGTTCCCGGCGCGGCCGGACGCACCGCTGGATGCCGCCGATCTGCTGACCGCGGTGGCCGAGGTCTGGCCCGAAAACGGTGGCAAGGTCTCGCTCAACGTCATCAGCGAGACCCTGTTGCACGACCTGCTGCGGGCCCAGCCGAGCGCCAACCTGATGCTCGAAGTGCCGGCGTTCATCGCCTGCGACGCGGCGCACAGCCAGGCCATCATGACCCTCTACGGGCGTGGCAACACACTGCTGCTCAAGGGCCGCCCGCGCGTCGAGGTACCGCGCGCCGTGTTGCCGTGTTTCAAGCACGCCATCATCGACCTGGCCGACGAGCGGCGCAGCGACAGCCCGGCGCCTCCCGGCGTGACGCGCCAGGTCAGCCACATCCAGGCCGGTGTGCGCACCCTCACCGACCTGGAGGCCAGCTTCAAGCGCGGCGCCGTCGCCGTGCTCGGCTGGCCGATCGACGACGCGCTGCGCCCCGGCAACGCGCGCGGCCAGGGCGATTTCGCGACGATCCTCGAGTTGATGCACCGCATCGACAAGGAAGAGTCGATCGATCGCCTCGAGGACACCTTGAAGCTCGATCCGACGCTGGCTTTCAAGCTGCTGCGCTACATCAATTCGCCGGCCTTCGGACTGCGCGTCGAGGTCGGCTCGTTTCGCCATGCGTTGATGCTGTTGGGTTACGTGCACCTGAAGCGCTGGCTGGCGCTGCTGCTGACCACGGCCAGCAAGGACCGCGACATGCGGCCGGTGATGTTCGCCGCGCTGCGCCGTGGCCTGCTGATGGAGGAGTTGGCGCGCGCCAGCGCCGGGGCCCACGACGAGCAGATGAGAAACGAGGCCTTCATCTGCGGCGTCTTCTCGCTGCTCGACCGCATGATGAGGCAGCCGTTTGCCGACTTGCTGAAGTCGGTGCCGGTGCCCGACTCGGTGCGCCAGGCGCTGGTCGACGGTACAGGCCCCTACCAGCCGTTCCTGGACCTCGTGCGCGCGGTCGAAAACGAGTCGCTGTTCGACGTGCGTGACAGCGCCGAGCGCCTGCTGCTGGGTTTTGGCGAGATCAATCGTGCGGTGCTGCGCGCGCTGTCGCACGCCGTACAGATTCAATGAGAGCCTGAGGTTCGTGGCATACGCCACGCCTGTGCCCTTGCGTCGGCGGCCCGCCGCCCGCGCGCGCCCGCAGGCCGCATGCCGCTCGGTGACAATCCGGCCTGCGCCTGTGCGCGCTTAGAGATCCATCTTGACGCTGTCCTCGATGTCCGAACCGTCAGACGCCTTGCTGTCGGCGCGCCTGTCCGCCGCCGGCGTGCTCGACGCGCAGGCCTTGGCGCGTCTGCAGGAACTCGACCCCGGCGACAAGGCCGGGCTGGTGGCGCGTGTGCTCACCACCTACGCGCAGTCGCTGCAGCGGCTGCTCGAGCAGTTGAGGGTCGCCCGCCAGGACGCTGACGCGCAAGGACAACGCCACGTCGTCCACACCCTGAAATCGTCCTCGGCCAGCGTCGGTGCATTGAAGCTGTCGGCCCTGTGCGCCGATCTCGAGCACAGGCTGCGCGAAGGCCTGACCCTGGGCCTCGAGGGGCCGCTCGATGACCTGTGCGCCGAAGGCGAGCGCGTGCTGGCCGCGTTGCGCCAGCCCTGAAGCGAGCCGATGAGCACGCCGACCACCTCTTTCGACGACAACGGCAGCGCGCAACCGCGTGTGCTGCTGGTCGACGACGACGAGGTCAACCTGATGCTGACCGCGATCGCGCTGCGCGAACGCGGCTTCGAGGTCGTCGAGGTCACCGGCGGTGACAGCGCGCTGGCGGCGCTCGCCGAGACCGCGCCCGACCTGGTCGTACTCGACGCGCTGATGCCGGGCATGGACGGCTTCCAGACCTGCCAGGCGCTGCGCGCGCGGCCCGGCTATGCGCAGATCCCGGTGCTGATGCTCACCGGCCTGGACGATGATGTCTCGATCTCGCGCGCCTACCGCGCCGGCGCCACCGACTTCTTCGTCAAGAGCTCGCAGTGGAGCCTGCTGGCCGGGCGCCTGCGCTACATGCTGCGGGCATCGCTCACGCGCATCGAACTCGAACGCAGCAAGTTCAGGCTGGCCCGCGCGCAGGACCTGGCGCGCATGGGCAGCTTCGACTGGCGACGCGGCGAAGGCCTGGGCCAGCTCTGGTTGTCGCCCGAGGCGTTGCGGGTGTTCGGCAAGAACCCCGACGAACGCGTCAGCGTGCGCGCGCTGCTGCGCATGCTCGGCGCGGGGCAGCGGCGCGGCCTGTTGCGCATGTTGAACGAGGTGGTGACGCACAACGCGGTCCTGGCCACCGACCTGTCGGTGGTGCTGATCGATGGCCGCCAGCGCGTCGTGCATGTGGAAGCCGAGGCCGAGTTCGAGCATGGCCACGGCATCGGCTACACCGGTGTGTTCCAGGACGTGACCGACCGCCGCGTGGCCGAAGACCGGATTCGCCACCTGGCCAATTTCGATGCCCTCACGGGCCTGCCGAACCGGCGCCAGCTGATCTGGCGCACCGAGCGCGCGCTCGAGCACTCGCGCCGCCTGGGCCACAGCGCCGCGCTGCTGCTGATCGACCTCGACCGCTTCAAGAACGTGAACGACACGCTGGGCCACGCTGCCGGCGACGAACTGCTGATGGAAGTGGCACGCCGCCTGCGGGCCTGCGTGCGTCACAGCGACCAGGTCATGGAAGGCGCACTCGAGGCCGCCGGCATGCGCTCGCACCGCACGCTCGAAGCGGTGGGCCGCCTGGGCGGCGACGAGTTCGTGGCCCTGCTGCCGGAAGTCACCGACGAGGCTGACGCCGAGCGCGTGGCCGACCGCATCCTCGAGGCGATGCGCGAGCCGATCTACGTCGCCGGCCAGGAGTGCTTCGTCACGGCCAGCGTCGGCATCGCGATGTTCCCGCGCGATGGCCTGAACCTGGCCGACCTGATGCGCAACTCCGACGTTGCGATGTACGCGGCCAAGACCGCAGGCCGCAACGCGGCGGCGGTCTACACGCCGCAGCTGGCGGGCCGCGGGCGCGAAAAGATCGAGCTCGAGAGCCACCTGCACAAGGCCATCGAGCGCAACGAACTGGTGCTGCATTACCAGCCCAAGGTCGACGTGCGCGCCGCCAAGATGGTCGGCGCCGAGGCCTTGATGCGCTGGCAGCGCGGCAGCGTGCTGGTGCCCCCGGGCGACTTCATCCCGCTGGCCGAAGAAACCGGCCTGATCGTGCCGCTGTCGGAATGGGCGGTGCGCGAGGCGGCACGCCAGGCCAAGATCTGGCAGCAGAACTTCGGCTTTGCCGATTCGATCGCGGTCAACCTGCCGAGCCGGTTGTTCGAGCGCAGCGACCTGGTGGAGAACATCCACCAATCGGTTTCGGCCTACGGCGTGCCGCACAAGGCGATCCTGCTCGAGATCACCGAGAACAACCTGATGAAGGACCTGCACAACGTGTCGTTGTCCTTGCATCGCCTCAACGAGATCGGCGTCGAGATCTCGATCGACGACTTCGGCACCGGCTACTCGTCGCTGGCCTACCTGACGACGCTGCCGATCTCCGAGCTGAAGATCGACCGCTCGTTCGTGCGCGACCTGGGCATCACGCCGCAAAGCTCGGCGGTGGTCTCCGCGGTCATAGCGCTGGCCCGCTCGCTGGGCCTGCGCGTGATCGCCGAAGGGGTCGAGAACCTGCGTCAGATGGATGTGCTGCACCGCCTGGGCTGCAGCGTGATGCAAGGCTTCCTGTTCGCCAGGGCGCTGCCGCCGGATGACCTCGAGACCTGGCTCAAGCAGACCGTGCTGCCGCGCAAGGCACCGTGGATCGGCAGCACCAGCGACGAACCCGTGCCGCGCGTGGTGGGCCGCGTCTGAGCATCGTGGGCTCGCCGACGCAAAGCTCCGCACAGATTGCCAAGGCCTCGCTGCTTCGGCTGGCGGCCGGCAAGATCGAGCCGACGCCGGAGAACTACGCCCGCGCATGGGCACTGGAAGCGGGCTCGTCGGCGTCGCCACGGGGCGACGCGGCCGACGTGACCGCCATGCAGTGGGCCACGCTGATCGAACAGCTGTTGCGCAGCGTCGAGCGCGGCAGCCGGCAGTGGACGACGGCGCGCAAGAAGGACGGCCTGCAGCGGGTGCTCAACAGCAGCCGCCTGGACACCCAGCGCCTGCATGAGCGGCTGTGCCACCTGGTGGCCAGTTGGGAGACCGAAGGCGACGGTGCCACGGTCGGCGTCGAGACCCGTCCTGGCAGTCTTGCGAGCACCGCGGCGCCGCCCGCGCCGCGGGAGCCCGCGGCCGCGCCGCAACCTCGCGGCGAAGCGCTCGCGCCCGACGCGGCCGGGCAGTGCTGGACCGCGTTGCTGGCCAGCCTCGAAGGCACGGTGCGGGCGGCCTTGCCGAGCGACGACGCCCGTGCGCGCGACCTGGCCGATCAACTGGCCACGCTGGCCCGACGCATCGACGGTGACGGCGTGGATGCCGCCGTGGTCGCCGCGGTCGAGCGCACGTGCCAGGAGACGCGGCGTCTGCTCACGCAGCGCCACCAACTGGTGGATCAGTTGGCCGGGCTCGCGCGCGAACTCACCGCCGGCCTGACCGAGTTGGCCGAAGACGACAGCTGGGCCCGGGGCCAGGCCGAGGCGATGCAGGCCCGACTGGGCCCCGCTGACGGGGGGGCGGCACTCAGCGTTCGCAGCGTGCGCGCGGCCCACGATCTGCTGGCGCAGACGCGACAACAGCAACAGCGCCTGAAGGGCGAGCGCGACCGCGCACGCGAGGCCTTGAAAACGCTGGTGCAAAGCCTGGTCGCCGAACTCGGCGAGCTGGGGGGCCGCACCGGCCGCTTTGGCACCCAGCTCGACCGCTACGCCGACAGCGTCGAGCAGGCCGATTCGCTCGGTAGCCTGGCCACGCTGGTGCACGACATGGTCGAGCAGAGCCGCTCCGTGCAGGCCGAAGTGGCCGGTGCGAGCACGCGGCTGCTGGCCGGCCAGGCCGAGGCGGCGCAGCTGTCGACGCGGGTGCGCGAACTCGAAGGCGAGTTGCGGCGGCTGTCCGAAGAAGTGTCGATCGATGCCTTGACGCAGGTCTCCAACCGGCGCGGCCTGGCCCAGGCCTTCGATGCCGAGAGTGCCCGCCATGCCCGCGACAAGACGCCGCTGGCGGTGGCATTGATCGACATCGACAACTTCAAGAGACTCAACGACACGCTCGGCCACGGTGTCGGCGACGAGGCGCTGAAGTCGCTGGCCGCGCGAGTGCGGGCAGCGCTGCGGCCGGTGGACCACGTGGCACGCTTCGGTGGCGAGGAGTTCGTGCTGCTGCTGCCGGCCACCGGGATCGGCCAGGCCGAGGAAGCACTGACCCGCCTGCAGCGCGAGTTGACGGCCAGCCTGTTCATGCACGATGGGCGCGAGGTGTTCGTCACCTTCTCCGGTGGCGTCACCGCCTGGCGGGTGGGCGAGGCGCTGGACGCAGCGATCGAACGTGCCGACGAGGCGCTGTACGAGGCCAAGCGCACGGGCAAGAACAGGACCTGCGTCGCTTGAGGTCCTGCCCGGCTGGCGGCGCGCCTGCTCGCGCGCGTCCGGCGGCAAGACGGCGAGCTGCGAGACCGGGTGCGCTTCGTGCTGCCCGATGGCCCGACAATGCAGGCCCGGCCAAGCCGCCGAACTGCCTCGACCCCGGCCTCGATAAGGAATGCGCAACCATGTCTGAACCCCGTCGCGAACTGGTCCGCAGCACGCTCGGCGTGCTGGTCATCGGCGCGCTCATCGTCGCGTCGTTCTGGGTCATGCGCCCCTTCATCGCCTCGACGATCTGGGCGACGATGATCGTGGTCTCGACCTGGCCGGTGCTGAAGTGGTTCGAGGCCCGGCTGTGGCGGCGCCGCAGCCTGGCGGTGCTGGTGATGACGCTGCTGCTGTTGCTGTTGCTGGTGCTGCCGCTGACGCTGGCCGTTGTCACGATCGTCGGGCACGCTGGCGATATCGCGACCAAGGCCGCGGCGCTGGCCCACTATGAGGTGCCGCCACCGCCCGCGTGGGTCAAGGGCCTGCCCGTCATCGGCGCCAGTGCGGCCCAGTTCTGGGAGCAGGCCACGTTGGCCGGCACACAGGGGCTGCTCGTCAAGCTGGCGCCCTATGCCGACGACATCGCGAAATGGTTCGTTTCGCAGGCCGGCAGCGTCGGCTCGGTGTTCGTGCAGTTCATGTTGACCGTGGCCATTGCGGCCGTGATGTACGCCGGCGGCGAGACGGGCGCCCGGGCGCTGCAGAGTTTCGCGTGGCGCCTGGCGGGCGTGCACGGCGAGAACGCCGTGACGCTGGGCGGCCAGGCCATCCGCGGCGTGGCCCTGGGCGTGGGTGTCACCGCCGTGGTGCAGGCCGGTCTGGGCGGCATCGGGCTGGCCATTGCCGGCGTGCCCTTCGCCGGGCCGCTGACGGCAGTGATGCTGTTGTTGTGCATCGCGCAGGTCGGTCCGTCGCTGGTGCTGTTTCCAGCGGTCGCCTGGCTCTACTGGAGTGGCGATACCGGTTGGGGCACCTTCCTGCTGCTGTGGTCGCTGGTCGTCTCGACGATGGACAACTTCCTGCGGCCGGCGCTGATCAAGCGCGGGGCGGACCTGCCGCTGTTGCTGATCTTTTCCGGGGTGATCGGCGGCCTGCTGGCTTTCGGCCTGGTCGGCATCTTCGTCGGGCCGGTCGTGCTGGCCGTGGTCTACACCCTGCTCGGTGCCTGGATCGACAGCGGCGAGCCGCGCCCCGAGCACGGCGGATGAGCCCCCAGGTTCGCGGTTACCGCCTGAGCCTGCCCCTGCACAAGGTGCTCGGCGCGCTGCTGGCGGCCGCAGCCTTGTCGGCGCCGGCGCAGTCGATTCCCGGCCTGCCGTCGCTGGGCGCCAGGACCACGGCGCCGGCGGCCTCGCAGCCCACGGCCGTCGAGTGGGCCGCCCGGCTGGAGGCGGCTCGATCCGAACATCGGGCGTTGCTCGATCTTCCCGCCGACAGCGAGCCGCTGCTGGCCGAGCGGCAATTGGCCTCGGCGCGAAAGCTGGTTCTGCTGTCGGCCCGGGTCGATGCACTGACGGCGCGCGCCACGGGGGTGAAGGCGCCGGAATCCGTGGTCGCACCGCCGCCCAGGCTGAAGGAGCCGCCGCCGTACGACGTGCTCGAGATCGACTCGCTGCGCGACTACCTGGAAGTCCTGACGACCCAGCAATCGGCATTGCGATTGGCCTTGAAATCGATGGACGCCAACGTCGAAGCGGCCGTCCAGTCTCGGGCACAGGCCGATGCGAACATGCGCCTGCTGCGCGACCAGCCTGCGCGCGCAAGCAAGGAGGGCGCAGCGGCTCAGCAGCGCGCGCAGCTCAGCCTGGCGACGCTGGCGGCACAGGTGGCCGAGCTCGAGGCGATCCAGGGTGACGAGGCGCGCGAGCGCGCTCGCCAGCAGCTGGAGGCGCTGGCCGGGCCCGTGAACGCACTGCGCGCGGAGATCGAGCGTGCACGCACGCGCCAGCGTTTTGACGAAGCAGATCTGGCCACGGTGCTGAAGGACCTCGAGGCCGAGCGCAAGAAGCTGAGCGCCGAAGGCGCAAAGCTGGCCGAACGCGTGGCGCGCCGCGAGGCGCAGTCCGCGCCGGACGACCCGTGGCACCAGCGCATCGTCGAGCACACCAGCCAATTGACCTTGATGCTGGGCCAGCTCGAGGACCTCCTGCGCGGCCAGGAGGCGCTGTGGCGGGCGCGCCGCCAGGCCACCGTGACCACGCTCGACGCCAGGCAATTGCAAGCCGCGTCGGTGCGGGCCACCAAGGCGCTGGAGGATCTGCAGGACCAGCGCAAGCGCCTGTCCGAGGAGGGGCGGCTGCTGCGCGCCGAGCTGCGCACGCAACAGGCCCTCGTGGCCGGGTTGGTGGCCGACGATCCCAGCCGCGCGGGCGAGCAGCAGGTGCTCAATGCCTTGCTGGCGCGGTCCGACATGCAGGACCGCCTGCGTGACGGCATCGACCGTACGGCTGTGCTGATCGAGCGGGTGCGCATCGATCTGGGCCTGACGAACAGGCCCGACAGCGTCGAAGAGGCGCTTTCGCGTGGCGGTGCCCGGCTGGCGACCTGGGCCGAGAACGCCTGGAACTACGAACTCTTCAGCGCCACCGAGACCACCCGGATCGATGGCCGCGTCATCACCGTCGATCACGGCGTCACCGTGGGCAAGAGCATCGGCGTCGTGGTCATGCTGGTGCTCGGCTACTGGGCCTCCGGGCGCCTGTCGGCCGTGCTGATCTCGCTGATCGGCCGCCGCGTGCCGATGTCCGCGCAACTGGCGCGCGTGCTGCGCCGCTGGGTCAATTCGATCCTGCTGCTGGTGCTGCTGTTGCTGGTGCTGAAGATGGCGCGCATCCCGCTCACGGCATTCGCCTTCCTCGGCGGCGCGCTGGCGATCGGCGTCGGCTTTGGCGCGCAAAACGTCATCAAGAACCTGATCAGCGGCGTGATCATCCTGTTCGAACGCAAGATCCGCGTTGGCGACATCGTCTCGATCGGCGGCATGTCGGGTACCGTGATCAACGTGGATCTGCGCGCGACGACGGTGCGCGGCTTCGACGGCATCGACGCCATCGTGCCCAACTCCACGCTGCTGGAAACCCAGGTCAGCAACTGGAGTGGTGGCAATCCCAATATCCGGCGGGCGATCGCGGTCGGCATCGAGTACGGCTCCGATGTGCGCAAGGCGGCCCAACTCGTCGCCGACTGCGCCCGCGCGCACGCGTCGGTGCTGGCCGACCCGGCGCCGGAAGTCCTGTTCGACAACTTCGGCAGCGACGACCTGCAGCTGCGCCTGCTCTTCTGGGTCGCGCTCGGCGGTGCGCGCGGCGGGCCGACAGTCGACAGCGATCTGCGCTATGCGATACACGACGCGCTACAGGCTGCGGGCATCGTCATCGCCTTCCCGCAGCGCGACGTGCACCTCGACATGGCCGGACCGTTGCGGGTCGAACTCAGCGGGGGCTCCACCCAGCCCGCTGCGACCGGGCACCCGGTAGGATGAGCGGCCACGATTCATGATGCCGATGAAGCTGACCTCGCTGCGCTGGTCCTGGGCCGGCGGGCTCACCCTGGCGCTGCTGTTCAGCGGTTGTGCCTCCGCCCCGCCGACCTGGGAGCAGCCGCCACCGTCCTACGCCGCGCCCGCCCGCCCCGACGGTCGTTTTGCCGACCTGGAGGCGGCGATCGCGACGGTGCGCGGGCCCGAGACCTCGGGTTTTCGCCTGCTCGAGCGCAATGCCGATGGGCTGAAGTGGCGCCTGGTGCTGATCGACAACGCGCGCCACACGATCGACCTGCAGTACTACGTCTGGTTCGGCGACGCCAGCGGCCAGCTGATGATGGCCCGCACCATCGCGGCGGCGGATCGCGGCGTCAAGGTCCGCATCCTGTTCGACGACCTGAGCACGATGCTGCGCCGCATGACCAGCCCCGAACTGCGCGACGCGATGCTCGCGCGCATCGACCAGCACCCCAACATCCAGATCCGCGTCTTCAATGCCTGGCGCGAGCGCGGCTGGTTCGGGCGTGCCTATGAAGGGGCCACCGACTTCACACGCCTGAACCGGCGCATGCACAACAAGCAGATGGTCGTCGACAACCGCGTCGCGATCCTCGGCGGGCGCAACATCGGCGACGAGTACATGGGGCTGGACGAGGCCTTCAATTTCCACGATCTCGACGTGCTGGGCCTCGGCCCGGTGGCGCGCCAGGCCAGCGCCGTGTTCGACCGCTACTGGAACAGCGAGTGGGTGCGGCCGATCGCACCGTCTGCCGCGGGTGACGCCGGCGCGCTGACGCCCGAGATGCTCGAGCTGCCGCCCGAAGCCGCGGCCCACCCGGGCATGCAGCAGCTGATGACCGGCGCGCGCGACTGGTCGAGCGAGGTCGCCGCGCTGCCCGAATCGATGTTCGCCGGCCGCAGCGTCGTGCACACCGATTCGCCGTCGCGCGCCGAAGGCGTGCAGAACCACATGCCCGAGGCCTTCAGGGCACTGATGCGCTCGGCCCGGCGCGAGGTGCTGATCACCAACGCCTACATCATTCCCGACGCGGCCTTCATGAGCGACCTGCGCGAACTCGCGGCGCGCGGCGTGTCGGTGCGCATCCTCACCAACTCGCTGGCCTCCAACGACGTGCCGGCAGTCAACGCCCACTACGAGGGCTGGCGCCGCGCGATCCTGCAGACGGGGGCCACGCTGCACGAGATGCGCTCCGACGCGGCGATCCAGGCCGAGCTGGTCGACACGCCGCCGGTGCGCAGCGGCTTCGTCGGCCTGCACACCAAGGCCATGGTCATCGACCGCGAGCGCAGCTTCATCGGCTCGATGAATCTCGACCCCCGCTCGGAGGTCTTCAATTCCGAGATGGGCGTCATCATCGACAGCGTGCCGCTGGCGGCGGTGCTGGCGCGGCGCATGGAGCGCGACATGTCGGGCGCCAACAGCTGGCAGGTACTTTTGGCCGACGACGGTGCACTGCGTTGGAAGAGCGATGCCGGCGAGCGCGGGTCGCAGCCGGCACGCAACTTCGGCCAGCGTGTGGAGAACCTGTTGTTCAAGCTGATGCCTGCGAGCTACTACTGAGCGTGGTGTTGTCGATGATCGAGATGCAGCGTTGCCGCCGGGCCTTCGCGACAGGCGGCGCATCGCTGGCGCTGGCCCTGGGCGGTTGCGCCGGTTTCGTTCCGCAGACGGGCCCCGGGCCCGATCCCGGAGGCAACTACGTGGCCCTGACCACACCGATCGTGGCCGTCGGCGACACGCAGGAGCATCTGGCCACCGGCTATCCGTTGCACGACAACGACAGCGCGGTCGACGCGTTCGTCGAAGTCACCCAGCGCCCGCCCGAGCAACCGCTGTTCGGCCGCCGCATCCTCGAGTGGGCCTTGCAGCAGCATCCCGACGAACCCTTCATCCATCTGGGTGATGTGCTGGACCTGTCTTGCCGCATCGAGGCCAGGCGCGTTGCCGAGGTCTTCAAGGCCGCGCCCAACGCTGGCGTGATCCTGCCGGGCAACCACGACGGCCTGATGTTCGGGATCTATGGCTACAACGTCCTGGAGGCCGCACTCGATCCCGACGCGAAGAAATGGAACCGTGCCTGCCGGCGCGGCGCCGAACCGGAGGACGCCACGCACAAGACCGGCAGCGAGGCCCTGACCAAACGTGACTTCATTACCGGCTACATCGCCGCGCAGGCGGGCGGCCACCGCCCCAAGCCCGGGCTCGAGGCGCCACCGCCCGCGGGCGAGCACCAGGTCAGTTGGCGCAGCCCCGACCCGAGGGCCTTCCTGTCGGCGATCGAAGCCCGCGTGCTCGATGGCAGCCGCTACGCCGACTCCTACCTGGCGCAACGCCTGAAGCTGCCGCGGGCCCCTGGTGCCACGCGCGACGTCATCGTCATCGGCCTGGACACCAACCAGGCCGGTGCCTTGGTCAGCACCTGGGACACCCTCATGGGCCGTAGCCCGGGCAGCGTCGGCCATGTGCACCCTGACCAGCTGCTGGCCATCGATGCCTGGGTCGACGAGGCGATCATGATGGGCGACATCGTCGTCTTCGCCGGCCACCACAACTGGCAATCGCTCGGTCTGCCTTCGCGCACCTTGCTGCGCGGCGTGATGGGCCGGCTCAAGCATCCGCTGGTCTACCTGTCGGCGCACACCCACAGCGGCTTCTGGGCCGTGCACACCGCGCTGGCTCGCCAGCCGCTGCTGGAGTTGAACGTCAGTTCCCTTTCCGACTGGCCGATCGCCTACCGCCGCATCAGCTTTGCCTACGACGAGAGGGCCCAGCGCCTGCAGGTGCGCGGCGAACTGAGGCCCCAGGGCGACAAGCCCAGCGCCAGCTATGCCGACCTGATCGCCGCCTGGGAGGCCGGGACCTGTGCGCTCACCGGATTGCCGACGGAACAGATCAAGCAGCACGATCTGGAGGTGGTCAGGCAGCAGCGCGAATCGCGCGGCAGCGTGATGGAGTGGTTGCTGTCGGCCATGGGCCCAGTATGCGAAACCTGCGAACAGCCTCTGTACGAGCATGCCCAGGCCTACCAGGACGCGATGCTGCGCGCCCTGCTGCAAGCCAGCGCCAACATCAGGCCCGGTGCGAATGCCTTCGACTTCAAGCTGCCGGCGTGGTGCGGCAAGCGGGATTTCGACGGCTGCGCCAGCGCCCTGATGGCCGAGAAGGCAGGGGATTTCCCGGGCCATGTGAACCTGTTCCGGCGCAAGGCCGGGCTGGTGGCGGCCGTCAATGACCAGCTGGATCGCATCGACGACCCCAAGGCCAAGGCCTACATGACCTGTCGCGCCGTGCAGGCCGCGAAGATCGATTTCGACGCCACCGACGACGACCGCAACGAGAACCGCAGCGAAGACAAGCGCCGCGCCGAGCAGTTCTTCAGCATCGAAGCCAGCGTGGGCATGGAGTGAACGGCGTGCGGCCCTCCGTCAACGGGTCGCGTTGGATTTTCAGGCCTCGACACCGTTGGGAGAAACTTCGTGAAGACATTGATTGCGTGCGTTGTGTCCGTCCTGTGGCTGGCCATGACACCCACCTGGGCTGCGCCCAACATCAAGCAGCAGCAGGTTCAGTTCAAGAAGGGAGAATCCGGCGCCACGATCAAGGCCAGCCTGAAGGGTGACCAGATCATCGACTACAAGCTGGGCGCCGGTGCCGGGCAGGTGATGGTGGTGAAGTTCAAGCCCAGCAACCCCTCGGCCTACTTCAATGTCATGCCGCCCGGGTCCGACTCCGCGATCTTCATCGGCTCCACCTCGGGCAACGAGTTCTCGGCCGACCTGACGACCGCCGGCGAGTACACGATCCGCGTCTACCTGATGCGCAACGCCGCACGCCGCAACGAGAGCGTGAACTACACGCTCGACGTGGGCATTTCCGGTGACGTGAAGAAGTCCGGTGCGGCGGCGACGGCTCCCGTCGCGAGCAACGCCGGGCCCGCCAAGTGGGATGCCTCGGGCAACATCAAGTGCTCGGCTGGCAGCGACAAGTTCGACAAGCAGTGCGGCTTTCGCGTGGTGCGCGAGCTGCCGAAGAAGGCGGCCGACATTTGGATCGGCAATGTCGCCAACGGCGAGGCCGACTACCGATTCCTGCACTACGCGGACAAGGTGTTCACCAGCAACGACAAATCCAAGCTCGCCTGGCGGCGCTTGGACGACAACTGGTGGGTCAGCGTCGACGGCAAGGAGTTCTACCTGATCCCCGACGCGCTGATTCATGGCGGTTGAGGGTGGCGGCATCGCCCGCGGTCACTCCGGTTGCCAGCCTCCGCCGAGCGCGCGGTACAGCTCGATCACCGAGGCGTAGGTGCCGCTCGTCAGCTGCGTGAGCTGCAGTTCGGAATCGAACAACTGGCGCTGCGCATCGAGCACTTCGAAGTAGCCCGAAATGCCGTTCACGTAGCGCAGGTTCACCAATCGCAGCCGCTCGCGGCTGGCGGCGACGATGCGTTGCGTCGCCTCGCGTTGCTCGCGCAGGCGCTGGAAGCGCACGAGCGCGTCCTCGACCTCGCGCAGCGCCTCTTGCGTGGTGCGGGCGTAGTCTTCGACGGCGATGCGCTGCTGGGCTTCGACGGCCTGCAGGTTGCTTTGCAGCAGCCCGCCGGTGAACAACGGCAACGTGATGGCCGGTGTCACGGTGTAGCCGGCGCGGTCGGCGCCAGTCAGCTGGCTCAGTTGCGGGCTGACGAAACCCAGGAAGCCGGTCAGCGAGATGCTTGGCAGGAAGGCCTTGCGTGCGGCGTCGACGCTGGACTGGCTCCCGGCCAGGGTCAGCTCGGCCGCGCGAACGTCGGGCCGCCGGGTCAGCAACGTGGCCGGAATGCCGGCCGGCAACGCCGCCGGCAACTCGTATTGGGCCAATGGCGTGGTGGGCTGTAGCGGCCCGGGGCTGCGCCCCGCCAGCACCGACAGGGCGTTCTCCTGCAGGCCGCGCCCCAACAGCAACTGCGCGGTTGCCGCCTGCGCCTGCGCCAGCGAGGTCTCGGCCTGCGTGACGTCGACCATCGACACCACGCCGGCGTCGAAGCGCAGGCGCACGATGCGCAAGGATTCGACCCGCGATTGCGCGGTCTGGCGCGAGATCTCGAGCGCCTGGTCGATCTCGAGCAGCGACAGCCAGCCCTGGGCGACCCGGGAGATCAGCCCCACCTGCGCGAAGCGTTGCAGTTCGGCGCTGGACTCCGCGTTGCGCAGGGCGGCGTCGGACAGCGAGGCCAGACGACCCCAGAGGTCGATCTCCCAGGGTGGCACGGCCAGGCCGGCGCGGTACAGCGTCGAGGTCTGGTTTTCGGTGGCGCTCAGGCCCGACGGCGCGAGCTGCCGTGTCCCGCTGGCGTCTGCCGCCAGCGTCGGCCAGCGGGCCGAGTCCTGGATGCCGAACTGCGCCCGCGCCAGCGCCACGCGCTGCGCAGTGATGCGCAGGTCGCGGTTGTTGCGCAGCGCCTCCTCGATCAGGCTTTCGAGTTGGGCGTCACGGAACAGCGCGCCGTAGGGCCGCTCGGCGAGATTGGCGGTGTTGTCGCCAGGCGCGCGCCAGGCGGCGGGCATCACCGGTGGCGCCTCGACGGTCTGTGCGGGCGGCACGGCACAGGCCGTGCACATCAGCACGCCCGCTGCCATCACCGGCGCCGAGAACCAGCGCGCGATCATGCGTGCGGCTCCTGCGGGGCGACTGCAGCGGCGCTGGCTTTCGGCGCCTGGTCAGGCGGTGGTTTGCGGCTGAACAGGCTCATCATCGCGACGTAGAACAGCGGCGTGAAGAACACCCCCACCAGCGTGGCGGCGAGCATGCCGCCGAGGATGCCGGTGCCCACCGAGTGCTGCGTCGCCGCCCCCGCGCCCGAGGCCGTGACCAGCGGCAGCACGCCGAGGATGAAGGCCAGCGAGGTCATCACGATCGGGCGCAGGCGCTGGCGGCCGGCCTCGATCGCGGCGTCGACGATCGACATGCCGGCCTCGTACTGCTGCTTGGCGAACTCGACGATCAGGATGCCGTTCTTGCCCGCCAGCCCGACCAGCGTGATCAGGCTGACCTGGAAGAAGACGTCGTTCGGCGAGCCGCGCAGCAGCAGCGCGATCAGTGCGCCGAGGATCGCGATCGGCACGATCAGGAACACCGCGATCGGCAGTGACCAGCTTTCGTACAGCGCGGCCAGGAACAGGAACACGAACACCAGCGACAGCACGAAGATGCCGGCCGCCTGCGAACCGGCGAGGCGTTCCTGCAGCGACTGGCCCGACCATTCGAACGCCGTGCCGTCGGGCAGCTTGTCGGCCGAGATCGCCTCCATCGCATCCAGTGCCTCGCCCGAGCTGCGGCCGGGCGCCGCCGCGCCGTTGAGCTGCACCGACGGGTAGCCGTTGTAGCGTGTCAGCGCGATCGGCGCCGATCGCCACTCGGTGCGCATCAGCGCCGCCAGCGGCACCAGCTCGCCCTGGCCATTGCGGATCTGGAAGCGCTGCAGCGCGGCCGGGTCGGAGCGGAACGACTGCTCGGCCTGCATCTTGACCTTCAGGTTGGTGCCGAAGGCGGTGAACTGGTTGACGAAGCTCGAGCCGAGCAGCGTACCGACCGTGGCATACAACTCCGGCAGCGGCACGCCCAGGGCCTTGGCCTTGTTGCGATCGATGTCCAGGAACAGCGTCTGCACATCGGGCGCCGCCACGCTGCGCACGCCCACGAGATGCGGGTCCTTGGCGGCGGCGCCGGCCACGGCCAGTGCGGCGGCATCGAGCTTGGCGCGGTCGCCGTCGAGCGACAGCAGCCGGTAGTCGAACCCGGCGACGTTGCCCATGCCCGAGATCGGCGGCTCGTTGAGCGCGAACACGCGCGCTTCGCCGATGCTGGCGAACTGCTGGTTCAGGCGCTTGAGCACCCCGAAGACATGCGTCTCGGGCGTGTTGCGTTCGGCCCAGGGCTTGAGGGTGGCAAAGATGAAGGCCTGGTTGGCGTAGCGGTAGAAGATCGAGAAGCCGAGAATGGCCGTGCCGTCCTGCACCGTGCTTTCCTGCGCCAGGATCGCCTCGGCCTTCTTCAGCGCCTCGCGGGTGCGCTCGGGCGACGCGGCCGCGGGCAGGTCGACCGCGACGAACACCGTGCCCTTGTCTTCTTCGGGCACGAAGCCGCCGGGAATGGCACCGAAGAGGAAGACCACGCCGCCGATCAACGCCGCATAGACCACGGCCGACACCAGCTTGCGTCCGAGCATCGACTTCACGCCGCCGACGTAGCCGTGCGTGACGCGCTCGAAAAGGCGGTCGAAGGCCTGGATCGGCTTGAGCTTGGTCATGCCCGGCTTGAGGATCAGCGCGCACAGCGCCGGCGTCAGCGTCAGCGCGGTGATGGCCGACAGCAGCGTGGCGATCGTGATCGTGATCGCGAACTGCTTGTACAGCGTGCCGGTCACGCCGCCGAGGAAGGCGATCGGCACGAACACCGCGCAGATCACCGCAGTGACGCCGACGATCGCGCTGCCGATGCCCTGCATCGCCTTGATCGACGCGGCGGTGGCGTCGAGGTGCTCGTCGTGCATGATCTTCTCGACCGCCTCGACCACCACGATCGCGTCGTCGACCACGATGCCGATCGCCAGCACCAGCCCGAACAGCGTGAGCATGTTGATCGAGAAGCCCGCCAGCAGCAGCCCGGCCATCGTGCCGACGATCGACACCGGAATCGCCAGCAGCGGGATGATCGTCGCGCGCAGGCTGCCCAGGAACAGGTAGACCACGATCAGCACCAGCACGAAGGCTTCGATGAAGGTGTGGGTCACCAGTTCGACCGAGGCGGTGACGAACTTGGTGGTGTCGTAGGTCACGCTCCACTTGATCTCGGGCGGGAACGACGCCGTCAGCTCGTTCATCTTGGCCGCGAGCGCCTTGGCCAGGCCGAGCGCGTTGGCGCCCGGGCGCAGGTACACGCCCATCGCCACCGCGGGCTTGCCGTTCAGGCGCGATTCGAAGGCGTAGTCGTCGGCGCCGAGCTCGACCCGGGCGACGTCGCGCACACGCACCACCGAGCCGTCGGGCAGCGAACGGATCACGATGTTGCGGAACTGCTCCACCTCGGTCAGCCCGCCGGCGGTCTGCACCGGGAATGTCAGCGACTGGCCGTTGTCGGCCGGTGACTGGCCGATCTCGCCGACCGGGAAGTTCTGGTTCTGCTCGCGCACGGCGTTGCCGACGTCGGTGGAGGTCAGGCGGTACTTGGCGAGCCGATCGGGGTCGAGCCACAGGCGCATCGCGTAGGGCGCGGCGAACAGCGACACGTCGCCGGCGCCCGGCAGGCGCTTCAACTCGTTGATGACCTGGCTGTTGGCCAGGTTGGCGATGTAGGTGCGGTCGAAGCGCGGGTCGTCCGATTGCAGCACCACCACCTGCAGGATCTGCGGGTTGGTCTTGTCCACGCGCAGGCCCTGGCGCAGCACCTCCTGCGGCAGCAGCGCCTCGACGCGCTTGGCGCGGTTGTTCACCTCCACCGCGGCGAGGTCGAGGTCGGTGCCGGGCTCGAAGAACACCTGCAGCTGCATCAGCCCGCTGGCCGAACTGGTGCTCTGCATGTAGAGCAGGCCGCTGATGCCGTTCATCTCGCGCTCGAGCGGCGCGGCGACGGTGGTCTCCAGCGTCTCCGGGCTCGCGCCCGGGTAGACCGCCGTGATCTGCACCTGCGGCGGCGCCACGCTCGGGTACTGCTCGACCGCGAGTTGCCTGCTCGCGAGCACGCCGATCAGCACGAAGATCAGCGCGATGACAGTCGCCAGGACCGGACGCTTGACGAAGAATCCCATCTTTGGCCCCGGCTCAGCGGGACGCTGCCGCGGATGCGGCCGGCAGCTTGGTTGCGGGCGGTGCCTGGGGTGGCGTCGCCGCAGCCGCCTGCGCTGACCATGGCACCGGTTTCACCGTGGCACCCTGCTGCAGACGCTGAATGCCTTCGACGACCACGGCCTCGCCGGCACCGAGGCCGCGCTCGATGATCCAGTCGCCCTGGTACCACTCGCCGACCACCAGATCGCGCCGCTGCGCCTTGTTGCCCTCGCCGATGACCCAGGCCACGTGTCCGGTGGGCGTCTTGACGACGGCCTTCTGCGGGATCAGCACGGTGTTCGGGCGGCTGCCGGCGGTGTACTTCACATGCACGTACATCCCTGGCAGCAGCCGCTTGGCGGGGTTGGGCATCACCACGCGCATCGAGATCGTGCCCGTGCCGGGGCTGACCTGGGCCTCGGTGAAATCGAGCTTGCCGGTGCGTTCGTATTCGCTGCCGTCGGGCAGGTAGATGCGCGCCTGCGAGCTGCCTTCGCCGGCCGTGACGGTGCCGCGCGACAACTCGCGGCGCAGGATCAGCGCGTCGCGATCGGCGATGTTGAAGTTCACGTACACCGGGTCGAGCCGGTCGATCGTGGTCAGGTGCGTGGCCTCGCCCTTGCCGACGAGCCGCCCTTCGGGCACCAGGGTGGCACCGATGCGGCCCGACTCGGTGGCCGTGATGCGGGTGTAGCCCAGGTTGGTCTGGGCCCGCTCGATGTTGGCGGCGGCCACGGCCAGCAGCGCCTCGTTCTGCTTGACTGCCGTGACGGCGTCGTCGTAATCCTGGCGGCTGATCGCGTTTTCCTTCACCAGCGGCGCCAGTCGCGCCTCGCGCGAACGTGCGCTGGCCAGGTTGGCCTGCGCGCGGGCCTGTTCGGCTTGCGCGTCGTTGAGCGCGATGCGGTACGGCGTCGGGTCGATCGAGTACAGAACGTCGCCGCGCTTGACTTCCGTGCCTTCGACGAAGTGGCGCTTCTCCAGGATGCCCTCGACCCGGGCACGCACCTCGACCGAGCGGTAGGCGGCCACCCGGCCGACGAATTCGTTGACCACCGGCACGGTTTCCGAGCGGGAGGCGGTGACTTTCACCTCGGCAGGTGGTGCCTGCGCGGGTGCGGCCGCCTCTTTCTTCTGGCAACCGGCCAGCAGCATCAGCGCCGTGGCGATGGCCGCAGTGGCTGCGGCGGCTGCGTGTCGAGACAGGCGTTGTTCGGGCATGGTTCGGTCCTGGCGAGGCAAGCTGCGGCGTCGGCAGACGCGAGCCGCGCGACTATAGCGACCCCACGGCCCGTTGCTGGCCCGGCGCCGGGAAGGCCGGCTGATCGAAAGTCGATGCTGCAATGTCGCAGCCATGTCCTTCGACAGGCAGGTCAAGCGGCGCGCCGTACCGGCGCAAGCGCGGGTCGCAGGTGCATTGCCCGACAGCCGCAGGCCAGGGGCGATCCACAGCGGAACCCAGACGGCTGGTGCTCGCGGTTTGCTTGGCCTATCTCGCCGCTTTGCGCGCGTAGCACCGAAGGGCGATTGCCGCCTACTTCACAAGTTGCGCCTGGAGCCTGATCTCCGGCCCTGCCAGCGCCTTCGATATCGGGCAGTTCTTCTTCGCGGCCTCGGCGTGCGTCTGCAAGTCCGCGTCTGTCAAACCCGGGACTTCGGCTTGCGTGTTCAGCTCGATCAGCGTGATCGTCGGGCCTTCGCCCAGGTGCACTTTGGCGGTGGTGGCAATCCGCGTGGGCGTGAAGCCCGCCTTGGTGAGCAAGGCAGCCAGGAACATCGAAAAGCAGCCGGCCTGCGCCGCGCCGACCAATTCTTCCGGATTGGTGCCTTGGCCCGATTCAAAGCGTGAGAGATAGGTAAACGGCCCTTCATAGGCACCGCTGCCCAGCTTCATCGTGCCGGCCCCTTCCTTCAGGGTGCCATTCCATTGTGCGGACGAAGTTCGAACGGCCATGATGTGCTCGCTTTTTGAAGTGAAACGATCGTGAGAGTCGCTGGAATTATGCGCCGCCGAGCGAGCGCGAACTGCGCTCACAGGTCCCGATCGACATCTGCGCGTTGCGGGGCGGAATTGAAGTTCGGGACCTCGCTTGCCGCGAACCGTGACCAATTCCGCATCGCCGGTTCCCGCTGCACCGCGGGCCCGTTCAGGCCGATAGTGATCTGGTCGATCACCCGCCAGGAACACGACCTCGCGCGCAGTTGCCCCATTCCATCCCGAGGGCCTGTTCCGGTGGATTGACGATGCGTGCGGCGCTGCCGCAGGAGAAGCTGCCATGGGTGATCGTTCGGTTTCGACCCTGCCGGGTGAGGCCCCTCGTAGCGTCTTCGCGCGACTGTTCGGCTCTCGTCGAAAGGGTGCGCAGGGCCCGAGGGTCGCTGTCAAGTCAAGCCGGTTCCAACTGCCACCGCTGGCCGCGCCGGTGCCCCAAGCCGATCCCGGGCGCCGCTTCGAGCAGTTGTTCGAGGCCTCCGGCGAGGCGCTGATGCTGTGCCGCGGCGACGGCGTGATGCTGGCGTGCAACGCGGCAGCGGCACAGCTTTACGGCGAAGTGCCCGCTTCACTCGTAGGTCGACGATTCGACGAAATCGTCGTGCATGCGAGTGGCGCAGGGGGCGGCGCAACGCATCCCGTGCCCGTGCCCGGCGAAGTGACGCTCCAGCGCACCTCGGGTCGCACGCTGCGGGTCAAGGTGCGGGTGACGACGCTTCAACACCGCGACGCGCCGCAGCACCTACTGCATCTGCAAGAGGTCACTGACCACCAGTTTTACGCCGCGCACCTGCACCAGCTGACCAACGTCGACAGCCTCACTGGACTGCCCAACCGGGCAATGTTCCGCGACCGGCTGAACCAGGCGATGGCTCGCGCGAGCCGCACCGGCCTGCCGCTCGCACTCATGTTCA
>Ga0315288_10002630_pt1 | contig 23110 bp, 20 predicted proteins | sample YL17G11_20_MG_FD_203454 | JGI IMG/M metagenome (GOLD analysis project Ga0315288, IMG submission 203454) | Sediment microbial communities from Yellowstone Lake, YNP, Wyoming, USA - YL17G11_20 | ecosystem: Environmental > Aquatic > Freshwater > Lake > Sediment | place: USA: Wyoming | collected...
AACCTTAAATTCCCCTGCAAATTTATAATTCTTTGCGATAAATTCATCTTTGGGAGATTTTGGATTTTCGAAGATTTGCCTCCACTCCTCACCCATATAGTAATTTTCATCATCTATCAGATAATTAGTTAAATAAATGGCATCAAAGGGTACTTTTTCTCCGTCTCCGGGGTCGAGCATGTCAGGCTTTAGGGGATACCACACTGTTTTTCTCTCACCATACCAACTACCCCACGTATCAAGATTGGTAACAACTACGTCGACAGGTTTTGTGTTATCTCTTAAAATCCTAGAAAGTTTTACGTAAACAGGGGGTTGTCCTTTATTTACAGTCTTCCCGACAGCCCTTGAGTCCAAAAAAATTACTCCCAACGTCTGACCAACAACAAAGAATAGGATCAGGAATGATGAAGTAAGAATTACAAATCGCTTATTGTCTGATATTTTCCCAACAATCCAAATCAGAGTATCTGCTGCAAAAAGATAAATGAGTGGCACAACTGGATGAATATAGCGGAAGAATGGAATTGTAATTGCAGTTACTAAAAATGTTAAGGCAATCATAATAATAGCTGCAATTTTCAAGGCATTGTATGTTTTGTCTTTGGTCCACCTAAAAAGCCCAATAATAAAAAGTGCCCACAAATATGGCGACAGGATATCCGGGAGCAACTTGTAAAAATTATACAAATCATAAAATATTTTCTTAAAAATCTGTAATGCTGGAAAAGATGAGGAGATCCCCCTTAGATACTCGGAGGTCGGGCTTCCAACAACTGCTTGATTAATCACAGAAGATCCTCTAGCCAAAATCGGATAAAAGAAATATTTTCCGGCTAAATTGACAAGAATAAATTTATCCGCGGCTAGAGCCAAGATCAATACCCCGACGAAATATAATAGAGCTCTTTTAACATCAAATTTCAGTAAAAAGTAGAAAAGAATTAATCCGGCGATATAGATAAATGCTTGAGGGCGTGTAAAATACATCATAACCATCAGGAAAAATCCAATTATCGATCCCCATTTTTTCTTTAAAGATAAAAAATAGGCAGAGGAAATAATCTCAAACATAAAGGGTATTTCCGATGCACCGCTGGTTGCGTATGCAATAGTGCTTTGGTTAAAACCAACTGCAATGGTAGACAAAATTCCTATTAAATTACTTTTGAAAATCTTCCTGCCCAAAAGAAAAACAAATGCCAAAAGGAGGATAAAATAAAAAAATGAGGTTGCAATTACCGAAAAGTCAGACACTCCAAATATTTTAAAGAAGGCGGCTATTGAAAAAGGCATTAGGGGAGGGGTCCAGGTAGAAGGAAAGAGGTTGTGTTTAGCAAATTCAAATATCCCGCCGCCCCAAAAAGTAAATTTTCCACCATATCCTAAACCATTAATTAAATTCCTTGCAATATCGGCAAATTTCGCCGCATCAGAAAAAGTCAAAAAAATATTAAATGGTTCGTTAAACATAATAGACTTCTACTATTTTACATTAAACAATAACAATGCACGTAATTTTACTAATGGTTTTCTGAACGGAAAAAATGGAGTTAAAAAAGAAGATAGATATATAAGTTTTGCTATTAAATATAAGTAGTTTATTGGCTGCAAATACCAAGGACAGCACAAATAGATAAAATAAAAATGATCAATGATATTTATTTGTGATTTTCTTCCAAAAAGCATTTTTTTCAATTGACCAAAACTGATTGGCCTATCTGCCGGACCTGAGGATCCCGTTCTTTTGTTGTCGTTATAAACCAAGCTCGAATAATCCACCACCAATCTATAACCGTGTTTTTTCGCTCTGCATGTATATTCAAAATCTGAAACATAGTGGGGTAAATGTTTTTTATCAAAGTTTCCAATTTTTTTAATAATTGATACAGGAAATAGGGTGCCCCTGGTCGATAGCGTATCGACGTCGGAGTCATAAATTAAGTTCTTTGGCACGTCAGTTAAATTGTTTAACCCAGCTTTGTATACTCTTCCTCTTTTCCAATCCAACATCGCACCAGAATCCACAATTGTTTTTTTATCTCTATTACTTATCGACACTGACCCAATAATTGAATTCTTAAAATAAGATGCGCTCTTTACTATATTTGATACGTAATCTGGAGAAAAAGTACAGTCGTTATTCATTGGCAAAAAGAAGTCTGTGCTTTTTGCATGCTTCTGGACATATTCAACGGCATCATACATACATCCCGTCCACCACAAGTCACCGCTACCTAGTAAAACAGTTACTTCTGGATAATATTTTTTGATCTTTTCTTTTGTACCGTCTGTAGAGCCATCGTCAACAACTACCACCTCCAAATTTTCATAGTCCTGAGACATGGCACACTTAAGAAATTTGTCTGTATATTCCCAATTGTTATTTACCCCCGTAATCAAATATACCCTTGGAAGTATTTTTAAATATTTATTCATTTTTTAACAATCTAGCCTAGCAGTTTACTATCGGGAAATGATTCTTTTATTTCATAAATGGATTGGGCCGATTAATTATGAACTTAAATCCTTCTCTTCTTAATTTATTCAATAATGTTTTTTTAGGATTTGTTTTAAAGATTATCAGACAAATCACACTTCTATCTCTTATTTTTAATTTATATAATATTTCCATAACCAATAACAAAAACTTCGCTTTCAAGATGCTAATACTTTTAGAGTTACAGGGCATACATTCTCCCCCAGAAACGTAGACATCATCAATGCCCTTATATGCAAAACAGGGTAGGTTAATTGCATTGGTTATCTTTTCAATCTCTCTCAGAGAAATTGAATAAACATAATTTCCAACAGTTTCAAAATTGTTTGCATATTTGTTATTTTTTAAGGCTTTTGTATCGTGCGGTTCAATCAATACGATACCTTTTCTAACCACCCTAATCATTTCATATAAAGCGATTATCGGTCTTGGAAAATGATGGAATGATTCCTTACAAAATGCATAATCATAGCTACCATCTTCCAAATTAATTGATTCAGCGTTAATTTCTTTAAACTTTAATATATATTTATCTTTTTTTGCTATTTTTAATAATTTACCTGAAATATCCGTTGCGAGTAGATTTGATATTCCCTTTTCTAATAGATAATGTGCATCAGAGCCGTATCTTCCATCCCCTATAGTTATCCATGAATCGTTTTTCTTGACAAGAGGATCGATCAAACTGTACATCCGTTTGTGTCTCCAAGCCCCATATGTATCATTGCACAACCAATCGTAATCAAATCTGACGTTATTGTGTAGAAGACTATTCAAATGGTTTTTGTGCTTAGCGTAGCTTTTTTCTATTCCACCAGCAATGTTTTTCATTATTTGTTTATTTCTCGATATACATTTCTATATACTTCGACTGTTTCTTTTGCAGCAATCAAGCACAGCTACTACAATCCTCTCTTTGTAATTTTGTTTGTTAACGGGAGTGACAAATTTATTAAAGTGATCTAAATACTCGTTCATTACTGACAAAAGGCATATCACCTTAATAGCTTTGAATATATTCTTTCGTATCGATTCACCATCTTGGTTAAAGAAAAATTCCTTATTACACAATCGCTTACATTGTGAGATATCTAGTCAATGTAATCTTTATCGCCGTTTAGTAGTAGATTAATTTTTCTTTATTTCCAAAATCGTATCTATTACTCTCTCTTGCTGAACCTTAGTCAATGCCAAACCTGACGGTAAATACAAACCCTCTTTGGATATTTTATCGGTAATCGGAAAGTTTTCTCGTTTCCTAAGAAAGTTACGAAGAATTGGTTGATCTTTCGGTGGATAGAAGAAATCTCTAGTATCAATTCCTTTTTCCAGTAATTTTTGTCTAAGCTGATCTTTATCCATATCGAATTTCTTTTTATCTACCAAGATAGCGTACATCCAGTAAACATTTTTTACGTCGGGGTTGGTTATCGGCAACTTTATTCCATCAACATCTTGTAACCCCTTTTTATATATATTCGCCATGCGTAATTTTAAACGCAAGTATTTATCAATATTTTCTAATTCTCCAACCCCTAGAGCTGCTTGTAGATTAGTCATTCGGTAATTATAACCAATACCGTCATGTATAAATCTCTTTTTTGGAGAGTGGCAAAGATCTTTAAACGCTCTTGCCGCTTCCGCATATTCCTTGTTATTAGTCAGCACCATTCCCCCTTCCCCTGTTGTAATTATTTTGTTTCCATAAAAACTAAAACAAGCGATGTCAGCCATGGAGCCACAGATTTTTCCCTTATAAATTCCTCCGTGAGCCTCTGCAGCATCTTCTATAACCACAAGCTTATGCTTCCTGGCTATTCGTAAAATAGAATCCATATCTGCAGAATGGCCATAAATATCAACAGGAATTATTGCCTTTGTTTTTCGAGTGATTTTTTGTTCAACAAGAGAGGTATCAATATTATAAGTTTCCGGTTCACAATCTATAAACACAGGAACTGCCCTAACATAAAGTACAGCCAACCAGGTAGCGGCCATTGTAAAAGCTGGAACTATAACCTCATCACCCTCACCAACCCCTGTAGCCAAAAGCGCCACATGTAATGCTGCTGTTCCGCTGGTTACTGCGATACCATACTTAACACCTATATATTTGGAAAATTCAGCTTCAAACTTATCTACAAATTCGCCTGCGGAAGATACCCACCCTGAATTTAGAGCTTGATTTACATATCTTTTAGACTGACTAGATATTACGGGTTGATTAACTGGTATAAAGTCATTCATCTCTGTAAATTTTTGCAAATTTCTCTCCTGGATATGGTCCTTGCTTCACCTCAATCATTCTGGTATTTTCTAATATTTCAAAACCGTGACCACCATTTACGTGAAGCATAAAATCTCCGACTGTCAAAATTTCCTCTCCTACTAAATTCCAATCATTATCAAAGAATTTTACCTTTACTTTTCCTTTTTCTATATATAAAAACTCCTGGGTTGTATCAACTCTATATTTTATCTTGGGGTTATGCTTATGATCTCTAAGAATAGTTCCCTTGGGGTGCTGCAAAAGGCCTAACTGAAGAGTATATTCGAGAGGAGTCAAGAACACCGTCCCCTTCTCTCGGCTATCTTTTTTAAAAACGATAGCTATTATTTTCTCTCCTTTTTTAATTATTTTTTGATGAAGCATTTTTCTGTGTTTCAAAATCTTTAAGTACCATCGCTATTCTTTTTGAAAAATCTTCGAATGTCCATCTATTAACCCTTATTTTACCCCGTTCAATTAACGTTTTACGAAGTTCCCCGTCATTGTATATCTTCCATACTTTTTTTGCCATGTCGGTTGAGCTCTTAGGATCAACAAGTAATCCCGCATCTCCCAACTGATCTCGACAACCTCTAATGTCTGATGTTATTACAGGGGTGCCCATCACCCATGCTTCCAAGATGGGAATATTGGTCGGGCCAAAAAAGGTAGGCATAATCATCGCTTTGGCCATTTTATAAATTGCCGAGAGTTCCTCGTTATTTACAAAACCCAAATAAAAAACCTGGTCTTTCAAATCTTTCTCTTCAACAAGTCCCATTACCTCATAGAAACTGGAAAAATCTGCATTCTTAGAACCTGTTAATACCAGATTAACCCTTTTGCCATGTTCTTTAAGAATTCCAAGCGCATTAATCAGATTTTTGTGATTTTTGTGGGGCCAAAATTTCGCTGGATAGAATATATAGTCATCAGGTAATGAATATTTCCGTTTGACATGACAGGTCTTGCTTTTTGTAACGTTGGGAGCGATATAGGACGGTGCGAGGTAGGACAAGATCACTACTTTACCCTGGCTATTCGGGTAAAAACGAATCATGTCATCTTTCCCAACCGCTGAATCAACAAAAATACGGTATGCACTTCTACTAACATTTTGGTATCTGTACTCACGGTTTTCCCACCTTCCGCAGACGGATACTTCCTTGAACTTAGGATTTAACCGATGCTGCAAATCATGCACTGTAACAACTGATGGAATTTCAATCAAAAAAGAAAGGTCTGAAGATGTGGGATAAAAAATCAGATCAACTTTTTCTTTTTCAAAAAGGCAGATAATATTCTCCTGACTAAATTTATATAAAGACGTCAAATAACCAAAAAAGCCAAGTTTATAAACTATACCTATAAGCTTTGGAAATACATACGCAGCAATGTAAGAAACCGTATCGCGAATCCTAAATACCCACTCACTACATTTAAAGGAAATGTCAATAATTTTAAAGTTCTCCGCCTTAATAAATTTTTCTGGAATATCTTTCGAGGTGGAAATAATTAAATACTCATTTCTTTTAATCTTAAGAAGCGATTCTAACAAAGCAATTGAATACTGATAGACACCTCCATCAAATTTGGTGGCAGTAAAATAAATCCCAACTTTCATTTTTCTTTGCGTGCAACCACAAAAATATTCCAGTTATTCTCGGATATTTCAGAGTTTTCATTCATAAAATCGCATGTTTTAACTACTTCAAATCCGGTGTTATTTAAAAAATAAGTTAGTTCAGGTAAAGACCAATATCTCATGCAGTGTGTTTCTTCCGTCTCAGAGAGCAATCTTTTGTTTTCCACTTCTAACACTTTGAAAGTAATCTCTATCGTATTCCCTGTTTCATTTAGTCTAGATTTCGTCAATCTTATAATCCTCCTTTTACCAATCTTTATCTCTTTTACCCTATCTACAGGCCTGTCCTTCAAAACCGCTGGCATATACCAGCAATCAAACATAAAAATTCCACCAGGCTTTAGAACCTTGTTTACATTTTTTAGCATTGCTTTAAACTCCTCGTTCTTTGTTTGATAGCCAACAATGTTAAACATTGCAAACGCAGAATCGAATTTTTCCTCAAATTCAAACTTTTGGACATCCTTTTGGTAAATCTTAATTTTAGACTCCAACTGGGCCTTTTTAATTTTCTCCGCTGCTACTTTTAACATTTCTGCTGATCTATCAATCCCAACTATTCTATAGCCCTTTATGGCCATCAGTAATTCATAGCTACACGTCCCGCAACCCAAACTCAATAAATTTGATCGTCTGCTAGAAAATTTATCTAAATGCTTTAAAATAAACGCCGTTTCCCCCTTATAATCCTTATCCTTATAAATAACATCGTAATATTTAGAATAGTCAAGAAAATTTTTCATATATATTTCTTCAGAATCTTCACCAATTTTCTCATCCTTATATTATAATTATGATCTCTAAGTGTTCTTCGCTGTCCAGCTTTTGCAATTTTCTCTCTTTCTGCTTCATTTTTCAAATAATAATTAATTTTGTCAATTAAATCCTTAGAGTTTTTGTATTCCACAACTTCTTTCCCCAATTTAAATAAATCATTCAAGTTCCTTTTATGGTCCGTTATAAGCGTTGTCCCCACCCCCGTTGCTTCATAAAGACGCATGTTGTTGGCATATTCTCCGGAAACGCTTATGTGACGATTGATTACAATTTTGCTCTGAGCTAAAATTTTATACATATCAAGCCCCCAAGCTTCGCCGTGATAATTTTTTCTAAGAGGTGAAAGTGGAGATAAAAACTCAACTCCTTGCCCCCAAACATGCACTGGGGTATATAGAGCAACTTCTTCCAACACCTTTGTGCCTTCAGAGTGGTAGGGTGTAAAACTTCCAACAAAAGTTACATCATATATTCTTTTTTGTTTTCCTATCTTTTTTAAAATTCTTGGTTCGAAAGCGAGTTTTTGATATTCACTTTTAATTCCCATCTTTCTAAACTTCTGGACATAATGAGGAAATGAGGTAATTATCAAGTCAAAACATTTCAGGTTTTGTATAGGAGGAGGTGGACTGGCAATTTGACCAACCAAAAGTTTGCAATAATTCTTGGCCTCTCTTAGTGTTTCAAGGTTCAAAACATTCAGATCCTGCATATAAACAACGTCGGGTTTGTATTTTTTAATTTGCTTCAATGCTATTTGCTGGACCCACTGGGGTTTGCCCAAAAATCGGTAAACATAAGGAAGAGATTGTAACCTTGAAATTACCCAATTATCATTTACGCGAAATCCATTTTCTTTTGCCCATTTTTTTTGAAGAATTTCATCATTAACAACCATATCATCTGTCAAATATCCCAGCCTTTTCAAATTGTAAGAATAAAAATCTGAAGTCCCAAAAAAAGTAGCAAACAACCTCTGTTTATAACTTTTATACGGCAAATTCAAAATGCCTGGGTTATTTTTCTTAAAACTTTCCAAGAATTTTGGATAATATGTATCAACAAAAAGAATTTTCATCATTCAAGAAGTATTGTATCACTCAACACGCTATATATTACCTTTCAGACCCGCCAATTCCTTAGCAAAACTTTCTTTGTCTCGGTAAAACCCAAATTGTATGTCAGTACTGCCCCCGGTAGTTACATATTCTCTATCCTTTGTCCTCACAGAAAAAATCTCTAAATCATTCGCGAATGGTCTAATTACCGCATCAACTTACCAAATACCAGATGAGTACATTTTTTCTCGCAAACTCTGAAAATTTTTACCTTTAAGCTTGCTATTAATTTCAATTCTTGTGTATTTAATTGTTGGATTCCGACCTAACAATTTATTAACACCAAAAACAAATAATATTTTTTCCACTGTTGATTCTAACTTAACTTTACGGAACGATTCAAGAGTGAAAAGAAACACATATGTAGCCAAAACACGTATAGTACGTATAGTAGGAATCGCGCTGGGATTATTTCGTAGATTTTGAGGCTATCTTGGGTGAATGAGTAGAATCGAATCGTTTTTTCTATTTTTGCCTTGACTGGAGTGGAGGTATATTATGAGTGTTGAGAATGATAAAGAATTTTGGGTTATGAGTAACAATTATTCTATTAAAGAATCGGACATGGAATATCCGGATTGTCCTGTTTGTGATGGGAGTTCGAGAAAAATAAAGATTAGTGGGAAGCCATTTTCTTTAGTTGAGTGTAATTTGTGTGGGTTAAACTATATTTATCCTAGAATTAAAGAAGAAATTGGGATTAAGTTGTACGAAAAACTATATTTAAAAAAGAGTGTTGCAGATATTAAGAGAAGGTTCACTGATTGTAATCGATTTATGTGGAATTTAGGAAAACTTATACCCTATGTAAAAACTAACAAAAGGAATAGTTTGCTGATATACGATTTGGGTTGTGGTGGTGGTGGATTTGTACATTTATCAAAGTATATTTTTGGTGAGGCGTTGGGTTTTGATCTTGAGTCATCGACGGAATCATTAGCAGATACAAAATACTCATATTTAGATATAAAAAATATAAATGACTTAAAAAAATATCCGAAAGCGGATATGGTTTCGTGTTTGCATGTATTTGAACATTTATACAATCCAAGAAAGTTTTTGAAAACGGTGTTGAAACCGTGTTTAAAAAAAGGTGGGGTGGCATTGATTGAAGTTCCTAATTGGGGATCAAGACAAGCTCGGAAACAGAAGGGTTCATGGGGTTGGTATCAGCCGACAGAACATATTATTCAATTTACTTCAGGTCCATTGAAAAAATTATTAGAACTGGAAGGTTTTCAGATATTAAATGTTTATGAAGATTTTCCAATATCTTTAGGGATTATCGATGAAATGTCTATAAAAACAGCTGCAATATTACTGGTATCCAAAAGATTAGAAATGCTTGGTTTGAGATCGATGAAATCTAATAAGAAGGGGGCTATGTTAGGGTTGATTGTAAGAAAGTTGTAAACCTTAGTTTCTGGGGTACTTCCTGACTCGTTTGCATACTATACAGGGAACACCCTGAGGAAACTGACGGGTAAAAATCTCATCCAAGCAGGCGTCATCATTGGGATATTTTCGCAGAAATTTCTTGAGGCTAAACTTTTTCATATTAGCCTCGTTCTACAACTCTAGATAGTGAAGCCGTCCCGTAATCATCCCCCCCACAGAAACAATGTTCACTTTTGGTCTTAGTTTTGACCAACTTATAATCACATTTTTCTGTATTATATTAAATTTCCCCTTAAGCGACCTAACCAAACACAATTTTTCTTAACAATGTCAGTATGATATTTTTTATTGGTATCGCTTTTTGAATTATAAATGTCCTGAATAAATACTGTGACTTTAGCGTATAAAAGATTAGGATATTTTTAAATTTACGCATTAATTTCATCTTTTTACTCCCAAAATTTTTCGTCCAGATAACTATTCTTTTGCTTGCTATATACTTCCTTGATAATTTGGTACATTTTGAGTGCAATTTTTCTATGAGAATACTTGTTAGTTATCATATTATAAGAACTCTTCTGGATAGTATTTAGCTTACTTTGATGTTTTAGGTAATAGTTAATCTTGTAATTAAAATCGTCAACATTATATTGTTTGTGCTTAATGCAGTTGATGCCATCTATGAAGCCAAAGTCGGTGAAACAAGGATGGTCGGAACATACCATAACGCTCCCACAGGCCGTTCCTTCATAACTCTTGGCTGTAGGAAAATAGAATAATGTTTCGTCTGAAACAAACATTTGATATTGGTTAAAGATTTTAACAATGTTATAGTCAAAATCTTTATATTTGGGAAATACCGGTAACATAGAGTCCATATTCATGAGTTTGTGTCTGTTGACGACCAACATTCTACGGAACTTATGAAGCCACTTTTCTCGCCGGTAAAAGTTTGCCGTTTCTCTATAGTAGTACTCCAGACTATCTGATGGTCTAAGTGGATTCACACTCCCTACCGCGACACACTTTTCTTTTCTTTGTGTAAAAGCTGTTGTAGAAACAAACCTATCGCTATAGCCAAAAGGTATTGGAATGACTCTACCAATGTATTTTGGAAAGTACTTCTGAAAGTATTTGCAGTGTTTGTCTGTTCGACTGTAACTAAATAGATAATCAACGTCATTGTCGATTAATTTTCGGTATTTTCTACTCCCTGGTTCGAGCCAGAAGTAGTCCATAAGATGATAGATCTTTAGGCCTTGGAAATTTCTGATTGCGGGGCAAAATTCTGAATCCAAGGTAGAATTGAAATCCAACAACACATCACACTGTGAATTAAGCGTTTTGGGGGAAAAAATAATCTCCGCCTTATCAAGTCCTAAGTCTCTAAAACTATATTGATCAAACAGTCCACCCAAAACGTCTAGCGTGGGTACGCCATATTCATTTGATTTGTTCCAGTCACTAAAAAAAAGGTATTTAACTTTACCACTCTTGATTAATTCAAGAACATAATCGTGTATTTTGAAATTAGTCAAATTAGGAAGCTTGTGAAGGTTATTAATGGCAATATTCATTTTTTCCGAACCCCAGAATTGGGTAACAAGAGGCTTCTCATTTGCCCGGTTCCGCCCAAGAATTTATCTAATAAATGCATACATGCTTCCGCAACCGCACCTTCACCTGCATTGTGTCTCGTAACAAAATCTGCCTTTTCCTTAGCTAAATAAAAAGCATTATTGGGGGCAATGCTATATTTTACGTACTTAAAAATAAATGCATCAAAAATTCCGTCTCCCATATAAACAGTTTTGCTTAAATCAAAATTGTTTTTCATCCACTCTAAACGTTCTTCCTCCTTAACGAAAGACAGTGGCAATTTCATATCATTCCGAACTCGTTTTTTAGTTATAGCAAATCCGCGACGATCTGCCGTGACAGCAAGTACTTTAATATGCTTACTTATCATTTTTATTCCGTCGCTATCGTGTGGTCCAAACACTTTTGCATACTTACCAGTCTTTATGTATAAAAACTGACCAGTCGTCAGAACTCCGTCCACATCTAAGATCAAATTTTCGATTTTCTTATTCATCTTTCTCATTTTTCTTAACAAGGACACCCATCTCATTAAGGATTCTAAAAAGATTAAGCTTCCCAAAATAATAAAGGAAGTAATTAAATGGATACTCATGCAAAGGGGACATATTTAGCCAGATCAAACTTGTTAAAACCTTAACCTTGTTAGAATCGAGTTTTTTATTTATTAAAAATTCATCAAGAACTTTTCCACATTCAATAAGATTTTCTTTACAAAGAATGTCACATTCAATTTTATCTTTGCTAAATTTGATACTAAACAAGCCTTTCGATACTACGTCGTGATTAACCATAAGATTATGGTTAAGCTTGGCCAAATCGTAATAAATATCCCCAGCTTTCAAAAGTCCTCCAAAATCCTGGCGCCAATCAATGAGACAATAGCCCTTAGGTGTTTTAATAACATTGTCTGCAACAAAATCACCATGAAATTGAAATTGTTTAGATTTACACAACCATTTGTAGTCAATTTTCTCTAACATGGACTTAACCGGGGGCACTTTTTGTCCATTTATAGTTTCCTCTTTATCCTTAATAGAATTTGAATCTAAAAATTTTTGAATCCTCTTGAGAGTTTTTAAGTAATAAAAGTTATAACATACTTTTTCAAACTCTTGATCACTAACCTCAGCGACAGATTTCCATAAATTATTCTCGCTCCAATTTAAAAAATTAAGAAAATTGACTGGATTAATGGTCCTTGAAAGGGTTGTGCCATCAACATATCTATATTTATAAAAATTTCCGACTGTGGACTGGATTTTTGGAACCAACTTGCCTAATAGATTTGCCCGTTTGACTCGTCTAATTACTGCATTTTTGTCGTAAAAAAACTTTATAACAAACTTGTTGAATAAATAAATTGACTCATCAACCTTGTCTAAAACAGGCACGGAATCGTCTAGGTATTTTTTTGTTTCTTTAAGACCTTCAACATTACCAATGTCTTGCCACGTTTTAAACTGCTTATGTTTAAAAGTGGATCCAGAAAATATCATCTTATCAATTACATGACAATCGCTAAACGCCTGGTCGTTCTTATTCTTAAGATAAAGGTTACTCAGTGAAGACCAGAATTTCTTGTATGACTCAATACCAACTAAGCCGATATGGACATAGTCAAAATACAAGGCACCCTTCTCGTTCATTTTAGAAATTGATCCGTCCAAAACATTAAAAGTTCTATATTGCGCTGATTCAGTTCCTCTATATCCACCATCCCAATCGATTGTTGGTTCAGGAATTGGTTCAAACACTAGTGTGTCGCATGCATGAAAGACAAATGGAAGCTGTAAATGACGTTTTGCGCTAAGAATTGAATATCCCAAACTACTACCTGGCCCTTGAAAAGGTTTAACATTTACAAATGTGAATTTTCTGTCAGGATAGGCTAAACTTAAGAAATCTTTAACCTGATCCGCTAAATATCCGAGAGTTACTACAAACTCAACACTTTTCGGATACGATTCTATTATGTACGAAATCGCTGGTTTATCACCGACCTTAACTAAGGCTTTATTAATGTATTTTGTTATATTTCCCAACCTTTGACCGAGACCCGATGTAGTAATAAGAACTTTGTATCTCATTTTCCTTTTTATGATAAGTTATCGATATATAACTCTATTGTTTTCATAATCTCATTTACGATTGCCTCGGCAAAATTTTCGTGTTTTTGAATCTTGCCGTATATTCTTTTATAACTCGTGGTCGAAAAATTATAGTGGCCGGCAATGACCGAGCAAAGCATTTTATTTCCTCCGGTATTATTACTTAACCACTTCTCCCACTTTTTACCTCTGTAAGAATCCTCTAAAAACTCACCTGGATTGATCCCGTACTGAAAACACTTTTTTAGAGTTAAGGTCGTCTGCAAAACACCAAACTGCGGGGCTACATTTTGTGCGCCAACCAAATTCCGCCTTTCCTGAATTTCCTTTTTTGATAAATAATCAGCATTATGCTCTTTAATATAGAAACCATACTTATCAAATAATTTTTTTGCGCTTCTTACATATTGTTTATTAAATTTACCAAACTGTCCTATTTCTTTTACTACGGTGCCAGTTTGGCAAACATAAAAACTTGGTTTACAAAATTGGGAAAAATATTTTATATCATGTTCTAATTCATTAAGTTTTTTCAGACTTTTACCAGTGTTCTCATCGGTTCCAATCTCAATAAGTACTTTCTTAGATTTGTTTTTTATATATTCGATTATCTCTTTGGATTTCTGAAACATTCCCCTTCTTGAACCGTTAAAATGGCAAAGGTCAATATGAATAAGATCAAAACCGTTTTCTATATCTGAATCGATCGTTTCATACGTATCTTTTAAATCGTAAATATTATTAAACCCGGGCCCACAGTGATCCCTGCAAATATATATACGTGCCTTAGGATATCTTTTTTTCATTTCTGAAACATAGATCATATATTTCCTTGTATTCCAATTATTGACATACCCACCACTCCAATCAATTTGGTTTTTTGAAGCAATAAGCATGAGTGGTATCTCTTTAACAGAAGAATATCTATAAGTTGCTTCAATAATTTCCGAACTCATTGGACCGATACCAAGTTTACTAATAGGTTTATTGTTCATTTTGATTTTTCCTCCCGAAGTCGTCATCCACCCTGATAACATCATTTAGTTGAGAAGTCGAACATTCAAGGTAAATACAGTCTGTAAATTTTGCCCACATTCTATGAACAGTTAAAGGAGAAATCGTGACAACCTGACCCGGAGATAATATCATTTCATCATCGTCAATAATAATTGTTAATTCGCCGGAAATTCCGACTATGGTTTCTTTTTTAGATTGATGGTATTGAAGCGAACACCGATTATTTTTTGACATAAATAACCTTTTAACCGTATAAATCTCATTTGCCTCCAAAATTTCCTCAAATCCCCAAGGTTTATCAATTCTTTCTGTTTGCATATTAATGTTTCACCCACTTGTGTTTTACTAAAAACGTCGCCGTGTCGCTATTATACGCTTTTACCCTAAAGCCAGCGCTGTTTTTCAGTCCCCAAAAAATACATTGTCGCAGTACCAATTTTCCAGAGATTTTCTAACACCAACTACCGCAACTTACCAACCTTTCCAACCGCTAAAAATCTTGACCGCTTGTGTCAGGTTACTAACTGAAATAATAACAATATATTTATTGATTGGTTTAGCAGCTCTCATATTATTTATTTTTCTTAAACAAATGTTCCAATTTACCAACTGACTTTTTTGGAACCAAAAAATAATTTCCTTCATAAACACTTTCTTTCTTAATTTTTGTCAAGTATCCCCTCTCGGTTATCCGAAATAGCAGATAACCGAACTTTTGCAAATACTGTACTAAATCCCGAATTTTATAACCCCACGCCTTACTGCGCTGGTCCTCTAGTTCCATTAATAATAGGGGTGGATTCGTCATGATCATTTTCTTACCCCCTTTTACTATTGAATACTCAGCCCCCTCAACATCGATTTTTATTAGCGCTGGCAAACTCTTAGACGAAACAAGGCTATCAAGCGTAACCAAATCGACAACAATTTTTTTAGTCTTCACTTTATAACCTTTAGGATATCTTGGCGGTCTTAAGCTATTAAATCCTGTCCAAATTCCCTGGGCTTGATAAAACACAGCCTTGCCACATCGTGAAGATAAACCAAGAGGAATAAGAAAAATATTTTTACTATGATTTAGGAACTTACTAATTTTAAAGAAAAATCTTTCACGAGGTGATGGTTCAAATGCAAATACTTGGCCATCATTACCCACAGATTTCCAGAACAAAAAAGAATAATACCCATGATGTGCGCCAATATCATAAACAGTCTTGCCCCGTAAGTTTAATTTCTTAATTAATTTAGTCTCTCTCGCGTCATACACGCCGTTCATGATTGATCTACCAAATTCATCGTGGCTAATATACAAAAGGAACCCGGCAGTCATTTTTCTGATCCTGATAGGATTAACAAAAAACCAGATATCGTTTAAATAATTTCTAATTACTGATAATTTAAACGGATTCGGATAATTAATAAATCTAATTATCCGTTTAACGATCGAAAAATGTTTCTGTCGTTTCATATTCTTCTAATTACTGAGATCGAATAACAATTATCGACCAATTTATATTTACCAGAATTCAAAATTTCTTTAACCAACTTTGTTGGTCCATTCCAACCTTTTAAGAATATTTTATCTTTTGGATCAGTTAGTTCCTTTCTCGAATCGTGGAATAAAATCAGGCCATCTTTTTCAACAAATTTTCCCCAATCTTCAAAATCTTTCTTCACATCCTTATATAAATGACTTCCATCAATAAACAATAAATCTATCTTTTTGTCCCAATTCTTAGCAACTTCATAGCTGTAATCATTTATCAAATTCCAATCTTTTAATGCCTCTTTTTTATTTTTCTTACTAAGTGCATCTGATACCGCTTTGTGGCATGCATATTTGCTGGCCTGAAATCCACCCATAGAATCTTTCACAAATGGGTCGATAGAATATAGTTTTGTGTTTTTTGCTTTATTCAATAAAAAGACAGTGGAAGATCCTCCAAAAGCACTCCCTATCTCAACAATAGTACCTTTTGCCTCGTGAGCGTATCGAGAAAGAAACTGAATTTCATCTTTTTGCAACCAGAAGTTCCTTTGAAAAATATTTTTTAGTTCCTCAAACGACATTCCTTTTAAACCCAAAAAATTCTCAATTTGGACAATCTTCCCTTCGTCACTGAAAACAGTTTTTGCAACCGATATACCATTTTTCCTTAGAAACTCTTTCTTTTTTCTGTTATCCATCAAGCCTCTAATCTTGTTCCACATTGAATCAGTATCCCCATTGTCAACGAGAATTCCACTAAAATTATCAATTAAGTATTCCCTGTTACCAAGCACGTCAAAAGCAACAAGTACAGCCCCTGAGTGAAGTCCTTCCTGCTGAGTTCTGGGACAACCTTCACCCCAAAGATCATCTTTCCCGAAATTTAAACCAATAAAAATATCGACGCTCCTCATTTGTTTTGCCACTTCTTTTTCAGTACCAGTTAGCTTCATTAACCTAAAATTAGTCTTTTCAGCATCGTTCTTTTTATTTATGTATTCAAACATTCTTTCCTCCTCAGCATTTTCCACCATACATCCAACCAAACCACTTTTGCGTGCCCTGGGACTGACAAAGAAAATTTTTTCATCGGACCATTCATTAATAAGAGGCGGTTTAAAGCCATAATTGGCCATATACCAGCTTTGTATATACCTGGAATGAGTTGCAATGCCTGCAATTTTCCTTTGTTTTAGAAATCTGTTCAATTTATTCCTAAACTTTATAGTCCAATGAAGTTCCGCGTCGAAATAATAAAACTGTTCACCGCCGCCAAGTATTTTTTCAAATGGGACGTCCAGCCAACCCGAAACAATTTTTACTGTGTAACCACTTTTTTTGAACTCCAAAATTTTCTTATAACTTATAACGGGTTGGTGATTAACTAACCACTTGTCATATTTTCCGTCAACAGTGGCAATGTAAGCATTATATCCATTCTCTCTGAGAAGCTTAACCCATAAATTATATAGTTTGGTGCCACCGCTATTCTTTACCGCATCTCCCGCAGTAAACACAATTTTCAGTCTATCTGTGGGGCAGTAATTATGAAAGGAAATAATCGTTTTTTTGTCGAAAAAATTATATTTATTGAGAAAATTTTTTATCATTAATTATAAAGTTAAACGTTTAACATCAGATAAATATCTCTCAATAACGTCTTTTATTTTCCCATTATAACTAACCCTTCCCTTATTTAGAAAAATTCCCCTTTCACAGATCGATTCAACAGCTACCATGTTATGGCTTACCAATATTACTGCCTTACCCTCTTTCTGAGTCATGTTTTCGATCTTGCCCAATGATCTTTTTTGAAACTCCGCGTCTCCAACCGCTAAAACCTCATCAACAAGTAAAATATCGGATTCCAAAAAAGAAGCCACTGAAAACGCAAGTTTTGTGTACATACCGGAGGAATAATGTTTTACAGGAGTATCTAGAAATTCCTCCACTCCGGCAAAATTAACAATCTCGTCAAACCTTCTCAAGATCTCATTTCTTCTCATTCCGATTATTGCCCCATTTAGAAATATATTTTCTCTTCCTGTCAATTCCGGATGAAACCCCGTTCCCACTTCCAGTAAACTTGCCACTCTTCCTCTTAAGATCGCTTCACCACTCGTCGGTGGAGTTATCCTACTTAATATTTTCAAAAGGGTGCTTTTTCCTGCCCCGTTATAACCCACAATACCAAATATCTCACCCGGTAAAACTTGAAAACTCACATCTCGCAGTGTCCAAAAATTTTTAGATCCGGACGATTTGACTACATCTAGTGGGTTACTCAAAAAATCAATAATATTGTCCCTTAACGAAAAGGTGTTCTTTTTTTTTCCTATTTGGTAACTTTTTGATATGTTTCTTACTTCAATCGCAGGTTTCATTTTAGACAATATCGGCGAAAAATCTTTCTGTTTTCCTAAAAACAATGCAGCCAACCAAAAACATTACAACTGAAGAAACAGCTGAAATTATCAAAATTTTCCAATCTATTGAACTTGATTTTACGAAAATGGTTCGTGCAGCTTCAATTACCCCCGTCATGGGATTCATAGCCATAATAATTCTATTCGAAGCTCTGACAATGGTTAACGGATATATAACAGGTGTCAAAAATATTAAAAGTTGGGTAAAAAATGGCAAAATATACTTAATGTCACGATATTTTACATTGACAGAGGCAAGAAATGTTCCCAAACCGCAAGCGGCCAGAGTGGATATTAATAAACCAAATGGAAAAATCAAAAATATTTGTGGCGAGGGAATATATCCCAACACAAAAGAGTAGATAATTAATATCACCAGTGTAACTAAGAAATCTACATAGTTTACAACCATCGATGCAAAAGGAAGTATAATTCTGGGGAAGTACACTTTCTTAACTATGTTTTCGTTATCTAACAGACAATTGCTTACCCGAGAAAGCGAATTTGAAAAAAAGTTCCAAAAAGCTAAACCTATTAATACAAATAAGGAATATGGCATATTTTCAGATGGGATTTTGGCCAAATTACCGAAAAATATTGTAAAAACAAAAGTTGAAACTAAGGGTTGAAAAATAACCCAGGAAACCCCAAGTAGAGTTTGCCTATATCTAATTTTTATGTCCCTCCAAGCAAAAATCCAAAAAAGTTCCCTATATTCCCAAATTTCATGTAAATCCAAAAGTTCCCACCTCTGTTTTGGTCTAATTATAATTTCATTTATTTCACTCATAATGATTGACTTTTGTAAATTTTATTAAACTTATAAATAGTTAAATTGATAAACTTAGCAAAACATAATTCTATCAAGTTTAAATACCTTTTTTGTACAGACTCAAAAATGGTTTCACTTTTTGCATATAATAAAAATAATTCCTGTAAAAGAGACTAATAGATTTTTCTTAGTTGAAAAGATGGTCTAATAATCAAAACATTGAATTCATAAATTTCATAATTGGACAATATTTAATTAATAACAGTTTTGTCAAAAAAATTTGTTAATTTATCGATCGACGCCTGCCAATTAAATCTAATTGCCGCTTTTTTACTTTTTAAAGAGAGATTTTTTCTGTACTTATCATCAACAATTACTTTTCCCATTTCTGTAGCAAATCTCTTGTAATTATAAGGTGAAATCAACACACCACCGTTCCCAACGACTTCTTTCAGTGAAAAGGCATTTGATGATATTACTGGTACACCTAAAGAAAATGCCTCTATAATTGGTATTCCAAAACCCTCATACGCTGATGTAAAAACTAATGCCTTTGCACCATTATAGAGACTGACCATCTTTTTGTCAGAAACATAACCTAGTTGCTTTACATAGTTACCAATTTTATTGTCTCTAATATATTCTTCTAATTCTTTGCTGCTTTTTCCTCCTAGACCTGCAATTTGTAAATTCACTTTATGTCCCTTATCTATAAGAATTTTATGTGCTTTTAATAAAGTAATTAGATTTTTGTGTGGATATGCAGCTGACAATGAGAAAAAGTAAGGTGTATTATTTTTATTAATTCTTGCATTTGGTTTTATTTTTGATAACTGTGGTAATCCTGGATAGATCGCCTCAATATTTTTTTTATACTTAAAAATATCCTCTATTGATTTTTTTGATGAAAAAGAAGAAGTAGTTATTGCATCCGCAAATCTTGCTGAATTGGTAATAAAAAACCTCCAAATAATCCGTTGGGGAAAACTAAAATCTTCGGGATGATAATACCAATTTAGATCGAATATATTTACTATTGATTTGCATGGAGTTATAAATGGTGAAGTATAACCCAAGGAATAAACCACATCTACTTTTAAAAAAAATAAGTACAAAGGTAGTGCGATTTGTTCAGTTAACAATCGGGCAAATCGGTTGCTTGCATTAATTGGTATCAATACACGATTGTACTCTTTGTCAAAGGTATCATAGTTTTCTTTGTTACAAAAAAGTACATATTTGTTTTCTTTATCAAATTTATGTAATCCATCAACGATACCTCTTGAATAAGGTTCTGACCCTCCAATTTTGCCAGGGATAAGAAATAGTAAATTTATACCAATAACTTTATTTTTCATATACTGCTACTATATTTGGAGATAACAATTTCGGTAGTAACCGTTTTATAAATCTAAATTTTCCAGAACTATCAATCTTGATTAATTTGAATCCATTCTTTACTGTTATTTTATTCATTGTATCAAAGGTAAAAAATCTTATATGTTCATCGTACACACCGGGGATAACACCAACTGTTGGAGCAGTAACAGGAAAATTACCTAATAAAAGGCTTACCCTATGAGGAAACCATGCCACATTTGGTGTTTCCACTACAATATGGCCACCTTTTTTTACTATCTTAAATATTTTTTCCAGGAAAAGAGATGGCCACGGTATGTGTTCCAAAATTGCCAACATGTAGACAGTATCATATTTTTTATGTGCTTTTATGGCTTTCTCAACAAAATCTTCAATATCAGCGATGTAAAAACTACAGTTTTCCCTTTTTTTAGATTTGGCTTTTTCTATTAACGATTTTGATATATCTACACCTTCAGCCTTAATATATTGTTTGTATAAATATTTAGTTAAAAGCTCTCCATCTCCACAAGCAATATCCAAGCAAATATCGCCTCTCAATCCTGCCTCTGATGCAGTTTTTTCTCTTGAATAATTTTTAGAAAATCTATTCAAAAAAACACTTAGTTTTGATTCATGCATTACCATAGTTTTGTTTGAATAATAGCTAATAATGTTTTCGTTCATAAATATTTTTTTATGTTCGAAATCAATTTTATTAAATAAGAGAAGTATATAAAAGATATCAAGGTTTTTACAGATTTTGTTTTAAATATATTTATAGATTCATAGAGATCTGCTTTTTCTAAAATATTGATTTTATTTAAATCACAATTATCTGAAATTTCCTTAGAATTTAAATTTGCCATCGGAGAACTTGTACTACTTGTATGTGTTGATTGTTTGCCAAACCCAATATTGGAAATTAAATTTACACCTGGCACGACACTAAAACCATCATTTCTAAAAACCGTGTAAACCCATTGATAATCCCAAGTATCAATAGCTTTATTACATACAGAATCAAACATTGCAGTCCAGAATATTTTATCCCAGACATTTCCATTGATTTCTTTTATTTTTTGATAAATGTTTTTCTTTTTCCAATTTAGCATTTTATAATCATACTTATTCCAAGCCCTTCTCCATGAAGCCCATCCCCATACATGGGTATATTTTGACAAATAGTATTTATCTGAATCTTGATTTTTAGGATCTAAAAAGTTATCACCTGAGATATGCATAATTTGTGAATTATTTCTATATTTTTTTAGCATCTTTTGACAAAATACAAAAAAACTTAGATTGGGCAGACAATCATCTTCCAGAATGATCCCTTCTTTAACGTTTTCAAAGAACCAGTCAATTGCTCCGCTTGCCGCCTTTCCACAACCCAAATTATTCTTTCTATATAACCGTTTAACTTTACAATTCCAGTTAATCTTAGATAAAACTGTCTGTCTTGTTTCCAAAACTTCTTTTTTCTCGACCTTATTTCTTGGGCCATCTTGCGATATATAAAGAACTTTAGGCTTTACTTTGGCTATAGCATCTATTACTTGTGAAGCAGTGTCTTTTCTCCTAAATATGATGAGTAAGATTGGTACATCAAAAGTTTTAATTTTCATAATTTAGCTCAGATATTCTATTCCTTTTTTATCTCAGATAATAGTTCTGCGGAAAGGAAAATTATTAAAACAGGAACAAACATAACCATTCTGGAAAGGGAATCGGGAATGTCTTGCCAATAAGGTGTGTACCTTACAAAAATCAAAGTGCCCGCAAAAGTTAGTGCCAAATCAAAAATTACCAGAATAGCAAAGAACCATTCTTTTGATTTGATAAGCAACTTTATCAATAAAATCACACCCAAGAGAATAAAGTAAAGCAAATATGGGTGAACAACATTAGTCATAACAAAATCAAAAGCTGGTTTAAGAATTGACCCTTGAAGATTTTGCGCTACATTGTATGAAGTCGAGACTACCTGATTTACAACATTAACACTACCCTCCTTATGAATTACCTGGAACACTCTCCAGGGAAGCATTAGTGATCCAACTAAACTTATGTATACAAACGGCCACAACCATTTCTTTATAAATACTGAAGAAACTACCGCCATTACAACATAAGAAAGCCAAAAAGGCTCCGCTGTTCTTGTCCAGGTGCTCAGGCCTATTAAAAGCGCTGAAACAACATATGCTCCAAAATGTTTCTTTTTGATTCCAAAGTAAAGGTATATAGAGCCAAGGATTATATAAATAGAGTAAGGCAGGTTTGTATACGCCCATTGTGTATGATCAAAAAGCCTTGGGGAAACCGCAACCACAGCCGTTAAAAAAATTGCCGTTGTTCTTCCTATTTTTAGCTTTTTTAAATTGAGGAAGAAACTTATTAATAGAGAAATATACAAAAGAGCATACAGAAAAGAGGGATTAGTTCCGCCCAATAAATAAACCCAGGTATGAGCCAGGGAAGTTAAAAGTGGATAGCCAAAGAAATATCCCCTGGCAATAGCCTCCTGCATAAAACCTGTTTGGGCAAAAACCTTAGCCCTAAAATCATAAAGTACCAAAGAATCCCAATAGCGTATTGGCCAGTATATATCCTGAACAAGAGCCGAAACA
>Ga0315288_10002632_pt1 | contig 23106 bp, 25 predicted proteins | sample YL17G11_20_MG_FD_203454 | JGI IMG/M metagenome (GOLD analysis project Ga0315288, IMG submission 203454) | Sediment microbial communities from Yellowstone Lake, YNP, Wyoming, USA - YL17G11_20 | ecosystem: Environmental > Aquatic > Freshwater > Lake > Sediment | place: USA: Wyoming | collected...
CACCGCCGCCATCGGGACGGACCGGGATGGCAAGGTCCTCTTCATCCACGTCCGTTCCCCCTACACGACCCATGACCTGATCGAAATCCTCCGGGCGCTCCCCCTGGGACTCTCCCGGCTGATGTACGCCGAGGGGGGGCCGGAGGCGCAGCTCTACGTCCGGGGCCCCGACCGGGAATACGAGTTCCTGGGAAGCACCGAGAGCGGGCTCAACGGGAACGACGGGATCCAGATGGCCTGGCCGATCCCGAACGTCATCGGGGTTTCCAGGAAGCCGGGCCGGTAAGGGTATCCGACGCGAGCCCGCACCGGTTGCGGGCCTGCGGCGAAGCATGTAGTATCACGGCCATCCTCAGATAAGAAGACAGCTCCCGGGGGGAGATCCGGGAGGAGAGAATTCATGAGCCGGGCCGCCCGGACGATCCTGGCCTTCGGAATCTACTGCCTCGCGGTGGGGGCGGTGCTGATCCTGATCCCCAACCTGTTTCTCGCGGCTCTGGGACTGGAGCCGACCCGGGAGCCCTACATCCGGGCGCTGGGCGTCGTGGTGATGACCCTGGGCTTCTACTACATCGCCGCGGCCCGGGCGGAGGCGGTGGTTTTCTTCCGGTGGACCCTCTGGGGCAGGCCCTTCGTCCTGGCCGCCTTCATCGGCCTGGTCCTGGCGGGAGTCGCGCCTCCCATCCTGATCCTCTTCGGGGCCGTGGACGCGGCGGCGGCAGTCTGGACGGCGCTGGCGCTGCGGGGATCGCGATGAGGGGGGAGGGGGAGAGGAGCCTTCCGGGGGAGGGAGCGGAGAACGTGACGAACATGAACAGAAGCGTACCGACGCCTGCGGGATCTTCCCGGATGTCGGCCGGAATCGAGGAACGTCTGCGCGGGCTCAAGAGCCTGGTGGGGAACACGCCCCTGCTGGTCATCGACTACACATACCAGGGCGAGCACCGCGTCCTCCACGCTAAGGAAGAGACCCTGAACATGACGGGGAGCGTGAAGGACCGGATGGCGTTGCACATCCTCCAGCGCGGCTACGAGAAGGGGGCGCTCGAGCCGGGCGGCCTCATCGTGGAGGCGACCAGCGGGAACACCGGCATCTCCTTCTCGGCCCTCGGGCGCGCCCTGGGCCACCCGGTGGCGATCTTCATGCCCGACTGGCTCAGCCCCGAGCGGATCAACCTGATCCGATCCTTCGGCGTGCAGGTCCACCTGGTGAGCGCCGAGCAGGGGGGCTTCCTGGGGAGCATCCGGATGGCGGAGGAGCTGGCCGCCCGGACCCCGGGCGCCTTCCTTCCGCGGCAGTTCTCCAACGAGGACAACAGCGAGGCCCACGCCCGGACCACGGGGCCGGAGATCTGGTCCCAGCTGCGGCAGCGGGACCTGGTGCCCGACGCCTTCGTGGCGGGCGTGGGAACCGGAGGCACCATCATGGGGACGGGACGCTTCCTGCGGGGGAGAAAACCGGCGGTGAAGCTCTATCCGGTGGAGCCGGCCAGCTCCCCGACCCTCTCCACGGGGCACCAGGTGGGGAAGCACCGGATCCAGGGGATCTCGGACGAGTTCATTCCGCCCATCGTGGACCTGAAATTCCTGGACACGGTCATCCCGGTGGACGACGGGGACGCCATTCTGATGGCCCAGAAGCTCACGCGCCAGCTGGGCCTGGCGGTGGGGATCTCCTCCGGGGCGAACTTCCTGGGGGGGCTGGTGGCCCAGAACGAGCTGGGGGCCGGTTCGGTGGTGGTCACCCTCTTCGCCGACAGCAACAAGAAGTACCTGAGCACCGACCTGATGCGGGAGGAGCCGGTCAAGGAGGGGTTCCTCTCGCCCGAGGTGGAGCTTCTCGGCTTCCGGGGCATCAGCCGCACGTGCGAGACCTGCTGGAAGTCGGAAGGCTAGGGACTCTGATGGCCGTGCTCCTGGCGCCCTGCCCCTCCAGCCCCAACTGCGTCTCGACCGAACCCGGCAGTTCCAGGGATCCCCATGAGCCGGAATCCTCAGATTGAAGACGAGTCGTCCCCGGAGCTCGAGCCCAACGTCACCCATTACGAGGTCCTGGTCGCCCCTGGGACGGAGCGACCCTGACGGGACCGGAGAACAAGCCGTGGCCGAATCTCTCTTCCGAATCTTGCCCGCCTCCGAGAAGGACGTTCCCCTGGTGCTGCGCTTCATCCGGGAGCTGGCGGAATACGAGCGGCTCTCCCAGGAGGTGGCCGCCACCGAGGAGGGGATCCGGGAGGCCCTCTTCGGGCCCCGTCCGGCGGCGGAGGCGGTGATTGCCTACGCCGGGGAAGATCCCGCCGGGTTCGCGCTGTTCTTCCACAACTTCTCCACATTCGCCGGGGGCCGGGGTCTCTACCTGGAAGATGTCTACGTCCGGCCGGAGTGGCGCGGGCGGGGCCTCGGCCGGCGGCTGCTGGTCCACCTGGCGCGAGTGGCGCGGGAGAGAGGATGCCCCCGGATGGAGTGGGCGGTGCTGAACTGGAACCGGAGCGCCATTGGATTCTACGAGGGGCTGGGCGCGAAGCCGATGAGCGACTGGACCGTCTTCCGGCTCACCGGTGATGCGCTGGATCGCTTGGCATCGGAAGAGCCGGGCAAGCATCGGCCGTGAAGATCGGATGCGCCCGGTGGTCCTGAACGCGGAGATCTGGCGCCGGAATCCGGGACCCTAGAATGAGAACCCGATGAAGGTCTCCCGGATCATTTCCGCCTTGCTCCTGGCCATCGGCCTGGCCTGCCTGCTGGCGGGGGTCTACCCGAAGCTCCGGGGAGGGGACTTCAACTCCGGCTTCTTCGCGCCGGGGATCACCTTCTTCCTGATCGGCGGCGCGATCCGCCGGCGCCGCCAGAGGGAGGAAGAGAGAGGGGACACGAAGCGTGGGCAATGAACCTCGCCCCGCCTTCTCAAGGGCCCGCGCCCCCGGAAAGCGCGCCGGGATGATCTCGCTCGTCTGCTGCGTCACCCTCGCCGTGAGCCTGGCGGCACTGCCCGCCATGTCCGCCGGCCGAAAAGGGAAGTTCGACTCCCTCGGACAGGAGGTCGTGAAGCTGGTTCGGGAGAAGTTCTACGACCCGAAGGCGGGGGAAGCCTGGGCCGCGGCGAACGACCATTACGGGGCGAAGGCCGACAGCCGGTCTTCGTTCATCCGGCTCACCCGGAGCGCCCTGGAGGACCTGAAGACCTCCCACACCGGCTACTACACTCCCTCGGACTCCCGGTACCACGGCCTGCTCGCCATCTTCCGGGAGGCGCTCGGCATCCGTTCGGTGGAGTACGAGAGCATCGGGGCCGACTTCACGGAGGAGGGCTTCGTCCGGGCGGTCTTTGCGGGGAGCCCGGCGGATAAGGCGGGACTGCGGCGCGGGGACAGGGTCCTGAAGGCCGACGGCAAGGAATTCCAGATGGTCCTCTCCTTCCGGAGGCGCGCCGGCAGCAAGGTAATCCTGACCGTGGAGCGGGCGGCGGGCGCACCACCCGTCGCCCTGGCCGTCACACCCCGGAGAATCGATCCCGAGAAGGAATGGAAGGAGGCGCAGGAGCAGGGCTCACGGCTGATCCGGCGTGACGGCGCGACCATTGCCTATGTTCCGCTCTTCTCCTGCGCCGGGGACCAGTACAGGGAGGCGCTCCAGGAAGCCATCGGAGGGAAGTTGCGGGGGGCCCGGGCGCTGGTCCTCGACTTCCGGAACGGGTGGGGGGGTTGCAGCCCCGACTTCCTGAACCTGTTCAACGGCGCGGTTCCCGCCCTGACCAGCATCGGACGGGACGGGAAGGAGCAGGTCTTCGACCTCCAGTGGCGGGGGCCGCTCTACGTCCTGATCAACGGCGGGACCCGGAGCGGCAAGGAAGCGGTCTCCTACGCCCTCAAGAAGCACCGCCTCGCCACGCTGGTGGGGCAGCGGACCGCGGGGGCCGTGGTGGGAGGGAGCTGCTTCCTTCTGTCGGATCGGTCCCTTCTCTACCTGGCCGTGGCCGATTCCAGAGTGGACGGGGAGCGGCTGGAGGGGGTGGGCGTCGCGCCGGACGTGGAGGTCGAGGACGCCCTGCCCTATGCCGGCGGGGCCGATCCGCAGATGGAGCAGGCCCTGGAGATGGCCGTGAAGTCGGCGGTGGAGCCGCCGAGAATGCCGGACCGATGATGCGAAGAGGAGGTCGCGTCCCGGTCCTGCCCCTCGTTTCGCCGGCATGCTAGAATCGCGGCGAATCCGATGAGACACGGTGCCGGCGACCCCGCACCAGTTTCCAACGAGTGACGCTCCGACCCGGAGCGGGAGGTGAGCATGCTCGACCACATCACCCTGAACGTGAAGGACACCACCAGGAGCCGGAAGTTCTACGAGAAGGCCCTGGCCCCCCTGGGATACGAGATCGTCTACAAGTACGCGGGGGGTGTGGGCTTCGGCGTCGCCGGAAAGCCCGATTTCTGGATCCGGAAGGGAAAGCCGGCCCCGGGCGGGACCCACGTGGCCTTCCAGAGCCCGGCCCGGACGAAGGTGAACGCTTTCCACACCGCGGCGCTCAAGGCGGGCGGGAAGGACAACGGCAAGCCGGGGATCCGCGCCCACTATCATCCCACCTACTACGCCGCCTTCGTCTTCGACCCCGACGGCAACAACGTCGAGGCGGTCTGCCACAAGGGGAAGTGCTAGGAGCCTGACCCCGTAACCGGAAACGAAGCCGGAGACCGATTTGCTCACGTCGTCTGCCTCTTCCGCCGGCGGCCCCGCCCACCCCGGTCGCGATCCGCTGCGGCCTCACCCGCTGCTCACGCGCCACCACGCGAATGAGCGGGAGCGGCGGCGGCAGGTCAACCGTTGGTTCGACGAGTCCGCGGCCCACTACGACTTCATCACCCAGGCGATGAGCTTTGGCTCCGGTCACTGGTACCGGAAGCAGGCGCTCCTGCGGGCCGGCCTGGCCGAGGGGATGAGCGTGCTCGACATCGCCTGCGGCACGGGCGTGCTCGCCTCGCATGCCCGGGACATCGTGGGGGTGCACGGCCTCGTGATCGGCCTCGATCCGAGCGCGGGCATGCTGGGCGAGGCGCGCCGGCGGGGGGTGGACAGGCTGGCGCAGGCCGTCGCCGAGGCGCTGCCCCTCGGGAGCGGGCGCTTCGATCTCCTGAGCATGGGGTACGCGTTGCGGCACGTCGCCGACCTGCGGGCCACGTTCCGGGAGTACCGGCGCGTGCTGAGATCGGGGGGCAAGGTGCTGATCCTCGAGATCACGCCGCCGCGGTCCCGGCTCTCGTTCCGACTGCTGAAGTTCTACCTCGGCCGTGTCATACCGCTGGTCGCCCGGCTCGGACGCGGAGGGCGCGGCGCGCAGGAGTTGATGAAGTATTACTGGGACACCATCGAGAATTGCGTCGCCCCGCCGGTGATCCTCGGGGCCCTCGAGGAGGCCGGCTTCTCCAGCGTCGGCCGACACGTGGAGATGGGCATCTTCAGCGAGTACACGGCCGTCCGCTGACCGCCGTCCGGCCTTTGCGGCGGCCCGGTCCGTCTGTTTCTCGCGCTCTTCCCTGCTATTCCGGCCGCCCCGTCCGGGGAGGCACGGGCTCTTGGGAGGAAGAGTACATTGCGTCCGGTGGAGGCATCTGTCGGCACCCGGGAGACCGGGGTGACGCTGCGGGTCGGTCCGGCCGAGCGCATGGAGGCCAGTCTCGGCGAGCGACGCGGCCGTGTGCTGATGGAGGTGCGCTACGGCGGACCCGACGGTGGGCTCCGCGACGCCGACCACCCCTTGGTCGAGATCCCGAACCCTGTCCTTTGCGGCGCTCCCCTGCTCGAGATCTGGGAAACGCAGGAGCGCGCGGCGGGCTGTCGCCGGGGCGACTTGGCGTGGGCCGAGGACGGCCGCAAGCTGTTCGGCTGCCTCTACCGTCACCTCATCAACGACATCGAGGAGGGCACCCTCGAGACCTACCGCGAGATGCTCGCCCTCCTCGACGAGCGCGGGTACCCCTGCCTGCAGCGCGTCTGGAATTACGTGCCGCGGATCAACGAAGACCAGCGCGGCCTCGAGCGCTACAAACTCTTCAACGCCGGACGCGCCCGCGCCTTCGAGGAGCGCTACGGCGTGGCCGCGGAGCGGCACTTTTCGGCCTCGTCGGCGGTCGGCACCGTCGGCGATGCGCTCATCGTCTGCTTCGCCGCCGGACGCGAGCCGGGAACCCACGTCGAGAACCCGCGGCAGGTCAGCGCGTACCGCTACCCGCCGGGCTACGGTCTGAAGCACCCCTGCTTCGCCCGAGGCACGGTCGCGCCTGCGGGGTGGGGAGGCGCGTTCTTCCTGTCCGGCACGGCGAGCGTCGTCGGCCACGAGACGACGCACCTCGGTGATCCGCTGGGCCAGCTCGAGGAGACGCTGACCAACATCGCCGTGCTGCTCGACTCTGCGGCCGCGCACACCGGGAGGCGGCGCCTCGACGTCGCCCGCTTCGACCTGTTCAAGGTCTACGTCCGCTCTCGGGAGCACTTCCCCGCGATCCGGGGCGCCCTCGCGCGGCGCCTCGATCCGTCCACGCCGGCAATTTACCTGCTGGCCGACCTCTGCCGGGCGGACCTGCAGCTGGAGATCGAGGGGGTCTGGCTCTAGTGTCTCGTCTCAGAAATCGCGTTAACAACGAGGCCGTCGAGGCGCGCCGCAAGGCCCGGATTCTCCTCGTCAGCACGAACCGCGAAGGGGGCCTCTGGACGGCCTTCCCGGGCGGCCTCTGCGCCGTGGCCGGAGCGGCGGCGGCCGCGGGGCATCCCGTCGCCACGCTCGATCTTCGCTTCGTTCGAAACCCCGTCGTCGCCCTGCGTCGCGCCCTCCGGGTCTCACGCCCCGATGTCGTGGGCCTTTCGGTGCGGAACATCGACTCGGTGTCGGCGCAGAACACGGTCTTCTTCCTGGAAGCGATACGCGACCGGCTGGTTCCGCTCTGTCGAGAGGCGTCGATTCCGTCGGTGATCGGGGGGCCGGCCGTGAGCGTCGGAGGGCAGGCTCTCGTGGACTTTCTCGGCGCCGACTGGGGTATCGCGGGCGAGGGGGAGGAGGCATTCCCCAGGCTGGTCGAAGCGCTCGCCCGGGGCGGAGAGCCGAACGGCGTGCCGGGCCTCCTCCGCCGCGGCTCGCCGCCGCCTCCGAACTGGCGCCCCGCGCACGTCTCCAGCTTTTCGGACTACCGCCAACTCGAACCCGCGCGATGGGTCCCCGCGGATCGCTACTGGCGCATCGGGACGACCTATCCGCTGCTGACCCGCCGGGGGTGCCCGTTCGGCTGCGTTTACTGCTCGTATCCGACGATCGAAGGGGCCGGTTGCCGTCTCCGGCCGCCGGGCGCGGTGGCCGAGGAGGTAAGGTCCGCGGCGGCCTCGGGGGTGAGGCACTTCGAGATCGTCGACTCGATCTTCGGCCTCCCCGAGGACCACGCGGTGGGCATCTGCGATGCGGTCCGCGGCACCGGCCTGCGGGTGACGCTCGACATCTCGGGGCTGCACCCGCTCGGCGTCTCGCCGCGCCTTCTGGACGCGCTCGAGGCCGCCGCCGGCCGCGGCGTCCTGTGCACGCCGGACTCGTTCTCCGCCGCCGGCCTTGACGGCCTGCGCAAGGGGTTCGGCCTGGAAGTCGTGGCCGGAGCGGCCCGGCTCCTCGGATCACGCCCTCTCGACGTGTGCTGGTTCCTCGCCCTCGGCGGGCCTGGCGAGACGGCGACGAGCGCGGCGGAAAGCCTTCGCTTCGTCGAGCGCGAGATCCCCCCGCACCACCTGGTCCTCGTGAACGTGGGGCTGCGCGTCTACCCCGGCACGCCGCTGGCGGCCCTCTGCCGCGAGCGGGGACTGGTCGGCGCCGAGGACCCGCTGATCCGTCCCTTCTGCCACATCGAGCCGACCCTCGACCTCCAGAGGCTCCGGTCCGCCATCGAAGAGACGGTTGCCCGCTGCCCGAACATGGTCTTCATGGGCGAGGAGCCGCGGGGCGCCTTGCGGCAGGCCCTGCTCGGTCGAGTGCTGGGGTGGATGGCCGGGCCCCGGCCTGCGTGGGCGGCGCTCCCCCGGCTGCTCCGATTCAGCAACCGATTCCGTCGGCGCGAGCCGTTCCCGTCCCAATAGTATTGCAGCCCGGAAGTCGCGCTGACATCGAGGCCGCCGGAGCCCGCGCCCCGCAGTCCGCCACGGCACCGGATCGACCTCGGAGAACCGGCCCCGCAGCCGGGCCCGGACGTCGGATGGGCAGGGCCGTCTTGTTCTACAATCCGCCCATGACCAGGCCCCGGAGCGCTGCCGAGACCCCGCCCGCCGGGGGGACACCGCCCCACGCACCGGAGCGGGGGTGGTCCTGGCGGCTCCTCGGCTCTTTCCACGTCACCGGAGTCTTCTGGTACCGCCTCCACCGCTTCGCCGCCCGGATTCTCCCGTCGCCGCTCGTCGGCGTCTTCATCGCGATCTTCACCACGTTCTTCTTCGTCTTCCTCCGGCGGATCCGCGGGGCCATCGCGTCGAACCTCGAGCCCATTCTCGGATCCTGCGGGTGGTGGGGGCGCCAGCGCCGCATCTACCGGACGATGTGGTCGTTCGCGTGGTGCCTGACGGAGCGCTACGAGCGGCTGAGCACGAACCGGCGGTTCCGCATCGATCCGGAGGGGATCGAGATCTGGAACGAGGTCGCGCAGCCGGGCCGGGGCCTCCTGCTCGTCACGGGTCACCTGGGGAACTTCGAGGTCGGCTCCATGCTGCCGGCGCAGGTGGAGCACCGCCGCGTTCACCTCGTCCGCGAGCCCGAGGCCGACCCGAAGGCGCAGGCGTTCCTCAGGAGCGCCGTGGCCGAGTTCACACAGAGCCGGTACACAATGCACTTCCAGGGCGACGATCCGCTCCAGGGACTGGCGTTCCTCGACGCGCTCCGGCGCGGCGAGATCGTCGCGGTGCAGGGAGACCGCCCGCGGGCGGGCGCACGGTCCATCGATGCGACGCTCTTCGGGAGACCGTTCCCGATGCCGCCGGGCCCCGCGGCCCTGGCCCGGACCTCCGGCGCCCCGCTGCTGCCCGTCTTCGTCTTCCGCGGAGGGCGCCGGCACTACCGTGTCGTCTTCCGGCCGCCCATCCGCGCGCCGCGGACCGATGATCCGGCCGCGGACTTCGCGACGACCATGCGTCGCGTGGCGGCCGAGGTCGAGCGGGCCATCCGCCGCGAGCCCCACCAGTGGTTCTGCTTCAGGCGTCTATGGCCGTGAGCCAGGTGCTCACGGTCCCCGACGCGACGACCTCGCTCCCATCCGTGACCTCGAAGGCGTAGGTGCTCAGCGGCGGAGCGACCCCCGAGAGCCGGACGGCGGCGAAGAGCGTTTCACCGGCCGGCACCCGCGCGCGCGAGAATCTCACGTCACGCGCCCCGACCAGGTAACCGATCCGGGCGCCCCGGCCCTCCGCTTTGCGGGAGCGGCGCAGCGCCTCGAACACGGCCGTGGACTGCGCGGCCATCTCCAGCGCGACGAGCGCCGGGGCCGAGCCCCCTTCCGTGAAAGCGCTCCGCTCGGGGACGCGCACCGCGCAAGTGACCCCGTCGTCCGTTTCCGCCTCGATCCCTTCGACGAACCGCATCGGCGGCCGCTGCGGCAGGATCTCGTCGAGGTCCGAGGGGGCGGCGGCCCGCCGCGGCGAGCGGACGGGCGCCGTGCGAGGCGGCCCCGGCGGAGGCTCGCCGAGCACCACGACGCCGCTGGCGACGATCTCCGCGGCGCGGCGCACCTCGAGCCGGACCCGGCCCCCGGGGTCAAGCGCCTTCACTTCGAGCTCCAGGCTTTCGCCCGGCGAGACAAGCCGGCGCAGTCGCAGAGCCGCGATCTCGCGGAGGGCGGGGGAGGCGCCCGCGGCGGCCAGCGCCCGACACGCCAGGTCGAGGAGGCCGATGCCGGGAAGGATCGGGCGCTCCGGGAAGTGCCCCTCGTAGAGCGGTCCGGCCGGCGGCACGGCGATGGCGAGTCGTGTCCCGATTCGGATCGGTGTCGCCGCGGGGTCCGGCGGGATCTTCCGGCTCACGCGCGCACGGCCGTGATCGCGGCGGCGACGAACGAGGGGTAGACCTCGCGGATCCGCGCGACCTCGGGATAGATCGTCACGTTGCGGAAGCCGCAGGCCTCGAGGGCCGCGGTCCACTGTTCCGGCGTGAGAAAACCGCCGTTGGGCCGCCAGGGCTCCACGAGCCGCGGCGCGCGAAATGCATCGAGCAGGTTGAAGACGAACTCGATGCAGACGGGCCGGCCCGGGAACGGCCGGACGCACTCGGACAGGACGAGACGGCCCCTGGGCTCAAGCGCGCGGCGAATCTCGGCGAGGGTGAACTCGAGGTCGCGGGCGACGTGGAGGGTGTTGACGCCGTACACGAGCGCGAATGCCCCGTCCTCGACCCCTGCCTCGCTGAACGGCCGGTCCATGTCGAGCCGCATGAAGGCGACCGGCACGCCGGGGAACTGCCCGGCGAGCCTTCGCTGGCCTCGGCGCAGGAACGACGGGGCGATCTCGGTGAAACGGTAAGACCGGATCGCGGAGAGCCGCCCCGTCTCCGCGAAGCGCTGGAGGAATGCCGCCGCCCCGCTTCCCAGCCCCCCGCCCAGCTCGAGTACCGCTCCCCCGTCGGCGGGCAGAGCCCGCTCGGCCGCGATCGCGCCGATCCGGTTGCTGATCGCATAGATGACGTTGTCATTGGAGAAGTAATCGAACCACGCGCCGATCCGGTCCGGCGCGAAGAGAGCCGCCTCGCCGCTCGCGGTCCCGCGGAGCACCGACGGGTAGAGCTCGGCCGCCAGGGCCGCCATCCGGTACGAAGCCAGGGCGGAGGGATCGTGACGTTCCTGAGCGTCCGCCACCTCCCGCAGGTCCGGGTCCGGCAGGCTCATGGGCACGGCGTAGCGCCCGTCGAGGCCTCGCGCCGCGTGGCCCTGCGCGACGAGCGTCGCGAGGAGCCAGCCCACCGCCGCCGGCGCCCGGACCGCATCCAGCCCGGCCCGCGCCGCGATCTCGCCGGGCGTCCCCGGCTCGCGTGCCGCCGATTCAATCCCGGCGTCACGGACGACCCGGACCGCAAGCCGGTGGACATACTCCTCGAACAGGACGTACGACCCGACGAAGCGGTCGTCGAAAAGCGGGAGCAGCTCGGCGGGAAGCAGCCCGGCAAGGCGGTCACCGTGCCCACGGCTGAAGGCGACAGGCAACATCGGAACCCTCCCGGCGCGGCACCAGCCGCAAAGCGTCGCGGAATCGGAGCGAGAATGACGCGGCGCCCGACCTGAGCCGCCGCGGATTACGCCGACGTGCCGGCGTCGATGACGAGGGTCTGGCCGGTGATGGAGGCTGCGCGGTCCGACAGAAGGAACGCGACGGCGCCGGCGACGGAGACGGTCGTCACACCCCCCGGGAGCACCTCGGCGGCGCGAAGCGCGGCGACCTTCTCGGGTGCTGCGTCCGCGACCATCTCGGTCGGCACGAAGCCCGGGATCACCGCGTTGACCCGGATGCCGCGCGAGCCCACCTCGCGCGCCAGGCAGCGCGTGAGGCCGAGGATGCCGGCCTTGGCCGCGCCGTACGCCGCCTGGCCCGCCACGCCATGCACCGCCGTCAGCGACGACACGTTGACGATCGAGCCCGCCCGCCGGCTCAGCATTCGCGGGACCACGGCGCGGCAGCAGCGGAAGACGCCACCGAGGTTGGCATCGAGCAGCTCGTCCCAGGCGTCGTCGGGGAGCGCCGCGAGCAGCGCGTCGTGCCGTACCCCGGCGTTGTTCACGAGACCGGCGATGGGCCCGACCCGCTCCTCGACCTCGACGACCAGGCTCCCCGGGCGCGCCCGGTCCAGGAGGTCGAGCCGGAAGGGGCGCGCCGCGTCGCCGAGCTCCCCGGCCAGGCGCTGCGCCTCGTCCTCGCGTTCGCGCCAGGTGAAGGCGACCATCCAGCCGTCCGCGGCCAGCGTGCGCACGATAGCGCGCCCGATGCCGCGGCTCCCGCCCGTGACAAGTGCCACCCTACCGGAGGACATCGGCGACCTTCCGCGGGAGCGTCTCGAACCTCGGCTCGGGAAACCCCGTGGCCTCGATGAGCCGGCGCGCATACAGCCGGAAGCCGGTCTGGGTGTCGCCGACGTCGGCCCGCGCGACCTTCGAGATCGCCCAGGACGACATCGAGTTGCTCATCCGCCGCACCCGGCTCATGGCACCGAAGAGGTGCCGCCGGGTGCCGAGCACGAGGTCCGCCCCCGCCCGGGCGGCCGCGTCGTAGGCCGGGATCGCCACGGCCACCCGCATCGCGTCGCTCACGACGCCCGCTCCAGGACGACCCATGCGGCCGCGCCGCCGGACGCAAGCCCGGTCAACAGAACCCGCTCCAGGATCCCCCGCGCTCCACCGTCATGGGGCGCGACACCCACCTCTGGATCGGGCTCCTCGAAGCCCGCCGTGGGACCGAAGGGCGCTCCCTCGAGAGCCAGCAAAGCCGGCGCGAGTATACCACCGCCGTACTCGCCCACGACCGCCTTGGGCACCAGGACGGGGGGCAGCGGAACCTTGCCCCAGGCCGCGCGAAGGACGCGCCCTTCGATGCGGTCGCCGCGCCGCGCCCCCGAAGCGCCGGAGACGACGGCGGAGACTCCGGACGCTCCGCCCGGCAGAGAGTCGAGCCCCGCGCGCAGCGCCGCGGCCAGCGGCGCGTGGCCGTCGCCCCAGTCGGCGACGCTCGCGGTGGCGTCGAACGCGGCGCCGCTCCACCCCACCCGGGCGAGAATCCGCGCGCCGCGCGCCCGCGCATCGTCCTCGCGCTCGAGGACGAGGAGGGTGGCCCCCTCCCCCGCGAGGAAGCCGTTCCGCCTCCGATCGAACGGCCGCGGCATCTCCCCGAGCGGGCCCTCGGCGCGGGCCAGCGCGCCGAAGCGGTCGAGCAGCGCGTGGAGGAGCGGGGTGACTTCCTCGACCGCGCCGACCAGCGCGCGGTCCACGAGCCCTTCGCGCACCGCCTGGGCCCCGCGCGCGACGGCGAGGAGCGGTCCCGACTCGCGCTGGGTCAGCGTCACGTTGGGGCCGCGCGCGCCGACGGCGATCGCGAGCTGGGCGGCGGGGGCATTGGCGACGCACTCCGAGAAGTCGAAAGGCTGCGCCGCCTGGGGGCCTTCAAGGAGGATCCGGCGCAGGAGCTTCTCCGTGGAGAGCACCGAGCCGAACGCGGTGGCGACGTAGACGCCGACACGATCGGGGCCGGCCCCGGCGTCGCCGAGCCCGGCGTCGGCGAGGGCCATGCGGGCCGCGGACACGGCGAACTTCGACGGGAAGCTTATCCGGCGGGCGGCCGCGGGAGGGACCCAGCGCGACACGTCGCGCTCGCCGACGAGCGCGGCGAGCTGCGCCCCGCCCTCGCGATGCAGGCCGGCGCCGCGGTCCACCTCGGCGGCGACGGGCTTTCCCGCGGCGAGGGCCGCCGCAAGAGCCCCGCGACCATGGCCGCAGGGACCGATCGTCCCGAGCCCGGTGATCACCGCCTCAGCGTACAAGCCCTTCATCTCCGTGGCGCGTGAATACGAGCGCGGCGTTGGCGCCGCCGAATGCCAGGCTCGTGGAGAGCGCATGCCGCGCCCGCGAGAGTCTCAGGGGGCGCCCCAGGACCAGGCGGAGCCGGATTGCCGGATCGGGTGCGCCGCCGTCCGGCATCGGGTGGACCTCGCCGGAGAGCAGGCAGAGAATCGTCGCCACGGCCTCCAGCGCCCCGGCCGATCCCAGCAGGTGGCCCACGAGCGACTTGGTGGAGGTCACCGGGAGCTCCCCGGCGCGGTCGCCGAACACGGCATACAGGGCCTTGCACTCCGCCACGTCGTTCAGCGGCGTGCCGGTGCCGTGGGCGTTGACGAAATCGATCTCGGCGGGATCGAGCCGCGCATCCGCGAGCGCCCCCCGGATCGCCTCCGCGGCGCCGATCCCCTCGGGGTGGGGCGAGGTCATGTGGTAAGCGTCGCAGGTCGCCGCCTCCCCGGCGGCGACGACGAGGGGCCGCGCGCCGCGTGCCAGGGCCCGATCGAGGGGTTCCAGCAGGACCGTGGCCGCCCCCTCGCCGAGCGAGAGGCCCGCGCGGGCTTCGCGGAATGGCCGGCAGGGCCGCTCGTCCACCGACCGCAGCGCGTTGAATCCCGCATAGGTCAGCCGGCAGAGCGAGTCGGAGCCTCCGGCGATGGCGACGTCCGCCTCACCCCGGCGGACGGCGCGGACGGCGTCGCCGATCGCCATGGCCCCGGACGCGCAGGCGGCGGAGACGGTCTGCACGGGCCCGCCGATCCCGAGGTCGCGGGCCACCGCATCGCCGGGGCCGTTGTACTGCTGCGAGGCGAGGACGCCCGGCGCGGGCTGCCTCCCCCGGCCGGCCGCGGCCGCGAGGAAGGCCTCGAAGTAGGCCTCGCTCTCGAGCATCCCGCCGGTCCTGCTGCCGAAGTAGACGCCGGGGCGCCCCCCGCAGGCGCCGAGATCGAGCCCGGCCCGCACGACGGCCTCGCGGGCCGCCGCCACGGCGAATCGGTCGGCGAGGGAGAGCCGGGGCGGCTTTCCACGGGGCCGCCCGGGCTCCGCGGCCAGGTCGACCTGGGCGGCGACGTGGGTGCGGTGGCCGGAGTGATCGAAGCGGTCGAAGGGTCCGATGGCGGTCCTGCCGGAGCGCAGGCCCTCCCAGAACGACGCCACGTTCCAGCCGAGGGCGCTGACGGCTCCGAGACCCGTGACGACGACGGTTCGGGAGGGGGATGGGCCGGGATCAGCTTGTGGCAACCGCGTTCCCGACGGCGCCGAGGCGTCCCTCGATGAAGGCCGCCAGGGCGCTGACAGACGCGAACGCTTCCTTGCCGACCTCGTGGCTCTGGATCGGGATCTTGAACTCCTTCTCGAGAGCGACCACGAGCTCGAGGGCGTCCACGGAGTCGAGTCCGAGACCTTCGCCGAACAACGGAGCGTCGTCGGCGATCTCCGAGGGAGAAAGCCCCTCCAGGTGAAGGGCGTCCACGAGAAGATATTTGATCCGCGACCGAATCGCTGGAGTTTTCGACATCCCTTGACCCTGTTCGGTTACTCGCGTTAGTCTCATGGATCGGTAGCGGCAAAAAGTTGAAAAAGTATAGCACGGATCCGGTGATTGCCGCGTTCGAGCGGCTGTCCGCCCGGCGTCCCGAGGCGGCCCTCGTCGTGTCGCCGCGACGCGTGGCGCGCGTCGCCGATGTGGACGCGCTGGCGCGGGCGGCGGGACACGCGCTGGAGGCGACGGACGTCGAGCCCGGGCGGCTCGTGGTGATGTCGGCGCCCAACGGGCCGGCGTTTCTGGCCTCCCTCGTCGCCGTCCGCCGACGCGACGCCATCGCCGTCCTCGCCGACGCGGCGGCGCCCGAGGCCGAGCTGGAGCGGATCGCCGCGCGACTCGGAGCTGCGGCGGTGCTCGTTTGCCGGGACGCGTGGCCGGCGGGGCCCGCGAACTGGGTCGCGCGGCGGGTGGCGGCGCGGCCCGCCGTCTACGAGGGCGCCGGCTTCGCCAAGCTCACCTCCGGATCGAGCGGCGAGCCGAGCGCCATCCTCGCGACGTCCGAGGCGCTGGCCGCGGATGACGACGCGCTGTTCCGCAGCATGGGCCTGCGCGACGACGACCGATTCGTCGCCGCCATCCCGTTCTCCCACTCCTACGGCCTCTCGAGCCTCGCCATGCCAGCGCTGCGCCGGGGCTCGATGCTGGCGCTCCCGGAGGAGGGCGGCCCCTGGGGCCCCCTCGACGCCGCGCGGGCGGCCGGGGCCACCGTCTTCCCCACGGTGCCGTTGTACGTCCGCACGATCGGCGACCTCGCCGAAACACCGCCGCTGCCGGCGACGCTCCGCCTCGTCCTTTCGGCCGGAGCGACCCTTCCAGCCCAGATCGCCGCGCGCTTCCGCGAGGCGTTCGGCCTGCCGGTCCACGTCTTCTACGGGGCAAGCGAAGTCGGCGGGATCTGCTACGACCGCGAGGGCGGCGCTGCGGAGCGGGGCACCGTCGGAACGCCGGTCGACGGCGTGCGCCTCGATCTGCGGGGCGGGGACGGCTCCGAGGGGCTCGCCAACGGGCTCGCCAACGGGCTCGCCGAGGGCGTGGTCGTGGTCCGCTCACCTGCCGTCGCGCTGCGCCACGTCCCCGAGGCGCAGGCAAGCCTCGGCGGCGGCACCTTCGTCAGCGGCGACCAGGCGACATGGACGCCATCGGGAGAGCTGCGGCTGCTCGGCCGGCTCGACGCGTGGATCAACGTCGGCGGCAAGAAGGTCAACCCGCGCGAGGTCGAGGCGGTCCTCGCCTCGCTTCCCGGGGTGCGCGAAGCCGTGGTCCTCGGCGTCCTGAGATCCGGCGGATCGACCGAGACCGTGCGTGCCGTCGTCGCGTGCGACACGCGCCGGATGTCGTACACCGAGGTCGCGGCGTGGTGCCGGGAGAGGCTCGCGGGTCACAAAGTCCCCCGGAGCATCGTCCTGGTCGAGGAGATTCCGCGCACGGACCGCGGGAAAGTCGACCGGGCGGCCCTGCTCGCCGCAATCATCCCCGCGACCCGCCGATGAGCGCTCCGGGACCGGATGGGCCGCGCGCGCCCCTGGAGGCCCTCGGCGCCCCTCCGTCGCCACGAAGGACGATGGTCGCCGCCCGGACCCTTCCCCGGGACCGCGCAGCGTGCTAACCTTCCAGAGCCTGCGCTTCCAGTGGCTCAATCGTGCCCGGCGACTGAACTATCCGGAGGAGCGCCATTGAAGACGCTGCTTCATCTCCTACCCGTCATCCTCAGCGGCCTGGTGCTTTCCGCCCACTTTCTCAGGGGCGGGAGGATCGGCGTGGTGATGGTCTGCCTGGCGGCACTCCTGCTCCTGGTGGTCCGTGAGCGGTGGGTCGCCCGCCTGATGCAGGTCCTCCTGCTCCTCGGGGCGCTGGAATGGGTCCGGACGATGCTGGTCCTCGTCGCCGAGCGGCGAAGCCTCTCCGAGCCCTGGATCCGGATGGCGGTGATCCTCTCGGCCGTTGTCCTGTTCACCGCGGCCTCGGCTCTCGTCTTCCAGGGGGCGCGCCTCAGGGAGCGCTATTCCCCGGGTGCGGTGCCCCGGGGCAAGTGAGACGGCGGATCATGCGACGCTTTGTCCCGCGACATTCTGAAGGGATCTGACGGATGTCCGGAGAGCATCCGAGAATCGAGCGGGAACGCAGGACCCTGGAGGCGATGATCCGGGTCTACTGCCACGGGATGCACGGCAGCGGGACCGGAGAATGCGCTGAATGCGCCGAGCTGCAGGCCTACGCCGACAAGCGGCTCGAGAAGTGCCCCTTCCAGGAAGAGAAGCCCCCCTGCGCTCAGTGCCCCATCCACTGCTACCAGCCGGCGAGGCGTGAGCAGGTGAAGGCGGTCATGCGCTACTCGGGGCCGCGGATGGTCTTCCGCCATCCCATCTTCGCCCTGCGCCACTGGCTGGACGGCTTCCGGAAGGCCCCCGCCCACCCTCGACGACAGGCCGGCCCCCCGCCGGCCGCCGCCTCCCCGACCGGGGAAGGGGAGTGAGCATGAAGGCCATGATCCTGGAGGCCCCGGGCCGCCCTCTGCGCGAGGCCGAGGTCCCGAAACCGGAGCCCGGACCGGGCCAGGTCCTGCTGCGAGTGACGGCCTGCGCCGTTTGCCGGACCGATCTCCACGTCGTCGACGGCGAGCTTCCCGATCCCCGCCTTCCCCTGATCCCGGGCCACGAGATCGTCGGGACGGTGGCTGCCGTCGGGGAGGAAGCGGGGCGATGGAAGGTGGGGGACCGGGTCGGCGTCCCATGGCTCGGCTGGAGTTGCGGCGTGTGCCGGTTCTGCCGCGCGGGACGGGAGAACCTCTGCGACGCGGCCCGGTTCACCGGCTACCAGATCGACGGCGGCTACGCCGAGTACGCCGTGGCGGACGGTCGCTTCTGCTTCTCCCTTCCCGAAGGCTACCCGGACCTGCAGGCTGCGCCGCTTCTCTGCGCCGGCCTCATCGGGTATCGGTCCCTGGTCGCGGCCGGGGACGCCGAGCGGCTGGGGCTCTATGGCTTCGGCGCCGCGGCCCACATCGTCATCCAGGTGGCCAGGCACCAGGGGCGCCGCGTATTCGCCTTCACCCGGCCCGGCGACGCCGCCAGTGGGCGCTTCGCCCGGGAGCTGGGGGCGGAGTGGGCGGGGGACTCGGACCAGCCGCCGCCCGAGCCGCTGGACGCAGCGATCCTCTTCGCGCCGGTGGGGGCCCTCGTCCCCGCCGCCCTGCGCGCGGTGGCGAAGGGAGGCACGGTGGTCTGCGCCGGGATCCACATGAGCGACATCCCGTCGTTCCCCTACGAGCTGCTGTGGGGGGAGCGGGTGGTCCGCTCGGTGGCCAACCTCACCCGCCGCGACGGCGAGGAGTTCCTGAAGCTGGCGCCCCGCGTTCCCGTCCGGACCGAAGTCCGGCCCTATCCCCTCTTCCGCGCCAACGAAGCCCTGGATGACCTGCGCGCCGGCCGGGTGCGCGGCGCCGCCGTCCTGGTTCCCGGCGGGACGATCCCCTCCGGCGCGGAAGACAAGGAATGAACCTGTCCGAGGCCTGGCAGGGGCTCCCCGTGATCATCCGCGCCCTCGCGGCGATCTGGTCCTGCCGGAAGCTGGCCGCGGTGGCGGCGGAGGGGAGACCGGCGTGAGTCGCGGCACCCGCGCTCCGGATCGGGAGAAGCGGCGGTGCCGCTGGGCCGTCACCGATCTCTCCATCGCCTACCACGACCGGGAGTGGGGGGTGCAGGTGCACGACGACCGGCTCCTCTTCGAGTTCCTCGTCCTGGAAGGGGCGCAGGCCGGACTGAGCTGGGAGACGATCCTCAAGAAGAGGGAGAACTACCGGAAGGCATTCGACAACTTCGACCCCCGCGGCGTCGCACGGTACGACGCCCGGAAGGTGGCGGCGCTCCTCAAGGACGCGGGGATCGTCCGGAACCGCCTGAAGATCGCCGCCGCCGTCTCCAACGCCAGGGTCTTCCTCGAGGTGCAGCGGGAGCTCGGGAGCTTCGACGCCTACGTCTGGGGGTTCGTGGGGGGGAAGCCGAAGGTGAACCGGTGGCGGTCCCTGAAGGAAGTTCCGGCGAGCACCTCCGAGTCGGACGCCCTCAGCAGGGATCTTCGGAAGCGGGGGTTCCGGTTCGTCGGTTCCACCATCTGCTACGCCTTCATGCAGGCGGTGGGGATGGTGAACGATCACGCGGTGACCTGCTACCGCCACCGGGAGCTTGGGGGCTGAACGCCTGTCCCCCGCTGCCCGACGGGCCGAAACCGGGGATAGGTCAGGGCCGGGCGCTGTTGACAGCCAAGCGCCGGGCGTGAACAATGACTCGTCCACAGCATCCGAAACGTCTTTTCCCGAGAGGCCCGGATTGAGCCAGAGCGCGTCTTCGCCCCAATCCGAGCGGTTCCTGAAGGCCTGCCGCCGCCAGGCGACCGACTGCACCCCCATCTGGCTCATGCGCCAGGCGGGGCGCTACATGGCGGAGTACCGGAAGCTGAGGGAGAAGCACGCCATGCTGGAGCTGGCGAAGACGCCGGATCTGGCCACGGCGGTCACCCTTCAGCCGGTGCAGGCGTTCGACCTGGACGCGGCGATTCTCTTCTCCGACATCATGGTTCCCATCGGGGGGATCGGGATCCCGTTCCGGATCGAGGAGAACGTCGGGCCGATCGTGGACCAGCCGATCCGCGGCGAGGACCAGGTCCGGGCGCTGAGGAAGTTCGAGCCGGAGCGGGACGTCCCCTACGTCCTGGAGGCGATCCGGCAGGTCCGGAAGGAACTTGGGGGGCGGATCCCTCTCATCGGCTTCTCCGGCGCGCCGTTCACCCTGGCCAGCTACCTGATCGAGGGGAAGAGCCCCCGGCAGTTCCGCTGGACGAAGACACTGATGCTGGATCCGGGCGATCTCTGGGAGAGGCTCATGACCCACCTCACCGACACCGTCATCGCCTACCTGAAGGCGCAGGCGGCGGCGGGGGCCCAGGCGCTCCAGCTTTTCGACAGCTGGGTGGGGAATCTCAATCCCGACGACTACGTCCGCTACGTCCAGCCCCACTCCCGCCGCGTCTTCCGGGAGCTGTCGGGCCTGGGGGTGCCTCTCATCCACTTCGGCACCGAGACCGCCACGCTTCTGGGCAGGATGGCCGAGGCGGGGGGCGACGTCGTCGGCGCCGACTGGCGGATCCCGCTCGACGAGGCCTGGGACAGGATCGGCCACGACCGCGGGATCCAGGGGAACCTGGACCCGGGGGTCCTCTTCGCGGCGCCCGACATCGTGGAGCGGGAGGCGAAGGCGGTCCTGGACCGGGCCGCCGGCCGTCCCGGCCACGTCTTCAACCTCGGCCACGGAATTCTCCCCGGGACCCCCGTGGACAACGTCCGCCGCCTGGTGGACTTCGTCCACGAGCATTCCGCCCGGAAGTAAACCCGATCTCCCGCCTTCGCCTGCGGTCGTCCGGTCGCGGACGATCCCGGACTCCGCCGTCCACGGCCGGTCGTCGTCTCCTCCCCCCTTGCGGCACTCGCCGAGGATTTCTCACGGGCGGGCCCGCATCCGCCTGTGAAGGATGGCCGGGTTCGGACCCGCCCCCCGGGAGTCTTCCTTCATCTCTGAAAGCACCACCCCACAGGAGCTTGAGCCACGAAGGCCGTGCGGGCGAGACGCGCCCGGCTCCTGCAGCGGTTTCCTCCCTCCCGCGGGCCCGGCACCACGCGCCCGGCCGCGGGCACTCGCCTTGCTCTGTCCCACCGTGAAAAGGCGCTTCGGTCCATGACTCGCGCCACCGCGCCGGCGAAGAACCAGGCCCGAACCCGATCAATCCTCGTCCAGGGAGGCCTGAGATGCTTCGTCGACTCGTCCTGCTGGGAATGGTGGCGGTCCTTCCTTTCAATCCGGCGCTGGCGGTCATCCAGCGCGAGATAGGTGGCAGCAGCGGCGCGCCCGGAGGCGGCGGCGGAGGCGGTCCTCTGCTCCCGGAGCTGGTGCGTCAGAGCTTCGCGGAGGAGGAGCCTTACCGGAACGCCGACATGGGGCCGCTGGGGGTCGTCCTCTCCGGCGGGGAATTCCAGATCACCGTCACCGACATGGAAATCCCGGGCCGGGGCTTCCCCTTCCATCTCTCGCGCACCTACCGCAGCAAGCGGGACATGACCGGGAGCGTGATCGGATCCAACTGGCACCTGAGCCACGACGAATACCTCCGTGAGGGTATCTGGTACGACAATTCCGTCACGCCTCCCCAGGCCTACGGCGCCGTCCAGTGGACGATGGGGAACGGGTGGCGGGATCTCTGGGTAGACGCGGACGCCGGGCCGGGGAAGGACTACAGACCCTTCGGCGGCTTCTTCGGCAGGATGCGGCATCTGGGGACCGCTCTGGGATACCAGATCCGCTATCCCGATGGGACGATCAAGACATTCGGGCGCTCGGTGCCCCATCCCCCGGAAAGCACCAACGTCTGGGTGCTGACGCGGATCGAGGACCGGAATGGAAACTCCGTCAGTCTCCAATACAGGCAAATCCCGGGCTCGACGACCTGGGTGATCGACACCATCGCCGACACGCTCGGCCGGATCATCACGTTCCAGTACCTGGAGACCTGTCCCGGCGGCGGGGCGGACTGTCCGCAGAAGGGACTTCTGCGTGCCGTGACGGACTTCAAGGGGCGCAGCGTGGGTTACGCGTACGACGAGCCGGGCCAGCCGACCCACCTCACGAAGGTGCAGGCGCCCGAGGTGACGGGAACGCCCAACGGAAACGACTTCTGCGACACGGGCTGCCCCTCGCCGCGCAAGGCCACCACGTACCGGTACGCCAGCGCCGACGGCTGCGCCGAGGCGAGCCTCCTCCACAATCTGACTTCCATCACCGACGGGAAGGGCCAGCAGTTTCTGGCCAACCAGTATTACGCCGCCTACGACGCGAGATGCGGCTTCGTGGGGCCGGGGAACCCAGTGGACCACGTGAGGCAGCAGAATTACGGCGGCGGCCTGGTGGGCTACGCCTACCGCTACCTCACACTCCCGCAGAACCCGGGGGTCGAGGAGATCGCCCTCGAGACGACGGTCACCGACCGCAACGGCAACGTCCAGGCTCACTCCTTCAACAACCAGGGGAACCCCCTCTCGATCGTCACCAGGACCAACCGGAACGTCCGGACCCTCGCCGGGGCCGACGAAGGGGACTACACGGTCACCTATCACTACCAGGCGAACGGCTCGGAGCTGATCTCCACTAGGACCGAATCGGGGGGGATTACCGTGGACGGAGACGGCAACCTGGTCGCCTACCCGGGCGGGATGACGGTGCAGTACAACTACGATCAGACGAATCCCGACATCTTCCAGCGGGGCAACCTCCTCTCCGTTGACAGGACCCCGGATCCGGCGCGAGGGGGAGACCAGCCCGTGCTTTCCACCTTCACGACCTACGAGCCGCTCTTCAACCAGCCTCTGATGATCACCGACGCGCGCGGGCATGCCACCACGGTAACCTATGACTACCAGGAAGGGACCTATGCCCGGCTGACGGCGCCGGACGGCAACGGCTCCGTCCCCGCGCCGGTGGATCCGGCCTGGTGGCCGCTAACGGCAGAGTCCCCGCAGAGCCCGGTGGAGAAGTTCCTCGGCTTCAGCGGGAACCAGTCTGATCTCAACGGGGACGGCTACCACCGGGGCGGGAACCTCATCAAGGCGAGCGAGGACTTCGCGACGGACTTCGACGGGACGGTCGGCGAGGAAATCGCGACCTGGCTCGCCTACAACGATTTCGGGCTCCCCACGATCCGGCGCGACGCGGAGTACAACGAGACCCGTTTCCGGTACTTCGCCGAGAACGATCCGGACGGTGACGGCCGGGACATCACGCCGGGTCGGTCGGGCGTCCAGGGAGAGGCTGGGGGAGGGTACCTCAAGGAGCAGCTTCTGGACGCCACCCCGGCGATGCCGATGCCGTCGCCGCCCCCGGAAAAGGGGCGGGAGAGCGGCCAGGATCCGGCGCCCGGTAACATCCCGCTCCTCTTCACCTACGACCGGGTGGGGAACGTCGCCACCGTCACGGACGGCAGGGG
>Ga0315288_10002633_pt1 | contig 23097 bp, 13 predicted proteins | sample YL17G11_20_MG_FD_203454 | JGI IMG/M metagenome (GOLD analysis project Ga0315288, IMG submission 203454) | Sediment microbial communities from Yellowstone Lake, YNP, Wyoming, USA - YL17G11_20 | ecosystem: Environmental > Aquatic > Freshwater > Lake > Sediment | place: USA: Wyoming | collected...
TCAGCATCATGAAAATAAGTAGATAAATTCAAAGTTTTATCATTACCCTCATTCCATATTTGTGTTGGTATTGTTGGGCTATATACTGGAACATCATTAACTGGATTTACTGTTACAGTAACAGTATCTTGATAAAAATCAGTTGGATCAGTTGTGCTTGTTGCTTTAAATGTTATAATTTCAACACCATTCCAATTAGTTTGTGGTGTAAGTGTTGCAACATTAAGACTATTCTTAGTTATAGTTATATGTGTATTACCAGTCCATGTCCAGGTAACACCAGTAGCATAACTATCTAAATTTATAGTAGTAGTTGTATCCTCATTCATATTAATATCTGGAATATTAAATGCAGGAACAGCTAAAACAACACTACATAGAATAAATAAAAATACACTTAAAATTCCTAATTTTCTCATTTTTAATCCCCCTAAATCATTTAAGATATATAAAATATTACTATTTTACAGTTGTAACCCATTTATAAGTTTTTTGGTGGTAAAGAATATAATTAAATATATACATTACAAAGTATATATTAAAATCCAAAGTTTCTTCGTCGATTAATTCTTATTTTAATCCATATACCTATTAAAATAGCTACTATTATCAAAGAGCTTATTATACCTATAAAACTAATATTAGGTTTAAATTTATTAAAACCAGCTTTATCTAATATTGCCTTTATTATTTCATTCCCTTTTGACAAATTAACAACTTCTCCTGTTATTTTATTAGATTGAACAGGAGTTTGTTCTGTTACAGGTTGTTTTTTCTTTCTATCTTTATTATCAGCATCTTCTCCTCTTGGTATTAAATTTTCTACTTTATTAACAGTTAAATTAATAGTATTACTAGAATTACTATTACCAGCAGAATCTATTGCATTAAATATCAATTCTCTTTCTCCATAGAAATCTTCATTAGGATCTATAAGTACTTCACTAGTATCATTATTTATGCTTATATTAACATTATCAACATTATTTACACTATAATTTAATTTATCTCCGTCATCATCTGTAAAATAATCAATTAAATTAAAATTATATTCTCTACCTTGGTTTATTGTAATATTATCTATAGGTTTTATTAAATAAGGTACTAAATCAATATTTTTTACTGTAATATTCCATGTTACATAAGTACTAATATTACCATCATTAACCTCAAAGATTACATTATGTTTACCAGCACTAGCATAATTTGTATTATAAATATAATCATTAATATTAATAGCTTTTTCATCATCATCTAAAAACCATTTAGAAGTTAAAATATCATTATTTACATCAGTAGCATTAGCATTAAATTTAATGCTATTACTTTCATTTATATTTTGCTCTAAATCTGGTGCATAAATAACACTAGGAGCAATATTACTACTATTACTAATATTAAAATTCCATGTTATTATATCAGCATCATAATTGTCATCTCTAACTATAAGCATAACAGGATAATATCCTACATCTCCATAACTAACCTTAAAATTAATATACCCAGAACTATTCATTTTAAAACTTTTAAAATTAGTTAAATTTGCTAAATCCATAAAAGTTAAATTATTATTACTATCATTAGCTTTTAATTGATAACTAAAACTATCATATTCTTTTAAATTAATCTCACCAGTTTTATTTTCATTAAAAACAGGAGAACTATTAACATTAATACTTACTATTACCATAAAAAATAATAAAAATAATAACCTCTTTTGCATATTAAATTCTAAAACTAATGTAGTTTAAATAATTTACTTATAATTTATTCGTATTCTCAACTAATAGTAACCAGTAGTAATTACAATACGTGATGGTAATGGATTATCTGAAAGCGTTATTTCAAGAATGTAATCGCCAGCAGGAACAAATCCATCTGCTGGTACAGGAGTGAATACATTTGCATCAAATGGCAAATCAAGTATGCCATATGCTATATGTCCACTAAAAGAAGATTTTCCAGGCTGCAAAACATAAAAAACACCAGGCGGAAGCGTGAATATGAAATTGAATTCTGTATTAGGGTCAAGAGAAATAAAACTTGCCTGCCCGTATGTTATGCTCTTCGGTTCAACATGTAAGATGTATGTCTTCTTTACATTTGCAGTTAACTGAACCTGACGATATGTTATATCCCAAGGCAAAATCTCTCCTTCCACATGGGGAGTTGGCGTTGTTGGACAATTTATAGTATAGCTATCACTATTAGATTGAGCTAAAACATTATTTGTATTATTTTTTATAATCATTTGTATTGTATTAGTTACTTGTCCTGTTTTACCAAAGCAATGTTCACTAGTTAAAGTTCCTGTATCATATTTTACTTGATTATATGTTCCTAATCCAGAATCTCCACAAGGAACATAAAATTGTTTATCATCAGAAATAACATTATAATACCAAAAATATACTTTACAATTAGAACTGGAACTATAAGCATATTGAGGTAGATTAGACCAATAATTTGTTATTGAATCTCCTATATTATAAACTGATTTTTTAGTTTGATCTGTTTGACTGTTCATTATTTTATAATTAAAAGTTTCACATGGTCCATTTTCACACATACATTTACCACAATTAACTTGGCCACCACAACCATCAGGCATATAACCACATACCCAGCCTTCTTTAGCACAATCAGCTACTGTTTTAGGAGTACAAGATGTTACACATTGTCCATTAGAACATGTTCCTGTAAAACATGTTCCACAAGAACCACCACAACCATCAGGTCCACAGAATTTACGAACACAATTAGGAGTACAAGATGTTACACATTGTCCAGCTTTATCACATGCACCTGATTGTAAATTATTTATAACACAAGTTCCACAAGAACCACCACAACCATTATCACCACAAAATCTGCCTGTACAATCGGGTATACATGTACTTACAATACATTGTCCATTACTACTACATGTTTGACCTTTTGGACAAGTACCACAAGTAAGATCTATTGCAGAATTATCACACAGAACAGTCCATTTTGCACAAGGTTTGTTATCTAAACCAAATGATGAACATGTACATGATGCACTAGTTATACAATCTCCAGCAGAACAAGTTTTTGTTGATCCACAAAACTGTAAATTACTCCAACTACAATCTAAATTTTGATATCCTTTAGATGTTGAGTTATAACATTTATATCCTGTTATACAAGTTGTTTGTTGTAATTCCATCATTGCTATTTCACTTAACAAATTATTATTATTAGAACTCCAAATAAGTCTATAATATCTATAACTATTTGTATTAGAAAATGTATATACTTTTATTTCATTATTTGTCCAGGTTTTACTTGTTTGACTATCTAAAATTGTCCATTGTATATTATCATTAGAACCTTGAAAATTCCAAGAAGTAGGAGCATATAAACAATCTGTATTACAATATAATGTATATTGAGTTATTTTTTTTGTATTTCCAGAACTAAAATCAAATTTAATCCATTGTGTACCAGTAGCACCACTTTGCCATCTTGTTGTTGAATCATGATCAAAAGCTTTATATGCTAAATTAGATGAATATTCGCTTGAAGCACTAACAACATTAGGACTTGGTGCTGTATTAGATATCATTGCTGGAGTAACATCATTATTAGTACTAGTACTTACACATTGTTTACTAGAGCAAGTTTTACCTGTTAAAGTACAATCTACACAAGTATTTCCTTCACTACCACATTTAGTATTTTCTGTTCCAGTATAACACGCTCCTGAATATATACAACCTAAACATGATAATGAAGTACATTTTCCATTAGCATCACATGTACCTGAACAACATTCAGTATCATATATACATATTAATCCAGAAGTTTTACATGCACATTGTCCATTAGCATCACATGTACCTGAACAACATTCACCATCAGCAAAACATGATCCAGAAGTTTTACAAAATTTTTTACATTCTCCACCACTACATAAATATCCTCTACAACATTCCTTACTATCACTACATGATCCAGAAGTTTTACAACTTTGTACACATTGCCAACTATTACTACATATATTACTACAACAGTCAGAATTTTTTTTACATATTAATCCAATATCTTGACAAACTGCATTAACTTTAATAATTGAAAATAAAAATATAAAGAATAATATTATAAATATAATACCTCTTTTTTTCATAATATATCATATTATATTAATATTTAAATAGTTTTTGGTTATTTTCTTCTAAAAATTAACTGTATCACATAAATTATTGCTAATAATAAAACAATATTACCAACGATTAAGAATATCAATGTTTTGGTATCATTTATAATTCCACTACTTGCAACAACATTTTGTTCAGATTTAACATTTAATATTTGTTGAGATTCACTTGAAATAAATGTTGGCACATATTCTTGAGTAGCACATTCACCTACATTTAATTTAGCTGTTTGGGTATAAGATTGATCATTGAAAAATACTTCAGCAATTATTGTATAATCTTTAGTCTTAGTATTTTCTGGAATATTAATAAAGAATTCTTCTTTTCTGTATCTATCATCATTATCAAATTTGTCTAATTTAAATTCATCTAATTGCTCATTAATTTTTAAATCACTATTCTTTAATGTAATATAAACATTATCCTCATCATTTCTTCCTATATTTTCAACTTCAACATTCACATTAACTAATTCACCACATTTTACTGAATTAGGTATTATTCTAATATTTTTAATTATAACATCATATTTTTCTCTTTTTATTTCAACATTTTTTTGATCTTCATTGCAATTTCTATCTTGATGTTTATCTTCAAAAGCTTTTACAAATAATATATAATCATTCCCACCTTTAATATCACTTGGTACATCTATTTTTAAATCAACAGTATCTGATTCATCACTATTAATACTAACATCTTGATCTGCAGATTCAATTTCTTCATCATTAGTAACATCAAATAATATAGCTTTAACTTTAATGTCTAAATCTTTAGTATAATCATTATCTACTTTAACTTCTATATCAATTATATCTCCAGGTTTAAAATCATCTCCATCATGTGGTTCCTTAATAGTTAAATCTATATTTCCAACTTTACCATTTTTACATTTATCTAATTGAGTCTCATTAGTTTCAGTTGAAGTTTGGCATATACTTGAACAACATCTTTGTTCAAATGCATTCAACCAATTTCCAGCACATTGGTTATTTTCATTGCAAATAAAACCATTTAATTGTGAACATGTTAATAAATTTCCAATTCTAAATGTTGAGAAACTACTTACATCAAATGTTAATTCATGATTAACATAATTGATATTACTACATACTGTACATTGATTATTTACTTGAGATGCATCTTTTGTAAATATATTACTATAATAAATTTGTGGCATTTCATTTTGTGATAAATTATGTAATGTTATTCTTGCTTTTTTATTTGCTAAAGATGTAAAACTATTACTATCTACTCCTATTAATCCTCTAGAAATTTCAATATTATTATCCATGTCTAGAACATTTCTTAAGTCAACTACATCTAGAAATTCTATTTTACCATTATTACTTGAAATTGTAAAGTTATGAACATTTCCTAAATTATTTTTGTTTTTAATATCCTCTAAAGCACTTAAATCAAATTTATTTGAGAATGGAACTTCACTTACTACAACATTCCACTCATGACTTGCTTGTAATTTTCCATCACTAACAATTGCTGTTATATTAAAATTACCTACTCCATTATTAACATAATTAAAATTATCTCCTATAAATATACTTGCTCCATTTACAAACCATCTTGTTAATAAATCACTATTTGCATTATCTATATCATGTTTAGTTATTGAAAATAATTGTTGTCCATTCAATTTTATTATTGGATTATATATTGGTATAAATGAATCTATTATTGGAGCATCATTAATAGGATTTACATTAATATAAAACTTAGTGCTATCTTTAGATCCACTATTATCTCTAACTTCTACAATACAAGATGCTACTCCATAAAAGTCTTTAGCAGGAATATAAGCTAAAACTTTATCTGATATTATACAATCAACTTTATTTGTATCTTCTTGTATTATTCTAAATTCTTCTATAGTTCCATCAGCATCAACAGCATTTAATAAATCAGGATATTCATTATAACCTGAATCTTCATTTATAGTTACATTATCAATTGGATCTATTACAGGTGGTTTATCAACTTCAACAACAATTACTTTAACTTTTTGTTGTGCTGTTAGTAATCCATCAGAAACACTAACTACAAAATTATATGTTCCTACATCATCATAATTTGTTTGCCAAGTAAATATATTATTATTTACATTAAATCTTGAATCATTTATTGAATATGTTAAATTAGTACTATCTACATCATGTGCATTTACAATTATTGTTACTAAATTATTTTCATTTACAGTTATATTTTGTATTAAACTAATTATAGGTGCATCATTTACAGCTAAAACATTAATATTAAATAATTTCTCAGTATAACCACCTCTTGCATCACTAGCTCTGATTTTACAAGTTGTTATTCCATTCCAATTTAAAAATGGAATTAAAGTTAAATTACCATCATTTATTACACAATTAACTTTGTTTACATCTTTTTGTATAACACTTAAACTTAAAGCATCATTATCGGGGTCGCTTACATTTATCTTGAATGTTTTTTGTTCATCTTCATTAATAGTTTGATTTTCTATTTCTAGAATTGGATTTCTATTAATATTATTAATTATAATGCTCCATATTTTACTATCTCTTAAATTAGTTGTATCTTCAACAATAAATGTTATATTATGACTTCCTTCTGAATTAAAACCAGTTGCATAATTAAATATAGTTTCATTACTTGCTACATTATTATCTAAATACCAATTAGTGCTTTTTATATTATTATCAGCATCACTCACATTTATTTCAAATTTATATGTTTTATTTTCACTTAATGTTAAACTTAAACTGCTACTTGAAAAACTTTGTGTAGAAATATTCCATGAATTAATTACAGGTTTATCTGGTTCATCTATAGTAAAACTATAATTACTTGCTGCAAATGCTTCATTTAAAGTATCTCTACATTTAACATTCCATATATAATTTCCATCATTAATATTATCTATAAAAAATGATCCTGTAGATGGATTATTTACATTTTTATTTTGTATTAATTTAAAGTTTCCATATATATCTGAATATAAACTACAATTTAATATACTTACATTATTATCACTTGCACTATAAGTAAAATTTACATGATCTACATTTAATAATTCATTATTAGGACTTATTAATGTCACAACAGGTTTTATCATATCAGCTAAATTACTTAAGCTTCTTGTTGGAAAATGATATATTATGAAATCATTAGCATAATTATCTGTATCATAACCATCTGATTTTCTTCCAGTGCTTTCATCTAATCCAGGAACAGGAGCATTTCCACTACCATAAATAACTTGATCTATTAATAAATTATTACACAACAACATTATAGTATCTCCATCATTATTTAATTTATTACTCCATTCAAATACACTAAATGATTTTGAATTAATATTACCAGATAAGATTAATTGATTACTTGATGCATCTTTTAATATACAATCATTTAAATTTATAGGATAAGTATTTACATTATACAATTCGATCCAATCATTTCCTGCATTATTACTTGAAAATTCATTAATAACAATTTTTGGTAGAATATTTATTGTAACATCTTTATTATCATTTAATATTCCATCAGATACAGTTATTTTAAATTTATAAGTTCCATGGCTACTTGAACTTGTTTGCCAAGTAAATATATTATTATTTACATTAAATCTAGAATCATTTATTGAATATGTTAAATTATCAACATCAACATCAGTACCACTAGCAATTATAGTTGCTACATTTCCTTCAACTACATTTACATTTGGTATTGGTTGTAATATAGGAGCATCATTAACATTAGTTATAGTTAATATAACAGGATTAGATTGAGCTTCTAATTTACTATCATTAGCTATAAATTTAATTGTTTCTTGTCCAAAAAAATCTTTATCAGGACTAAAACTTACAATACCATTATTAATTAAAACTTTTATATGAGTATTATTAATAACTCTATAACTTAAAATATCACCTTCAGGATCTTTAAAATGATTACTTAAATTAAAAGCATTACTTAAATTATTATCTTCTTGCCATTGATAATTTAATATAGTCTGTATTAATACAGGAGCATCATTTACACAATTTTCATCTATATTATTAATAATCTCAGTAGCTCCAGGATGAATATTTATATTATTATCATTACAATCACTTCCAATATTACTTATTTCTTTATTACATTGTAATGCTTTATTTGTTATTACATAATTTAATTTACAATAACCATCAGCATCAACATCAGCTAAATCATAACCATCACAATTTTCATCTATATTATTATATGGTATTTCAGTAGCACCAGGATGAATATTTGGATTTTCATCATTACAATCTACATCAGAAAAATAATTATCATGATCAAAATCACTACCTCTTAAAACCCATAGCACAGAATTCTTAAACATTTTTCTTGTATCACTTGTCCAAGATTCTGCTTTAGTCATTCCAAAGAAAACATTTCTTGTGTTAGTTGTTCTACCATTTAAAAATTTATCACCAGCATCAGCAGCAGCTACAACAGCATCAGCACTTGTATGAGCTGAACCTAAAACATATGCTATTAAATCAATTCCAGTTGCTTTTTTACCTTTTAAATAATAAATTGTACTTGATCCTGTATAAACTCTAAAAGTTTCACTTAAACCTTGTGCAATTGGATGATTTAAATTTATAATTTTAACATTTATACTTGAACTTCCAACTTGACCTTTACTTGCACTCCAGCCTAAATCATCATAAAATAATCTCGAATAATAATTATATGAATTCATAATTAAACTAGGATAGTTAGTAACAGGAATACTTTCTATTCCAGAAAAACTTTCATCTCCAATAAAAATCATTTTATATTGTGAAAAATTTGTATTTGAAATTTGAGAACTATCTATTAAACGATATGTTAAATTTAATTCACTAAAGACGCTTGTAACTTGAGCATTAGGATTCATATTTTTTGTAACATAAGCTACATCAGCAACTTTAGCACTTATAGCTACTGTTAACAATAATAAACTGAAAAATAAACTAAAAATTAATTTTTTATTTACCATTTTCTTAAAAAGTAAATTGCCCCCCCTATAATTAGTAATAAAATTACAATCATTACAATAATGAAAATTAAAGTACTATTTTCTTTAGAAAAACTAGTAACTTTTCCACCACCCAAACTAACTTTTACTCCTGTTCCATTATCATTTTTTGGTTCTTCAACAACAGTTTCATTTACATTATTTTCAGTTACATTTTCTTCTATATTTTCAGCAGGAAAATCACCTTTTCCATAAGCATTAATTATTAAACTAGATGCTAGCACAACACCAGCTTCTTTAGTTCCTGGACTGAAAAAAACACTTATTCTTCCTGAATAATTTCCAGGTCTATCTATATTTAAATTAAATTTAGCTTTCTTTTCTTCTTTTGGTTGTAAAACAAATTTTTCATCAATTAATTGCACTATATCTTTTAAACCTTCATCAGATTCTAGAGTTATATTTAAAGAAACATTATTTACATTTTTAACAAGAATTGTTCTTTCTATTACAGTAGTTTTACCAGGTTCAACTTCAGTTTTTATAATAGCTTTAGCATTACCAATGCTTCCTGTGATAGCATTAGCTACTGGTATTAATAATAATATTAAAATTAAACTTATTATTTTATTCAAACTAAACCCCCCATTATCACTTGATGTAGTGAATATTAATTACTACTATATGTTAGCAATAATCCAGTTTAAAGAATATATATAAACATTATTAGTATATAAAATAGAGAATATAACATAACTACTAAGAAATATAGTTTATATCATTTAAATAATATTTTTTAAATTTAACAATAGTTATTTAAATAAGTTTATTTTAATTTATTTATGAAAAAAAGAGGTGATAGGAAGAAGTTAGTCATATCTTCTAGTACTATTCTAAATGCAAAAAATATCATTTTTATGTTAGTTATCCTATTGCTATTAATTATAATTGTATACTTTGCTATAAAAACTTGGCCTATTATACAAGAAAGACTTAATGATGAAGATAATGATGGTATAAAAAATTATGAAGATAAATGTCCTAACACTTTAAAAGGAACAACAGTAGATCAATTTGGTTGTGAATTAGAAAAGTCTACACAAGAAAAAAAATCAACCCCTGTAAAGGAAGAACCTATTAAAGTAAATGAAGAACCTACCAAAGTTGAAGAGAAAGTTTGTAGCGATTCAGACGGTGGGAAAGATATATGGAATAAAGGAATTTGTAAAGATACAATTGAAAATAGAGATTATTGTAAAGAAAATTTTTTGGATAAATTATATGAATATGAATGTTTGAATAATACTTGCACTAGAGATGCTATAGATTGTAGTGATTATAATGCACTTTGCTATGATGGAAGATGCATAGAAAAGACAAAAGATAGTGATAAAGATGGTTATCCTGATTTAGAAGAATTAAGATATGATACAGATCCTTTTGATGCAGATGATCATCCTAGTAATATAACTATACAAAATGATTGTAATAGTCGTTGTACAAGTTTAGGATATGCTAGCGGGAGAGGACCATTCGATTCAATGGGCCGTTGTAATTATCCTGAAGTTGGACAATATCTATCAGGAAATTCTGGAAATATTTGTTGTTGTACACCATCTAGTACAGGATATTATTCTTTTCAGCAATGCATATCATTGCAAAATAGTCATAGTGCAGCTTTTAGTTGGAGACAAGAGACAGATTGGACACAATCAACTTGCCAGGCATATGCAAGTCCAAGATGCAATGCGACAAATATTGGTTTTGATAAAAATTGTTGTTGGTGGAATTGTAATCAAGCACCAGTTTGTTATGATTCTGATGGTGGGCTTGTTTATAATACCAAAGGAACTGTAACTTTATCTGGTAGTTCCAATACAGATTATTGTGCCGCTACTGCTCGTCCTAAGGGTGCGGGTATTGATGGTGGATTTTTATATGAATATAGTTGTGTGAGCGGAACAAGTCAGAAATCAACAATAACTTGTAATAATGTAATTCCTGGCACGATGTGTAATGATGGGCAATGCATTACTGCTCAGTGTAGGGATTGGTGTATTGATAATGGTTTTGCAGCAGGATGGAGTGTGGCTGATTTTACTGGAAGTTGTTATGATAAAGGATATAGTGCTTGTGCTCCTGCTGGCGGTATTAAGCACACGCCAACAATTATTAGTTTTACTCCTAACGATTGTTGCTGTTGGAGTTGTGGAGTACATACATGGGTGTAACATAAAGTTGGAATTAATAAAAATATTAAAATAACTTAGAAATTTTATCTTTAATTTTTTCAAAAGTTCTATCATTAATAGCACCAATTTTCATAACAATTAAATTTTTCTCAACTGTAAATATTTTATCAACTCTAATTCTACTTGGTTTTAATAATTTACCAGAACTTAAGTCCTCTTGATTAATCAAAATTGAATAAGGCTCATCTTTTATTACTGTAGTTAATGGCACCATTATACAATCATCTGATTTTTTATTAAAAGAATTATTTGATACAATCAAAGCAGGTCTTACTTTTGTTCCTTCTAAATCTGAAAAAGGATAAGGTAACAAAACTATTTCTTTTTGTTGAACATTCATTTTTTTAGATATTCATCCCAAATATTATCTTGTTTATTATCCCAAACTTCCTTTAAAGATTTCTCACTAAATTTTATTAAATCTTTAAAATCATCTTTTATATTTTTCTCTATATTTTTAGCTTTTTCTAATAATATTTTTCCATCTATTTGAAATAATAATAAATCATCACCTTTATTAATATTCATTATTTCTCTTATATCTTGAGGAATAGCTATCTGTCCCTTATCTGAAACTTTAACTGTTTTTATCATTTTAATCACTTAGATTATAGTAAGAATTTTCTTACTTATAAATCTTTTGGCGTTTATATAAATATTAATTAAAATAAAAAAAGAAAAAATAGAAATTTATAATCCATATATTTTTTGTATTCCTGCAATATCTCCTATATTCAATGTTCTCTTCTTTATTTCTCCATAACTACTATAACCATACATTGTTACTGCTGAACATGTACTTTGATATATATCAGCTAAACCTAATCCATGACCTGTCTCATGTGTTGCTATATTCTGTAAATCCATTACTGATAAAGTGATAGTTGCATCTCCCCAATTATAGTATGTATTGAATAGTACATCATAATCTACTATTTGTCTACCATATCTTGTATACCAAATGTTTGTTACTGCTATAACATTATTATCTGGATAACTACCAAACACATATTCATTATTGTAATCAACTTCACTTACTGTATCGTCCCATGTTGCAGAATTATCTATTCTATATCCATTAAAAAGTATAGCTGAAGTATGTGAATCCCACTCTGCTGTTGAAGCTGAAATAGCATTTGTAACAAAAGCCTTATTATAACCATCTGGATTAATAACATAACTTACTGGTAAACTTCTCCATTGTACACCAAGTAATTTATAACATATAGGACTTTTTGCTGTTTTACCTACTTCTTTAACTGTTCCATCTCTATAATGAATAAAGGTTATCTTATCTAAAGGTTCTTTTGCTTTATTATTTGCTGAATTCTCATTACTTGCTATAGCTAATGTAGAAAACACTAATATTGTTATTATCAAAAAACTTATACCATACAATTTTTTCATTTTAAATCCTCCGTTCGCTGGCTCTGGTGAAATCCTTTAAATAATAAATGAATCACCTAATTGTTAGCAAACAAGAGGTGATTCAAATATGGTTAATGATTCTAGTTATTTAAAGTTTATTGAACAAGCACTAGAGCTTGCTAAAGATATTCCTAAGTACTTTAGCAAGTATAGCAATAAGATCTTTTGTAATAAACAAAAGATAATCTTACTTGTTCTTAAGCAAAAGCTAAGAACAACATATAGAGGCTTAATAGAGATACTAAAGACAACAGAAGCATTAGTATCAGCTATTGATTTAAAGAGAATACCTCATCATAGTACTTTAGTTAAGTTTGCTAAGAAGCTCAAAGCAAACTTACTTAATTTGCTTTTGCCTTATAGAAAAGCAAAGGTTGTTGCTGTTGATGCAACAGGATTTGAATTAGAAAGTAAAAGCTATTATTATAGAAGACTGCAAAATAGTGATAAGAAGCAAAAAACAAAGAGATTTATGAAATTGAGCATAACAGCTGATATAGATAAACAGCTCATATTAGCGCATAAGATAAGAAAAAATAATAAGAGATGTAATATTGAATTCAGAGATATGTTAAGGGATCTTAACATAAGATATGTGATAGCTGATAAAGGATATGATTCAAAGCAAAATAGACAATTTGTGATTAAGAATAATGCTATTCCTATTATTCCTGTAAAAAGGCATAGTAATTTTTATGGTTATTTAAGATCTAGAAAGAAAATAAACGGTAATATATATCATCAAAGATCTAAGATAGAAACAATATTTTCTTGTATAAAAAGAAAATATGGTTCTTGCCTAAAAGCAAGAACTTGTGAATCACAAAAAAAGGAATTGATTTGTAAATTAATTGCTTATAATGTAGATAGACTAATAACTTTATATAAAATTATATTATTAGGGTTTCAGCAGAGCCCGTTCGCTATAGAATTATATTACTATATTTAAATCTTTTTAAGAATTAAAAAAATAAAAAATTAAGAAGAAACTATAAAGTTAACTATTTGTTCAGCCATATTTCCTGCATAATCTGTTGCTCTTATCTTTAATATATGTAAACCTTCACTTAATGTTTTGCTTCTTTTGTATTCAACACAATTACTGCATAATCTTCTATAACCTGCATCATTATCATTATATTCTAAAATCTTAACTTTTTCATTGATTCCTATATCAAATTGTATTTTCTTGTTATAGGATATTCCTATTAATGGTGAATTTATTGTTAATACTGGTGCACTTGTATCAGCTATTAAATCATATATTTTTGAACTTACTTCATTTACTTGATCTTTTACAACAAAGTAATATTGTATTGTTTCTCCATCATATGCATTTAATGAATGATCTATGCTACATTCTTTATTCATTCCACTTTCACAACCAGTTAAAGTTACTGGCACATCAGTTTCATCTTTAACCAAATGCAATATAATTTCTTTTAGGTTTTCTTCATTATATTTAACATTAAAGTTATTACCATTACTATATGTATTATCTTTTGGTGCAATACTATTTATTTTTGGTTTTTTGCTATCAATACTGAATGTTACGCTATCTTCGCCTGCAACAGCAAAATTCTTAATTGCTCTTACTTTTAAATTAGTTTCTCCATCTTTGAAAGATTTTTCTTTATTGTACTCATTACATCTTGTACATAATCTGTTCCATCCTTTATTGTTTTCATTATATTCAAGAGTAAGATCTTTTAATACTTCATTAGTATCAACATTTAACATTACTTTTTTATTATTAAAGTAATTTCCTTCTACTGGTGATACTATATTAACATCAACACTAATTGGAGAATATGTAAATGTCCATGTTTTAGTAACTTCTGGATTACCTGCTCTATCTCTTACTTTAATTTCTACTGTATGATCAGTATGATCACCAATACTTAAATCAGTTGGAACTTGATATGTTATTCTATATTTAGTTGGTGGATCAAGAACAATAGGTGGGTTTATTGTTTTTTCTTCACCATCTAACTTAAAAACAATATTATTTAAATCAATTCCAGAATTACTTTGGTATACATCATCTAAATCAGCAGAAATTAATGGTTTAGGATTTATTATAGTAGAATCTTCTACTGGATTTACATTTTTAATTTGTGGTGATGTCAAATCAATTTTAAAAATTTGATTTTGTTCTGCTTCACTACAAATATCTGACCACCATGTTAGTTCTAAAGTACCAGCACTTCCTGGATTTGGAATATCTCCCAAACCAAATGGTAAATTATAAAGTATTGATCCTGTACTATCCCATCTATACCATTTATTTGTTGCATCAGGATTTGTTAATGTAAATTCTGGTTCTGTTTTATACCAAGTATTTAATCCATCTGGATTTACAGGATTTACAGTTAATCTTGTCATTGATTTTACATTAAAGTTTTGAACAACTCCAGTATCAGAATGTCCATAACAATCATCCACAGAATATTTCCATTGCACTAAATCTCCTGCATCTATTAAAGATTTATCTAAAGTAAAAACATATTTATTTAATATCAAATCTTTTGGTATATTTAAATGATCAACCCAAGAATCACCACCAATTTTAACTGATAAATCTACATTACAAAATGGAAAATCAGAATCTACATCAGTTATTAATTTAACATCATCAGATTCTAAAACACAAGTAGGATCTATAGATTCTCCAGTAATACAAGCTCCAATCCAAGGAGTAAAATCAACAAGTGTACTTACATGATCTCCATGTCCTGTTCCAATAGTACTAGGTCCATCACAAGCACCCCAATAATTTTTTTCTGCATTAAGTGAACTAGTATCATCATTTTGTATACCAATATTATTACCAATAATATCATTTTCAGTAACAGTAACACCACTAGCTTCTTTAACTAAAATACCCTTAGTATTATAACTTATTATGTTATCAATTACTTGAAAGTTTGTTAAAGTTTGGCCAGCTTGTCCTACTCTAATACCTTGATTAAATCCTTTATCTGAAGCAGATCCTTTTATTGTATTCAAATTTATTAATATGCTTGATTGAGTAGCAAATCCTAAATTACGAACATTTATACCTTGATGAGCTCCAGCAACAGTTAAATTTCCAGGTCCAGGAACAAGATCTGTAATAATACTATTTTCAGTTATAGTAGTTTTAGATCTTTCAGATGTTATAGCACGAAGTATTTTTCCACTAAAAGTATTTTTTTGAATTGTAACAGTATTTGTAGCTGCATCTGGATTAATATAAATTCCTTCATATCCCCAAGCACCTCCACCTATAGAACTAAAAGTATTATCATGTATATTTAATCCAGAGATATCAACACCAGGAACTGCTGCTGTAGCATAAGTCTGTATTGCTTGTGAAACCTCACCACTATCAGCACCACCACCTGAATTCATAATAAAATTATTATTATAAATTTCTACATTTATTGCTCCAATAACAATACCACTTGAATATTTACCTACTTCATAATTAGGACTTTGTATTGTAAAACCATGTAATTTTACTCCATTAGCTCGTATTTCTATATTTGGAGCTGCTAAAGGAAAAGATGCAGTTGGAACATTTTGCACTCCTTTAATTGTGGTTCCAGCACCAATAATATCAAGATTTGTTTTTGTAGCTGGTATAATTAAATCCTCATTATAAGTTCCAGCAGCGACATTAATTATATCTCCAGTAGCTGCAGCAGTTATAGCAGCTTGAATTGTACCATAACCTCCAGGTACATTTAAAGTAGCTGCTTCAACATTAAAAACAACACTCATTAAAAACAAACTCATAAAGAAATATAAAAATAATTTTTTCATTATTTAGCCTCCTCTCTTTATAACTATTAATTAATAATAACCGAGAATACTTTTAAGTATTGTTATACTGTAAAATTTATACTACACAACCGAAAATCATATTCAATTTTGTACTTACCAATTGTGGACGAATTATCCAATTATTAAAGTCTTAATATCAACATTAGTTATATTATATTTAAATCCATTAGCTTGTCCATAAATATTAACTTTTTTATTTAATTTATCTATAATATAAACTGATGTAATTGGTATCCTTATTCTTCCTGTTTCTTTACTCCAATATGTTGCTGTTCCATAAGTTTCAGCTTTAAAAGTACTACAACTATTTTCTAATATTTTTTTCAAACTAGAAGTTAAATAGAAACTTGTTCTTTCAGCATTATCACTAACTAATTCTAAACTTGTTTTTCCATTATTAAATATTAATCCTTTAGTTGCCCATCCATCAAAATATAATTTGCTATAACCAAATACAGTATCATTACCTAATTGATTTACTTTGCCCATATTCTTTGCATGAAATGTAATCTTTTTCTTTATTCCTGGTAAACCTTCATCAATTAAACCATTACAATTATCATCTTTTCTATTACAAATTTCTATTGCATTAGGATGAATAGCTGAATTATTATCATTACAATCATTTTGACATTCTATATTATAACCATCATGGTCATTATCAGTACTTTTGTTAACAAAAACATTACAAATTCCATTTACACAACTACAATTATTACAAGTACTATTAACATCTGTATAATTTCTAAATATATTTCCATAACAGTTATTTAAATTACTACAATTTGTTTTAGCACAATCACTATTTTTTTCACATTGTGCACCACAGTTTTCAATACTACAACTATGATTTATAACATAAGAACTCATACTACAACTAAATAATGCTATACACTGACTTGTAAATCCTTGAGCACTATCTAATGTAAATGGATTAGCATCTGGAATAAATAAACAACTACTTAAAGCTGATAAATTAAATTGATTACAATCATTATTTTGTATTGAATAAGTTTCATTTCCATTTAAACATAAACAACAAGTTCCACAATCCAAATTATTAGTAGAACATTCACTCCAAGTATCATTATAACAAGTTTTTATTCCACTACAATTACTTTGTCCACATGCTTGAGTTTGTCCATCAAAACATTTTTTATAATTACAAGTTAAACTACAATTACCAGTTCCTGGAATTACATCATCACATGAACTATTTCCTGTACAACCATTAAATCTAGATTCACAATCATCATCTACTAATTGACAATCAGCATTACATCTATCTTGCAAATAAGTTTGTCCATATTTATTACAACTTGCTAAATCAGAACTTGGTTGTTTTGTAACACAAAATGGAGAAGCACTACAATGAGCACTTTCACATTGATTTATATGATCATAATTATTTCCACTTTCATTACATCTGTAATAAGTTCTATCACTAGCACAATAATACTCATTACTACTTATATTATTGCCCCATATACTATCTCTTGCACAAATTTTTGTTACATGCTCACACATACAATTATTACAACTATCAACTGTTAATGAATTATTATCATTACAATCAGAATTATTAGAACATTGAGCACTACAAATATTTTTTACACAATATTCATTTGTAGAAGGCGTATTACATTGAGGTTGACAATTACTACATGCACAACTATTACATGTATTTTGACAACTATTAGATATAGTTGTACTATCTAAAATTTTATTTGTATTATATTCAACTAATTTTTTATTATTACAATAATCACTAAAAGTTAATTGACATGAATTAGAACCACATTGACTATTAAATTCACATTGCTCTCCTAAATCTATTATCCCATTACCACAAAACATAATTGATATGTGTTGGCATGTACAATCATTTAAACAACTATCAGCTGTATTAGCATTACCATCATTACAATCTGCATTATTAGAACATTGAGCTCCACATTGATTTTTTACACAACTATAACTAAAATCATCATAACCACAACCACAATTATTATTACAATTTCCATATAAATCTCTTATACCTAATTTATTACCCAAACATGTTGTTGTAGTCTGTGAACAATATGCATTATTATTTGTATTTGGTAATTCGCATTGTTCACCTACATCTATTACATTATTACCACAAAATGCTAAATTTATACATTGTCCATTTTGACATGTTTGTCCTAAAGGACAATTACCACAATTTATAGTATTACCACAACCATTATCCCAAGAACCACATTGTTTACCTAAATCAGAACATGTTTTTGGAATACAAATACATTGTCCATTATAACATGTTAATCCAGGAACACAAGTACCACAAGAACCACCACAACCATTATCACCACAGAATTTTCCTTCACAATGAGGAGTACATACACATTGTCCAGCTTTATCACATGTTCCTGTAACACAAGTTCCACAAGAACCACCACAACCATCAGGTCCACAAAATTTACCAACACAATTAGGATTACAACATTGTCCATTAGAACATGTTCCTGTAAAACATGTTCCACAAGAATATCCACAAATAGGATCAGGTCCACAAAATCTGCCTGTACAATCTGGTGTACATGTACTTATACATTGTCCATTTTGGCATGTTCCAGTATAACAAATTCCACAAGAATATCCACAAATAGGATCAGGTCCACAGAATCTGCCTGTACAATCTGGAACACAAGTAATTATATTATGTTGACATGTACAATCATCTAAACATATATCTTCTGTATTAACATTATTATCATTACAATCAGAATTACTTGAACATTGTGCATTACAAACATTTTTAATACATTTTGTTGTAGGAATTGGAGGTAAACAAATTGCATAATAATCTGAACATTGACAATTATAATAACAATAATTATCAGCATAACTAGAAATATAAGTATAATCTTTTATATTATTATCATTATAATCAACTAGTTTATTATTGCTACAAAAATCATAATAATATTCACTACAACTATAATCCTGGCAATCATTATCATTATCACAAGTAGCACCACATTTATCTTTTACACAATTATAAGTAAAACTATCATAAATACAGCCACATATATTATTACAATTTCCATAACTATCTCTTATACCTAATTCATTACCCAAACATGTTTCTGTACTTTGTGAACAATAATTATTATTATTTGTGTTTGGTAATTCGCATTTTTCATTTAATTGTATTACACTATCTCCACATTGCTGAAATTTACATTCATTGTTACAATTATTAGTTCCTGGTTGTATATTATTACATGCACTATCACCTGTACAACCTGTAAATCTAGATTCACAATTGCTTAAATCAACAAATTGACATTGAGAATTACAAAAATCTTGTAAATAAGTTTGTCCATATTTGTTACATGATTCAAATGCTGTATTAGGTGGTAAATCATTACATGCCAAAGAAGCACTACAAACATATTTACATATATTTACAGCTTCATAATTAGTACCTAAAAAATTACATCTTTCATATGTATTATCTGCTTTACATCTAAATTCATGACCATCTCCCCATAAACCATCTTTAACACATACTGATGCATCTAAAACACTTACAGAAAATATCAAGATAGCTAAAACTAATAAAAATAATTTATTATTAAAAATCACCCCTTTTACCTCTTTTACATTCATCTCTTTTACACCCCCATAACCCAAGAAGATGCCACTAAACTACATTGAAGTTTATTATTTCTTGATCAATGTTTCCAGCTTTATCTAAAGCTTGTAATATTAAATTGTAACTTCCTGTACCAAAGGTTTTATAATTTTTATATTTATTACAATTGGCACATAAAGTTTTAAATTTATCTCCATTTACTGAATATTGTAAAGTATATTTATCATCTGCTGTCATATCAAATAATATTTTTCCTGCACTATAATCTTGATTTAAAGGACTATTAACAGTTAATATAGGATTTGTTAAATCAACTTTTATTTTATTACTTTTTGATTTAATAACATTTATAGCATCTTCAACTACAAAATAAAATTCTATTTGTTGATTATCGTATGGTATTAAATCAGCATTAAAAGTACAAGTTTGTTTTTTACCACTTGGACAATCTAATTTTGTTTGTATTAAAACATTATTAATATATAATGAAATTTGTTTTAAATAATCTTCATCATAATTTATTATAAATTCTCCATTACCATAAGCATTATTAGTTGGTAATAATTTTGTTATTCTTGGCTTTTTAGAATCTACAAAGAAAACAACTGTTTTTTCTACTACTTGTCCATTTCTACTTGCTCTTATTGTAATATTATTTAAACCTTCTTTAAATGATCTTTTTTTATTATGAAAATCACAATATGAACATAAAACTATCCATTTTTCAGGAACATTATTATCTTTATATTCTATTTTAGCTTTTTTATTAGTTTGTATATTTAAGCTTAAAGATTTTATAGAAAAACTACTAAAATCATTTATACCAACACTTAATGTTAATTGATCTTGAGCTTGTTCATTTAAATATTCACAAGGTCCTTCTATACTTAAACAACGATTAGGATTAGTTGTGTAAGATAAATCGTCTGCTACACAAACAGGCCCACAATAACCTTCTCCAGAACTTAAATGACATATTTTATTAGTTCCTGGATATTTTTCACCATTCCTTAAACATATTTTTCTATAAGCATTTACATTTGTAATTATGATAAATAGAAATATGATTATTGATACTATAAAAATGATACTTTTTTTAGTCATTTTTTAAAAATAAAAAAAAGGAAAAATTTCTTTCCAAGGTTTCTTCCTAAGAAAGCTTTCCTTATATTGCTTCTCCCCAGAAGTATATTTGTCCACTACTGAAGTCACCAATACATGGTTCTGGTAATCCTAACTTGAATGTCAATGCTATTTCTGCACCTGAAGTTAATGTATTACCATTATAATAACCAGCTATACCACCAATTGTCAATGCTCCAGTTGATGTATCTGCAATTATTTCTGCATCATTGTAGAAATCTGTTGTAAATGCATTTCCATAGTTAATAGGTACATAACCTTCTGCATCATTTCTTGGATCATTTTGTGTGCCATATGCTCCATTTGTTGCATAATAACATAAATGATCTGCAATATCGGTAGTTAAACCTGTTGTATCTGCATTACAAGTTTGACCCTGTGTTCCCCAACTAGCTACATCATTATTTACACCACTTATAACATCATCACTAAGTTTTAATCTATTACTTGTTGGACATTTAGCATCACTTGAGCTTGGGTCATAAAAGTCTGTTCCTGATATAAACATATCCATTAAAACACCAGATCCTTCATCAGCATCATTTCCTACTAATAAAGTATCAGAATATGAAACTGAACCAGGTCTTACATCATCAAAGCTAAGTGCTCCATCAACTTTCAATGCTATAGTTGGGTTTAAGAACCAATATTCATTTTCATCCATTGTTGCACTTTGACCATCTGATCCAATAGCTTCTACTGTTATAAAATATTCTCCATACATTGAATCTGGAGTTTCAACTGTAAGTGTACATGTATAATATTGTTGTGTTTCTGGATCAAAATCAGTATCAGTTAAATCTTCTTCTAGAATTCTTGCATTACATAAATCTGGTATTTGATCTCCTGGTATTGCTAAATCACCATCTAAAGGGTTTATTTTTCTACACTCAACTTCAATGTCATTACCTTCACCTTGTGATGATCCAATTGTACCTACAACTTCTTGTATTTGTTCTATTTTGTTTTTGTCCATTACTAAAACATCCCATTGAATTTGCTCTCCTTCGAAAGCATAATTGTTTATTCTTTCATCTAAAGAAATTCCACTAATAGTTGATCTACCCATTTCTACACTATCTTCCAAAACAGCTCTTGAATCACACATCCATATTCTTGGTGCGAAAGCTTCTGGTGTAATATCTAATCCTATTCCTGTACCTGTACTAACTGCCATTACTGGTATAACACTTAGAATTAATAACATTGCTGTCATAATTCCAAAAAGTTTTTTCATTTTTTAACCTCCTATTTTTATCCTTTAATTTGATCCACTTTAATTCAAAGTGGGAATTTGCAAATTCATTAATTTGCTATGTCTTTGATATAAAGACTATAATTTCAGAGAACTCTTTCAAGCCCCCTCTCGTCATCCTCACTTTAAAGGATATATCGTTGTGAAAAGATAGTTTTCACACAATCTTTTTACTTAATCTTTTTTAAATTATGGAGTAATGAAAAGTGTTTACTATTTAAGCATGATTAAACTAGAAAAACTATTTTAGAATTTAGCATAATTTAAACATTATTCCAAACAATAGAAAAGATTTTAAAAAATTGTTACACTAATTGGTTACTAAAAAGTTGTTATTTTAATAGTATAATTCTTATATATTACTTATAAAAGTA
>Ga0315288_10002634_pt1 | contig 23095 bp, 19 predicted proteins | sample YL17G11_20_MG_FD_203454 | JGI IMG/M metagenome (GOLD analysis project Ga0315288, IMG submission 203454) | Sediment microbial communities from Yellowstone Lake, YNP, Wyoming, USA - YL17G11_20 | ecosystem: Environmental > Aquatic > Freshwater > Lake > Sediment | place: USA: Wyoming | collected...
TCTGGACGCCGGACGTCTACCAGGGCGCGCCTGCACCCGTCACCGCATTTCTCTCCGTGGGGCCGAAGGCAGCCGCCTTCGCTGTTTTGCTGCGGATATTTCTAGGGGCTTTTGCGTCGGCGGGCTCGGTGGTCTTCTGGGTCTTCTGGGCTTCCGCCATCCTCACTATGTGTCTGGGCAATCTGGCCGCCCTCCTCCAATCGAATGTGAAGCGGCTGCTGGCCTATTCGGCCATTGCGCATGCGGGCTACGTGCTGGTCGGGATCGCTGCGGGCCGGGGAGAAGGAACAGCGCCGGTGCTTTTCTATCTCACGGTGTACGCCCTCATGAACGTAGGCGCTTTCCTGCTGGTCGCGCACTTGGCCGGGACAGGAGAGCGCTGGACGCGCATCGAGGACTACACGGGGCTCGGCTACGAGCGCCCCGCAGTCGCCGCCTGCCTTGCCGTGTTCATGCTCTCGCTGGCCGGTTTCCCCACCACAGCGGGCTTCTTTGCCAAGTTCTATATCTTCCGCGCCGCCGTCCACTCCCATCTCATCGGACTAACCATCGTCGCGGTGCTCACCAGCGTCGTGTCGGTTTATTACTATTTCCGCCTGATCGTCGTGATGTACATGCGGGAGGGCAAGGCGGAAGCTGCGAGCGCTTCCTTGCCCTGGGCTCTGCGGGTGGCGCTGGCCATCAGCGTGGTGGGGATTTTCTATCTCGGACTTTATCCGACCGATTTCCTGCTCCTCACCAACCTGGCCGCGGTGCCCTTGCCGTAGAGTGCGCGCTGTGCATTGCGGCAAAAAAAAAGAAAGGGGAGGCCAAGGCCTCCCCTTCGACCGAACTGGCGCAGGTCTAAGCGCGCGGTACGACCACTTTCAGGAAGATAATCGCGAGGGTGTAGAGCGCCAGCGACTCGATGAAGATCAACGCCAGAATGAGCGCCAACTGGATCCCGGGTCGGGCTCCTGGGTTGCGCGCCAATCCCTCGCAGGCGGCCACGGCAGCTTTGGACTGCGAGTAGCCGCAAACCGTCGAAGTAATCGCCATGGCAAACCCTGAGGTGATGGCCACCCAGGTAGCGGTATCCATCCCCGCCGCCTTGGCGGGCTCAGCCTGCGCGAATGCCGGCACCGCCACGAGCATCGCCCCGAGCGTGGTCAAGAACATCACCGCATAACGTCTCATTTTGCCTCCTTCCGGCCCAACCCGGCAGCCCGGATGGGGCCCTTATGAATTTCCGCCAGGAGGTGGTGCCCCGTCACCCCGCTTGCAGACGGGGCTCACGCTGGCGGTATTGCTTTGGTAGGGACGGCCTGGGGCCGCCCGCGGGAGGGCAGAGCCCTCCCCTACCCACTCAGTGCTCTTCGGATACAGCGAAGCTCAAATAAACCGCAGGCAGAAGCATGAAGATATATGCCTGCATGAATGAAACAAAAACATGCAAAGCCATGAACAACGCGGGTATGGCAATCGGCACTAGCCCCGTGAAGATCCCCTCGAGGATATCGCCCACCAGCATGTTGGCCCAGAGACGGACCGTAAGCGATAGCATGCGGAAGAGATTGCTGATCACCTCGACGGGAAACATAACGATAGCAATCCCCATCATGGGCCCGCAGAGATGCTTCAAGTACCCCAGCACTCCATGGTGCCTGAAACCGTGGAAGTTGTAGTAGAGGAAGGCCGCAACCGCACAGCCTGCCGTCACCTGGTAGTGGGCGGTGGGCGTTTGCAGGGTGGGGATAAGGCCCAGCAAATTCGAGAGAAGGATGAAAATCCCCAAGGTTGCGAGCATAGCCACGTACCGGCGGCCTCCGGGGCCGATGATGTCATCCACCAGGCCTTGAGTGAACTCCACGACGACTTCTGCGGATTGCTGGAATCGGCCGGGGTCCTCGACGGAAAGGCGACGCCGCAGCAGAAGTGCCCCACCGAGAATCACCAGGATCACCAGGATTTCCATCGCGACATAGTTGGGGATCGGGCGCGCGGGATCCGCCGGGGGTAGCCCGATCTTCACCAACATTGCGGTTACCCCGCTCCCCAGCAGTTTGTTGAGCAGCGCGGTGAACCAAAGTTCGTGTTCCATGGGTTTCAGCAGGCGCGGACTCCGCCCGCGCACACCAGAGCTTCTTACTTGTCTGAAAGGGCTGAGTCCTCCCCTGCACCTGACGCCGACCAGCCCTCGCGTATCTGAATGAAGGCTTCCACGCAAGCCCCCGCGACAGGCACAAACAGGCCCGCCAGAACCGCTGCCAGGGGCAACCAGCCCGTGCGGTAAAAAAGATATATGACGACAAAGACCAAGGGATAGCGAAGCCAGAACCTGGTCACGACATGCCACGCCAGCCGCTGAGGCCGATTCGCCAGCAGGCTCTCTACGGCCCCGTGAAGCCAGAGATAACCCAGGATCGCCAGCGCGGCACCGAGTGCGAACCCGCCTGCGTGTCGAACGCCCCCGCCCAACAGTGCCACCAGCGTCCCGGCTAGCGCCACCAGGGCCATCCAGCGTGGCAAGCGGGCTTCAGCTCGAGTTGGGTCGGTTGTCAGAGTTGTTTCCGCTGGCACGTCTTTCTGCTCGCATCAGTATTTTTAGAACTTCGTAGATTCCCGCCGCTGCACCCACGATGCCCAGGAGAACAGCCAACGCCGGCGCGCTATGCAGCCATCGGTCCAGGTGCGAACCTAGGACATAGCCTCCCACCGTAGCGACAGGCAAGATGAAACCCAGGCTCGAGTAAAAGGCCACCTGCGCCCAGGGATTAAGTTGTTTCCCCCGGCGGGGGAACACGCCAGCGCCTCCCGGCTAAGAGAAGAACGGCCGGACCACCTCGCGCGCCAGGACGATGAACGGCTGCGGATAAATCCCCACGAGCAGCGTCATGCCCAACGTTACCCCCAAAGCCACCGCGAGGCCGGGACTGGTGGCCAAGGGCACGGTGTCCGGCGGGTTCTTCATGAACATCGCCACGACAATGCGGAAGTAATAGTACAGCGCCACCACCGCAAAAGCCACCGCCAGGACCGCCAGGACATAATGACGCGTCTGAATGAGAGCCAGGAGGATGAAGTACTTTCCGATGAAACCAGCGGTGGGCGGGATGCCGGCGAGCGAAAGCAAAAAGATCAACATCAGGATGGCGGAGCCGGGAGCTCGCGTCATGAGGCCGGAGAGATCGTCAATCTCGTCGCCGAGCAGATTTTTGCGGCGCATCATAATGATGACGGCAAAGGCTCCGAGATTCATGAAGGAATAGACCAGAAGATAGATGGCAATAGCGGTGACGCCTTCCTTGTTCCCGTCTGCCGCCGCCACCAGGCCGAGCAGCAGGTAACCCACATGAGAAATCGTGGAGTATCCGAAAAACCGCTTGATGTTGGTCTGAGTTATGGCCGCCAGGTTGCCCAGTGTCATGGTGGCCACGGCGACGCCAATGGTTAGCATCTGCCACTCTGCCCGCAGGGGCCAGATGCCCACCAGCAGGATGCGGAGCAGAAGCGCAAAGGAGGCCGCCTTGGGCGCCACGGAAATGAACGCGGTGATGGAAGTGGGCGCGCCCTCATACGCATCCGGGGTCCACTGGTGGAAGGGGACGGCGGCAACCTTGAAGAACAGGCCGGCGAGCAGGGTAATCATGGCCATCCAGGAGAGCGGGTCCGGCGAAGGGCGGTTCGCTAGACGTCCCGCGATGACGGCCAGGTTCGTCGAGTTGCCAATTCCGTAAAGGAGCGACATCCCGTAAAGCAGCAGGCCGGAGGAAAACGCCCCCAGCAGGAAAAACTTCATGGCCGCTTCGTTCGACCGCCGGCTGCCGCGCAGGAACCCGGTCAAGACGTACTCACAGAGCGCCATCAGTTCCAGGGCGATGAAGAGGACAATCAAGTCCCGCCCCGAGGCCATGAACATCATCCCCACCGCGGAGAACAGCAATAGAGCGTAGTACTCCCCGAAATGCGCCTCTTCAATCTCCAGGTACTTTACCGAGATCAGCACCACGAGTGCCGTAGCGATGACGATGATCAGCTTGAAGTAAAGCGCGAACGAATCCAGCGTGAAGGCGCCGCCAAAACCGCTGTGAGGGAGGGGAACCAAGGTGCCGCGCCAGAACCTCACCAGTTGCACGCCTGCCATACCCAGACCGATGAGAGCCGTGACCGCATTCAGGTACTTGTCGCGCTTTTCCTGAATGAGGAAATCAATGAGCAGAATCCCCAGCCCGAACATCGTCAGGACGATTTCCGGGGTGATGGCCGCATAGTCAGCGCGTTGGAAGAATTGGTTCCACATCAGTGCGCGACTCCGGATGCTTGCGTGGCAGCCCCTGCGGGCGGCTCAGCCCGCACGGGCAACGCAGGGGAAGTAACGGGCGGCGGCGTAGCGGTTACCGGCGCGTAAAACTTCGGGTTGACGCGCTGCACGATCGCCGCCACCGGTTTCTCCAACACCTTGAAAAATGGTTTCGGGTAAAGCCCAATCCAGAAGGCCCAGATTACCAGCGGCACCAGGGTCATGATCTCGCGGAGATTCAGGTCCTTCAGCACCTGGTTCTTGGGATTGTCGCAGGTGCCGAACATGGTCCGCTGATAGAGCCAAAGCATATAAGCGGCTCCCAGGACGATTCCCAGCACCGCCCAGGCTGCCCAGCGCCAGCTCACCTCGAACGCGCCCTGCAGGATGGTGAACTCTCCAATAAAGCCGTTCAATAAGGGCAAGCCGATGGAAGAGAGCATCACAATCATGAAGAGCGTGGCATACACCGGCATAACGTTGGACAGTCCGCCGAGTTCCTTGATCTCCCGCGTGTGCCGCCGTTCGTAAATGAGGCCGACAATCAAGAACAGCGCTCCCGTTGAAATCCCGTGATTGATCTGCTGGAGGATGCTGCCGGAGAGGCCGTGGGGGTTCAAGGCGAAAATGCCCAGCGTGCAAAAGCCCAGGTGACTGACGGACGAGTACGCGATCAGCTTCTTCATGTCGCGTTGCATCATGGAAACCAGCGCCCCGTAAATGATGGCGATGAGGGAGAGCACAACCATGACCTTCACGATTTTCGGGTTCGAACTCGCCTGGGGCAAAAGCGGCAAAGAGAAACGGACAAAGCCGTACGTTCCCATCTTCAGCAGCACGCCGGCCAGGATCACCGAACCGGCCGTCGGCGCCTCGACGTGAGCATCAGGCAACCAGGTGTGGAAGGGGAACATCGGCACCTTAATCGCGAACCCAATCATGAACGCCCAGAAAACCCAGAATTGCAGGTTCTCGGGCCAGGTGTGCTGTATCAGGGCCAGCACGTTAAAGGTGTAAGTGCCGGTGTCTGTCTGGTAGCGGAAGTAGAGGGCTAGGATGCCAAGCAACATAAGCACGGAGCCGGTCAGTGTGTAGAGGAAGAACTTGATGGCCGCATAGAGCTTGCGCGGACCGCCCCACACCCCGATGATGAAGTACATCGGCACCAGCATGACTTCCCAGAAAACGTAGAACAGGAAGAAATCCAGGGCCATGAAGACCCCGAGCATGCCGGTCTGGAGAAGCAGGAACATGGCGTAGTATTCCTTCGCCCGCTCCTGGATGGCCGTCCACGACGACAGCACCGACAGGAATCCCAGCACGGTGGTCAGCATGATGAGCAGGAAGCTGATGCCGTCAATGCCCAGGAAGTACTGTGCTCCGATGGAGGTGATCCAGTCGTGTCGCTCGATAAACTTGAACTGCTGGTCCGGCGCTTCACCGGCGAACCAGAAGGCCAGGGGCAGCGACACCAGGAAGCCAGCGAACATCGCGATGTTGCCCCACCAGCGGACGGCGTTCTTGTTCTCGCCCGGGATGAAAAGGAGCAGGACGAGCCCCGCGAGCGGCGTGAAAAGCACAATGCTCAGAATGTGGTCATGGAAAAATTGCATCGTTACCTCAGAAAAGCAGTTGACAGTCGACAGTCAACAGTCCTTGCCAAATCGCAACCGCCGCAGCAACCAGACCCTTGGCAGCACCGGCTGTGTCCCCTAATCCCCAATCGCAAATCCCAAAGCGAAAATCGTCAAAAGTGAATCAGGTAGTACGCCATGAAAATCAGCACCCCCAGGACGATTAGCAGAGCGTACATTTGCACCAGGCCCGTCTGGAGGATGCGTACCGGGTAACTCAGGACTTTCACCCCAAAGGCCATCACATTCACGAGACCGTCGATCACCCACAGGTCCCAGAGGCGGGAGACCTCCGCGGAAAACCGGGTGAGCCACCCGGCGCCATTCACGCCGCCGTCGATGATGGCCAGGTCGAAAGCCGCAGCCGCGTTGCCAACGTTCTTGGCGCGGTTAACAAACAGCGCGTCGTAGAGCTCATCCACGTAATACTTGTTCAGAACGAGGCGGTAAGCGGGCCGCGCCGCAGCCGCCAGGCGCTCCGGTGTCTCGGGGCGCGCCACGTAGAAGCGGTATGCCACATAGAAACCCACGGCGGCTACCAGCACTGAAAACAACATGACGCCGAACTCCAGGCTCCAGGCGTGGTGAGCCGAGGGCCGCATGGCCGGGTTCTCAAAAACCGGTGCCAGGAAGTGCTCAAACCAATTCGGGCCACCTAGCATCTGCGGCCAGCCCACAAAGCCCGCCGCCACCGCGCCCGCCGCCAGAATAATGAGCGGCACCGTCATCACCCGCGGCGATTCGTGGATATGGTGCTCCACCTCGTGCGGCACTCGGGACTTGCCGCCGAAGGTCATAAAGAACAACCTGAACATATAAAAAGCCGTGAGACCGGCCGTCACCACGGCGACCGCCCAGAGCAGCTTGTTGCCATAAGGGCTGGCGAAGGCCTGCCAGAGAATTTCATCCTTGCTGAAGAAACCCGAAAACAGCGGGGCCCCGCTGATGGCCAGCGTTCCGACGAGCATCGTTTTCGCGGTGGTAGGGATCTTACTCCACAGCGCGCCCATCTTCCGCATGTCCTGCTCGCCCGAGAGCGCGTGAATCACGCTGCCCGAACCAAGAAAGAGCAAGGCCTTGAAGAAAGCGTGCGTCATCAAGTGAAAAATGCCGGCAGCGAAGAAGCCCACGCCGCAGGCCAGAAACATGTAACCCAACTGGCTGATTGTGGAATAGGCAAGTACGCGCTTGATGTCGTTCTGAACCAAGCCAATGGAGGCAGCCCAGATGGCGGTGACGGCTCCAATGCCGGCGACGAGCGCCAGGGCCGTCGGCGCCAGGACGTAGAGCGCGTTGGAGCGCGCCACCATGTACACCCCCGCCGTCACCATGGTGGCAGCGTGGATGAGAGCACTGACGGGCGTGGGGCCTTCCATGGCGTCGGGCAGCCACGTGTAGAGCGGGATCTGCGCCGACTTGCCGATGGCCCCGATGAATAGCAGGATGCAGATGGCTGTGATGGCCGCATCGCCCACCCCGAACCGTCCGCTGCGCGCGGCTTCGGTTACCTCGAGGAAATTCAGGCTCCCGAAGGTGACGGCTATCAACATCACGCCCAGCAGGAATCCCGCGTCCCCCACGCGGTTCACGACGAACGCCTTCTTGCCGGCGTCCGCAGCCGCTTGGCGATGGAAATAGAAGCCGATCAGCAAATAGGAGCACAAGCCCACGCCCTCCCAGCCCACGAACATCATCAGGTAATTGTCCGCCAGAACCAGGATGAGCATGGAAAACATAAAGAGGTTCAGGTAGCCGAAGAAACGGTAGTAGCCACCCTCATGGCCCATGTAACCGATGGAGTAGAAATGAATCAGGAAGCCGACTCCCGTCACTACCAGCATCATCACGGCGGAGAGTGCGTCAAGCTGGAACCCCACGTCGATGCTCAATTGGGCGAGCGAACCGTCGGTGAGGCGAAATGCGCCTGCCGGCAGCCAGGTGTATAGGATCTTGGTGAAGGGCGTCCCCTTCAAGAGAAGAAGTTGAAGGAAACAACCCACCGCCCAGACGAACGACAGCCCCGGCAGCCCCACGGAGACCAGCGACACCGCCCGGTTCGAAAGTTTCCGTCCCCCCAGGAGCTGAATCAAGGCTCCCAGGGCTGGCAGCAATGGAACCAGCCAAATGAAGTCAAGAAATTGCATCAGTCCTCAGTTGCTCGTCTTCAAGGAAGAGAGACTTCCCTGTTCCCTGTTCCCTGTTCAATTACCACTTCAAGAGGTCAATCTCGTCCGCGTTCACAGTTTCCTTGTTGCGGAACAGCGCAATGATCAAGCCGAGCCCGACCGCCGCCTCCGCGGCAGCATCGGTAATCACGAAGATCGCAAAGACCTGGCCGTCCACAGCCTGAAAGTAGCGGGAAAACGCCACCAAGTTGATATTGACGGCGTTCAGGATCAGTTCGATGGACATCAGAATGACGATGACATTGCGGCGCGTAAGCACGCCCACCACGCCGATGGTGAACAGCGCGGCCCCCAGGAACAAATAATAGTGCGTGGGGATCATTCGATTTTCCTCTTCGCCATAATCACCGCTCCCACCATCGCCACCAGCAGCAGGACCGAGGCGATCTCCACCGCCAGCATGTAATCCTGGTAGAGCGCCAGCCCGACCGCCTGGGTGTTCCCGCCAGACATAGGGGCGGCCGTAACCTGAGCCAGGGTAAATCCCTGGTGACCCCGGTAGATCCCGTAACCGAGTTCCGCCATCAGCACCACGGCGGTAACCAAGGCCACCTGCCACTGGCGGTTGAACTGGGCCTGTTTCAACGCCACGTCCAGATTGACCAGCATGACGACAAACAGAAACAGCACCATGATGCCGCCCACATACAAAATCACCTGGACCGCGAAAAGAAATTCGGCGTGCAGCGTCAAAAAGATGCCGCCGACCGAAAACAGCGTAACGATCAACCAGATGATGCTGTGGACGGCGTTCCGCCGCGTAATCACCATCACGGCGGAAATCAGCGTCACAGCCGACAAGAAAAAGAATGCGATTTGCGGAAGCATCATCGATAAGTTGCCGGTTGCCAGTCGTCCGTCGTCCGTTGCCGGTCCCCGTTCCCCGACTTCGCCATCGAGGAGAGTTTCTGCCTACTGCCTACCGCGTGTAGCGGGTGGGCTGGGGACCTTGTTCCAGCATTTCGCGGTCCCAGATCATCCCCTCGCGATTATAGTGCGCGATCTCAAAATCCTGCGTCAGCTCCAGCGCGTCCACCGGGCAGGCGTCCTCACACAGCCCGCAGAACATACAGCGCGACAGGTCGTAGGTGAACGTGGTCAGCTTCTTCTTCCGGTCCTCCGTCCGCTCCCAGCCCACCACAATCAGAGTCTCCGGGCAGGCCAGGGCGCAGAGATTGCAGGCGATGCAGAGCGTCTCGCCCGTTTCGGGATTGTTGTTGAGCCGCGGCGCGCCGCGGTAACGCTCCGCCACCAGCGGGCGCACCAAGGGATACTGCTCCGTGTAGGTGGCGCTGGGCCGCTGATAGGAAAACGTCAGGCGCAAACCCTTCAGCAAATCCACCAGAAAAATCTTGCGCAGCAGATCCTTGATGCCCATCTCAGTCCCTATCCAACCCAAGCGGTCAGCGCTGCGGGATGGCGCCCACTCAACCAGTAGCGCAGGATGGCGGTGAGAATGACATTCGCCAGAGCCAAAGGAATCATTACGCGCCAGCCCACATTCATCAGTTGATCGTAGCGGTAACGCGGGAAGGTGCCGCGGTACCAGATGAACGCATACAAGAAAGCCAGAACTTTGACGAAAAACCAGAATATCCCCTGAATTGCGGCGAGCACCGGCGGGATGGCGATCACGCCGGCCAGCAACACGCACAACACGGCCAAGCCCGCGAACACGTATCTTTCCGCCGCCACCCGGCTCTTGAGCCCAAGCCAGAGAATGAAGGCCGCAGCTCCGATGAGCGCGACCGCCGGCATGTACCTAAGGAAGTCCAGCACCCTGACATTCGGGAAGGGGCGGAGCCAGCCGCCCAGGAACAGTGTCACGGCGATGCAGGAAACCAGCACCATGTTGGTGTATTCAGCGAGGAAGTAAAGCGCAAAGCGGAAACCGCTATATTCCGTATGGAAGCCCGCCGTCAATTCCGACTCCGCCTCGGGAAGGTCAAAGGGATTACGGTTTGTCTCCGCCAGCATGGCGATCACATAGATGACAAACGCGACCGGCTGAAGAAAAATGTTCCAGGTCCCCATTTTCTGCTGGTTCTGGACAATCTCCACCATGCTCAAGGAATTGGAGATGAGCAACACCCCGACCACCGCCATCCCCGCCGCCACTTCATAACTAACCAGTTGCGCCGAGGCGCGCAACGCCCCGAGCAGAGGATAGTGGCTGTTGGACGACCAGCCGCCCAGGATGATGCCGTAAATCCCCAGAGAAGATACCGCCAGGATGAAGAGGATTCCTATGTTGACGTCCGTGATGAAGAAATTCCCCGCGAAGGGAATGACGGCAAAGACCGTGAAGGCCGCCACCACACTGATGACCGGCGCAAGCAGGAACACCCACTTGTCGGCCCCCGCCGGGATGATGTCTTCTTTGAGCAGAAGCTTGATGCCGTCCGCGACCGGCTGCAGCAGACCCCAAGGCCCAACCCGCATGGGACCCAGTCGAGCCTGGATGAACGCCAGAACCTTCCGCTCCATGTACACCAGGTACGCCACGATGCCCGCCAGCACCAGTAACAGGATCACGATTTTGACAGTGGCAAGGATCAAGGGGTGAGCTTGGAGAAACTGGAATACGCTTTGTGCCATGGAGTTGCTTATCTGCGACCGACGATCAAGCTTCGGAGCTCGTCAATCTCCAATCCTCAATCGTCAATCATCAATTTCTAGCGGTCCACCTCACCAAGAACGATATCGAGCGTGCCGATTACCGCCACGACGTCTGCCACCAAGTGGCCGCGAATCATCGGATCGAGAGCCTGCAAGTTCACAAACGACGGGGGTCGCACCCGCACCCGGTAAGGATGCGTGGAGCCGTCGCTGACCACGAAATATCCCAGCTCCCCCTTGGGCGCTTCAATCGAGTGATAGACCTCCGCCGCAGGGGGTTTGATGATCTTTCCCACTTTCCCCATGATGGGTCCGGAAGCCAGCCGGTCCACACCCTGGCGGATAATCCGCACCGACTGCCGCATTTCTTGCATGCGCACGAGGTATCGGTCGTAAGTGTCCCCCTGCTCGCCGATGGGGACGATGAAATCCACCTTGTCGTAGGCTTCGTAAGGTTGAACCTTGCGAATGTCCCACCGCACGCCGGAGCCGCGCAGCACCGGCCCCGTCACGCCCAGGGCGATAGCATCTTCACCCGAGAGCACTCCCACACCCTTGGTCCGCCTCAACCAGATGCGGTTGGTGGTGAGCAAGGTCTCGTATTCGTCCATCTTCGGGCCAACGTAGTCGCAAAACTTCAGGACTTCTTTTTCGAAACCATCGTATAAGTCATATTGCAGACCGCCGATGCGGAAGGCGTGCGTGGTCAGGCGTGCTCCGCAATAATTCTCCATGATTTTCAGAATTTCTTCGCGCTCGCGGAACGTGTAGAAGACGGGCGTCATAGCGCCGAGGTCCAGCGCGTGCGTCCCGAGCCATAGCAGATGGCTGGCAATCCGTTGCAGCTCCGCCAGGATCATACGCGTGTACTGGGCGCGCGGCGGCACCTCCACGCCCAGCAACTTCTCCACCGCCTCCACGTAACCCATGCCGTTTGTGACCGCGGCCACATAATCCATGCGGTCCACGTAAGGCGCGAACTGGGTGTAGCTGCGGTTCTCCGCGATCTTCTCCACCCCGCGATGCAGGTAGCCAATGATCGCTTCCGAGCCCAGTACCTTCTCCCCGTCGAGCTTCAGCTTGACGCGCAGAACGCCATGGGTGGCCGGGTGCTGCGGGCCCATGTTGATGACCAGTTCATTGGCGTCGAGATAGGTGGTGTCCGGCATTGATTACTGTCCGCTCTTGATGCCCAGATTCGCCTGCACCCAGGCTACGTCCTGCTTCAGGATATCGTAGTCCTTGCGCAGGGGGTGGCCTGTCCACCCGTCGGGCAGCAAGATGCGCTTCAAGTCGGGATGGCCCTCGTATTGGACTCCGAACATGTCGTAGATCTCCCGCTCCAGCCAGTTGGCGGTGGGCCAAATGCCGACGACGGAGGGGACTTTCTCGTCCTCGCCTACTAGAACCTTCAGGCGCAAGCGGTCGTTCCGCGCAAACGAATAGAGGTGGTAGATGATTTCAAACCGTTTCTCGCGCTTGGGGTAGTCCACCGCCGTTTCGTCAGTCAGCAGCGTGTATCCCCCGCCCTCCTCGCTCTTCAAGAACTCGCACACTCCCAGGAGAGCCTCCTTGGCCACCGTAATAGAGGGGAGATTGCGGAAGACCGTGGCATTGCTCAGGGCGCCGGGAAATCCCTTCTGAAGCTCGTCAAGCAAGGGACTTGACCACGGCTCGGGGGCGAGGGCGGGCTTGGGGGCGACAGGTTTGCCAGGCGCGGCCCCAGCCTTCGGCGACGGAGCAGCCGTGCTCCCGTCTGCGGGAGCCGGCCTTGCAGGCGTTTCGCCTGATCCGCCTGAAGGCGGAACCTTTGGTTGGTCAACCATTTACGATTGCGCCTTACCGGAAAGCCTCGACGCTGCGCAGCAAAATGGAAATTCTTGCACACCGCCTCGAATCTTGTCAATCACGGCCTGCCGGTGAAATCCCTCAACTGTCTTTTGTCTTTCCCCACGTCGCAGCACTGGGTGAGACGCGGCAGCGTGCCGCCGCACCGCCGAAGATGTAAACGGAGGAGAAGAGGATCAGCACGTTGCCCCTCGCTGCCGTGCGTGCGATGATACCTGCTGTTTCGGGGTGATATGACAATGTCCCTCTTACTTGCACTCGTGCTGATGGTCTCGGCCCAACCGCGCGGGGTGGTCGTGAACCCGGTCGCGAATATGTACTCCGCGCCCACGGAAGAATCCGCCGTGGTTTCGCAAGCGATATACGGCACGAACGTCGTGATGGAAGAGGAGAAACAGGGCTGGGCAAAAGTCCGCACTGCGGACGATTACACCGGTTGGATGCCGCTAGCTTCGCTCCGCCCCCTCGTTTCCAGCGAAGCCCCGTACGCTTCCGTAGGGCGAGTGGCACAAGTCGAGAGCCTGTTCGCGAACCTCTACCGCGAACCCGATGTGACCAAACATCAACCGTTACTCACCGTGCCGTTCGAGACCCAGCTGGAGGCAGTCTCCGAACAGGGCGACGAAGAGGGTGGCTGGCTCGCAGTCCGCTTGCCGGATGGCCGCTCCGCCTGGGTGCAGCGCGGGGACATCACGTTCGACGCCAAGCCCCTGTCGATTGCGCAGGCCATCGCCCTGAGCCAGCGGTTCTTGGGCTTGCCCTACATGTGGGGTGGAACTTCTAGCTTCGGTTACGACTGTTCCGGCTTTGTGCAGATGCTGGTGCGACGCCGTGGGGTGATTATGCCGCGCGACGCCGACCTGCAAGCCAATTGGATAGGAGCGTTGCCGGTGAAGCGGAAGAAGCTCAAACCAGGAGACCTCCTGTTCTTTGGCGAATCCGCCGAGAAGGTCACTCACACCGGCATGTATATAGGGCGCGGCAAGTTTGTGCACGCCACAACGCATGGGCATCCCGTGATTCAGATCAGCAAGCTCTCCAATCAGCCCTGGAGGAAGCTACTGGTGGCGTGCCGGAGGGTCAAATGAATCGCCGCGATTGGTTGAAAGCCACGGGCGCCGCGGCAGCACTGCCGCTGGTGGGCCGCGCCGCGCCATCCATGTTGGAGATGCAGATTGTCCGTCTCAGACTGCGGCACACCTGGACCACAACAATGTCGTCCAGTGAATATCGCGACACCCTGCATCTGCGCTTCACCCACGACGGCGTGACTGGCCTAGGCGAAGGCGCGCCTATCGTCCGCTATGGAGAGAGCGCGGAGTCAGCCCGGGAGGCGGTCGAATCCGTCCGCGAGTTTCTTGTCTCTGCCGACCCATGGGAGTTTGAGAAGCTGATGGCGGAAGTCTTTCGGCGCGTGAAAGGCCAATTTGCCGCCAAAGCGGCCATCGACATCGCGCTGATGGATTGGGTGGGGAAGAAGCTGGGTGTACCGCTCTACCGCTACTTTGGTCTGGACCCCTCCGACGCACCGCTCACAACTTACTCCATCGGTATCGACACGCCGGAGATCACCCGCCAGAAGGTACGCGAGGCTGAGTCGTTTCCCATCCTGAAGATCAAGGTCGGCCTGAATACTGATGAAACCACCATCGCTGCCGTGCGCAGCGTGACGGCGAAGCGGTTACGCGTGGACGCTAACGAAGGCTGGAAGGACAAGGAGGAAGCAGTCCGCAAGATCAACTGGCTGGAGTCGCAGGGCGTGGAGCTGGTGGAGCAGCCTCTGCCCGCCCCGATGTTGGAGGAGACGCGCTGGGTTCGCAGCCGCGTGCACATCCCCATCATTGCGGATGAGGCCTGCCTGCATCCGGCGGATATTCCCCGCTTGGTCGCTGCCTATGACGGCGTAAACATCAAGCTCGATAAGTGCGGCGGCATTCTGGAGGCCCTGCGGATGATTCAGATGGCGCGCGCGCTGGGCCTGAAGACCATGCTGGGCTGCATGATCTCGAGTTCCATCAGCGTCACGGCAGCGGCGCACCTTTCGCCGCTGGTGGACTTCGCGGACCTGGATGGGAATCTGCTGATTGCCAATGACCCCTACAGGGGCGTGCAGGTCAAGAACGGGAGACTCCTCCTTCCCGACCCGCCGGGTCTGGGCCTTACCGTAGGTTAGTTGGTACTGCCCCAGCATTGTGCAACCCCAGACACGGCTTCAGGTCGTCGGTTGATAGCATGTACCAACGGCCGTCGCGCATACTTCTGAGCACCTAGGTACAGAAGAATCGGGGCCATCCAGCCCCCCGGTGTTTAAGGTATGGCGGAGCCATGCACCGTACGGTGCATGGCGGAGAGGCAGGGATTCGAACCCTGGGTACAGCTTTTGACCGTACAACGGTTTAGCAAACCGCCGCCTTCAGCCACTCGGCCACCTCTCCGCGACGTGCGGCATGGAGAACGAGCGGCGCGCCTGCTAAAGCTTGCCGAACGGTGTCAGTTTACTCGAAAAACCCGGATTGCACCAGCGTGTCCTGCGAAGCCCGCAGGCAGCGGTTCGTCGCGGCGTCGAACCTCCCCTGGGCAGGTTATTGACCTGCGCACGGCGCTCAGCATAGAGTATGTATGCAGTTAAACGGAGAAGCAAAGGAACCCACGGCATGCGCAGCTTCGCAATAGCCCACAGCGCAATCAAGCCCTTGGCTCGTCTTAGATCAAATGTCCCAGCGCATCTCGGACTGATACTGCTCGGGCTTTTTCTGCTTTCCGGCTGCTCGCCCCGCGAGACGGTGTCGCAAGGTATCAGGCAGGAAGCTGTACCGGTGACGGTTGCCATGGTCGTTCAGAAAACGGTCCCGGTGGAGGTGCGCGCCATCGGAAATGTGGAAGCCTATTCGGCAGTCTCGGTGAAGCCACAGCAAGCAGGAGAAGTGGAGCGGGCCTTCTTCAAGGAGGGCCAGGATGTGAAGACAGGCGACCTGCTTTTCACCTTAGATTCCCGACCCTACCAGGCGACGCTGCAGCAGTTGGAGGCCAATCTCGCTAGAGACCAAGCGCAGTTAGAAAACGCCCGGGCGCAAGCGGAGCGCTATGCGCGGTTGTTCCAGGAAGGCATTGTCTCGAAGGAACAATACGATTCGTTCCGCACCGGCGCCGATGCGCTTGCCGCTACGGTGCGCGCGGACCAGGCAGCCATTGAAAAGGCCAAAGTAGATCTCGACTATTGTTCCATCCGCTCCCCTATCGACGGGCGCACGGGTAGCCTGCTCATCCATCCGGGCAATATCGTCAAAGCCAACGAGACGATTCTGGTGCTCATCAACCAGGTGACGCCCATCTACGTGAGCTTCAACGTGCCGGAGCAGAACTTGGCAGAGATCAAGCGCCGCATGGCGGCGGGCAGCCTTGCCGTAATGGCCATCATCCCCGACGACGAGCAGCGTCCCGTCGAGGGTACGCTCACTTTCGTGGACAACGCCGTGGATAGCACCACGGGAACCATCCGCCTCAAAGCGACCTTCACCAATCCCGAGCGGCGCCTGTGGCCCGGGCAATTCGTTAATGTGGTGTTGAAGCTAACCTCGCGGCCCAACGCTGTCGTGGTGCCGTCCCAGGCGGTGCAGACCGGGCAGGCCGGCCAGTATGTCTTCGTGATAAAGCCCAACTTGACCGCAGAATCGCGCCCCGTGGTTCCTGGGTCGACGGTCAGCGGCGAAACGGTCATCGAGAAGGGGCTGCAACCGGGAGAGAAGGTAGTCACCGACGGCCAGCTTCGGCTGGCGCCGGGGAGCAAAGTGGAGCTGAAGAAACAGTGACGAGTGACCAGTTACGAGAAGCCAGTCGAGAGTCGACAGTTGAAAGTTGAAAGTTCAAAGGCGAGAGGCTCCGGGCCTCGCGCCTGGACTGCCGATTGGCGACCAGGAATTGGGGTTGGCTCGTCACTTGTCACTCGTCCCTAGTCACTGTTCTTAAGCCATGAGCATCGCGGGACTTTTCATTCGCCGGCCGGTCATGACCACGCTGGTCATGTTGGCCATCCTGCTGTTCGGAATTGTCGGGTATCGCGCCCTGCCGGTGAGCGACCTGCCGAACGTGGACTTCCCCACCATCATGGTGGGCGCCAGCCTTCCCGGAGCCAATCCCGATACCATGGCCGCCGCCGTGGCGATGCCGCTCGAGCGCCAGTTCTCCACGATTGCCGGCCTTGATTCGATGACCTCGAGTAATTCCCAGGGTAGCACGCGGATCACGCTCCAGTTCTCTCTTAACCGCGACATCGATGCGGCAGCCCAGGATGTGCAGTCGGCCATCGCCACCGCCCAACGCCAGCTTCCGCCTGACATGCCGAGTCCGCCGTCCTTCCGCAAGGTCAATCCCGCGGACGCGCCAATTCTCTTCTTGTCGATGAATTCACCCACCCTGCCGCTATCCACCGTGGACGAATACGCGGAGACCTTCGTCGCCCAACGCATCTCCATGATCAGCGGCGTGGCACAGGTCCAGGTCTATGGCGCGCAGAAGTATGCCGTGCGGATCCAACTCGATCCCAAGACGCTGGCCGCCCGGCAGATCGGGATTGATGAGGTCGCCAATGCCGTCCAGAACGGGAACGTCAACCTCCCGGTCGGAACCCTGTGGGGGACCCATCAGGCCTTCACTATCCAGAGCAACGGCCAGCTTTTTGACGCCTCGGCCTACCGTCCCCTCATCGTAGCTTACCGCAACGGCTCGCCTGTGCGCCTCGAACAACTTGGCAAGGTCATTGACAGCGTGGAGAACGATAAGAGCGCAGGCTGGTTCAACAACCGGCGCTCTATGATCCTCGCCGTGCAGCGTCAGCCCGGCACCAACACGGTCCAAGTGGTAGATTCGATCAAGCAGCTCATGCCTGCCTTTAGGAGCCTGATTCCGGCCTCGGTCAACCTGGACATCATGTATGACCGATCCGTCTCCATCCGCGAATCCGTCAACGACGTTAAGTTCACCCTTTGGCTGGCCCTTTGCCTCGTGGTGCTGGTGATCTTTCTGTTTCTACGCAACCTGTCGGCGACGGCCATTCCGAGCTTGGCGCTCCCCATGTCCATTGTGGGTACATTCGCCTTCATGTACCTGCTTGACTACAGCCTGGACAACCTCTCCTTGATGGCCTTGGTGCTTTCGGTCGGCTTCGTGATGGATGACGCCATCGTGATGCTCGAGAACATTGTCCGGCACATGGAGCAGGGGGAAGGCGTGCTCGAAGCGGCGCTCAACGGGTCGCGCGAGATCGGATTCACCATCGTGTCCATGACCCTATCGCTAGTCGCGGTCTTCATCCCCGTGCTTTTTATGGGCGGGATTCTCGGCCGGCTCCTGCATGAATTCGCGGTAACGATCGGCGTGGCCATCCTGGTTTCTGGGGTTGTCTCCTTGACTCTTACCCCCATGCTGTGTAGCCGCTTCCTGCGGCCGTCGCGAGACGCAAGGCACGGCCACCTGTATGCCGTTTCCCAACGTTTCTTCGACGGCATGCGTGATGTCTACGACTGGAGCCTGAAGGGGGTTTTGCGGTACCGCCTGGTTACCCTGGCGGCCTCGCTCATCATCCTGGTGGCCACCGGCTATCTTCTCGTCGTGATGCCCAAAGGATTTCTTCCCAGCGAAGACACCGGGCAGATCTCCGGGTCCACGGAAGCAGCGCAAGGGGTCTCCTTTGATGAAATGACCCGGCTCCAACAACAGCTTGCTGCTACCGTCAGCCAGGATCCTAACGTCGCTTCTTTGAACTCCAGCGTCGGCGGCGGTCCCGGAGGAGGCGGGATGAACAGCGGCTGGATGTTTATCCGGCTTGCGCCCCGCTCCGAGCGGCGGCTAAGCGCTGACGAAGTGATCCAGGAGTTGCGACCCAAGCTGTCCACCGTGCCGGGCATTCGGATATTCCTGCAAAATCCACCCCCGATTCAAATCGGCGGGTACAGGACAAGGAGCCAGTATCAATTCACCTTGCAGAGCCCGGACACCGAGGAGCTTTATAAGTATGCGCCGATCCTGGAAGCCAAGGTGCGGGATTTGCCCGGCCTCCAAGACGTGACCACCGACTTGCAGATCAAGAACCCGCAGGTGAATGTCTTGATTGATCGGGACAAGGCCTCAGCCCTGGGGGTGACACCGCAACAGGTGGAAGATGCGCTCTTCACGGCTTACGCTTCCCGGCAGATCTCTACAATCTACGCACCTAACAACGAGTATATGGTCGTCATGGAACTGGAACCCCAGTATCAAGCGGACCCCTCGGCCTTGTCCATGCTCTATGTACGCTCGTCCAGTGGGGCGCTGGTCCCGCTGAATGCCGTGGCCAGCCTGGCCCGCAGCCTGGGCCCCGTGACCGTGAACCACTTGGGGCAGCTTCCCGCTGTAACCCTCTCCTTCAATCTTAAGCCCGGCGTAGCGCTGGGAGACGCGGTGACGGCCGTCGCGGATGTGGCGCGTCAAACGCTGCCCGCTACCATCAGCACCAGCTTTCAGGGAACCGCCCAGGCTTTCGAATCCTCCGTGAAAGGCCTGGGCATCCTGTTGATCATGGCCATCCTGGTGATCTACATCGTGCTGGGCATCTTGTACGAAAGCTTCATCCATCCGCTGACGATTCTCTCCGGGCTGCCTTCCGCCGGACTCGGCGCGCTGCTGACCCTGATGCTTTTCCACGTCGAACTGAACCTTTACGCGTTTGTGGGAATCATCATGCTGGTGGGCATTGTGAAGAAGAACGCCATCATGATGATCGACTTCGCCATCGCCGCGCAACGAAATGAGGGCAAGGGGGCCTTGGAAGCCATCTACCAAGGCGCGCTCGTTCGCTTCCGACCCATCATGATGACCACCATGGCAGCCCTGATGGGAACTCTGCCGATTGCTCTCGGATACGGGGCTGGAGGGGAATCGCGCCGGCCGATGGGCCTGGCGGTGGTCGGCGGCCTGGTCGTCTCCCAGCTCATCACTCTCTACATCACTCCGGTCTACTTCCTGTATCTGGAATCGTTCCAGCAGTGGGTTCGCCGACTCCTCCGGCGACCTCACACGAGAACGGTGGCGCCGATCACCGCAGACGCGGAAGCCGTCACGCAGGATGTCTCTTCAAAGTCCTTTTAACACAGGCGGCGAGCGCGGGAAGCCCGCCTGAATTGGGAAGCCTGCAGTGCGCCGCAGGGCCTCGCCGGCAGAGGGAACGGCTCCATAGCGGGCTATTGACGCCGGAAGTCGCTTGAGATTTGCGCGGCGCTATAATAGGATTGGCCGTGGAAGGCGGAATCGAACCAGACCTTCCCGCAAGACGGATAATCAAAGCTGGCAGCGCCCATGGCTTCCTGTCCTTACTGCAATGCGGATTTGCCCGGAGATGCGGTCTTTTGCCTTGAGTGCGGCGTACGCTTGAAGGAGGCTGCGCCACCCGCGCCGCCGGAGCCAAAAGCTGTAGAACCTGTGCAGGCACCCGAGCGCAGAGCGGCCCCTGCGCCGCCCCAGGCGATCTGCCGCTTCTGCAAAGGGGCGCTCAACCTGCAGGCCGAGTTCTGCGAGTATTGTGGCGCACCACTCGAAGAGGCTGCCCCTCCGGGACTACTCAAGCCGAAGCCTGCGCCTGGGCCCCTCATGTCGGCCGCTCCGAGGCTCACTCCCCCGGTTTCGGTGCCGGCGCCCGAAGTCCCCAAGGCCGTCCCTGCGCCGCCCAAGCCCGTGCCCAGCGTGCCACCGCCTGCCGCTTCCCCTCGGCTTTCGCCCATTCCGCCGGTGCAGGTCCCCAAGGCTGCCCCTGCGCCGTCCAAGCCTGTGCCCAGCGTGCCGCCGGCTGCCGCTCCCGCACGGCCTTTGCCCATTCCGCCGATGGAAGTCCCCAAGGCCGCCCCTGCGCCGCCCAAGCCCGTGCCCAGCGTGCCACCGGCTGTCGCTCCCGCACGGCCTGTCTCGACTCGGACGCCGGAGGTCCCGAGGACTGTTCCTCCGCCGTATCAAGCGGCTCCGGCCATCCCCACTGCCCCGCCCCCTGCTACGCCCGTTTCGCGGCCGCAGCCGGAAGCCCCCCGGCCTGCCATTCGCATTCCTCCCCCTCCGCGCCTCGTTTCTGTTTCGCCGCCGGGAATGCCGAAGGCAGCGGAGCCGGCGCGCGTTGTGCCGCCGCCTGCACCTCCCCCGGCCGCAGCCCCGCCGATTCCAACAGCCGCACCTGCCCCGGTGGAAGTGCCAGTTGCGGAGCCTGGGCCGACCGAGTTCTTTGCTCCCGAGGCGCCGGAAGCCGGCGCGCCACCCAAACGAGCTTTTCCTGTGGCCATTGTCATTCTGGGGGCCGGCCTGATGATCCTAGTCGCAGGGGCTGGTGCATGGTACTGGCACCGCTCCAGGGTGAAACCGCTGCCACCGTCCACGCAGGTTGCCGCGCCGACGCCGTCAGTGAGCTTGCCAGCTCAGCCCGAAGCTGCGCCCACCCCGGCCCCGACGGACAGCCCGGCTCCCACGGAAGTTTCTGCCACCGTCCAGCCCAAGAAAACCCGGGCCGCCAAGCCTACGCCTGCGCCACCCCCACCTGAGACGGCGGCACCCAACCCTCAGGCGATCGACGTTGCGAGACTCCGGAACCTCGCGCGCGAGGCCTACATTAGAGGGGAGTACGCGCAACCGGCCGAGTCGTGCGCCATCAACTATGCGAAGGGCGTCCTGGCGCTCGCTCCGAACGACGACTACGCAAAGACGATCCTCGAGAACAGCGTGAACGGTGGGAAGTATCAGGCACAGCAAGCTATCCAGGCCAAGGACTTCGCCACGGCCCATCGGGTGGCCAATGCCCTGGCTCAGCTCCTGCCGGGGCGCAACGACATCAAGGAACTCCAGAAGGATGTCGACCTCGCGGAGAAGGCTGACGAGGCGGCACACCGTCCGCCGCCGGCCCCGGTGGCCGCGGTGAGTTTCCGCGCCTATCATATGCACAGCGAGAAAGCCCCGGCGGATAAGGGCCCATACTGTCTGGGCACGCTGAGTGTCGTCGGCAGCCAAGTTAGATTTGCAGGCGAATCGGCGTCAGACAGCCAGGTGCACAAGTTGGAGTTTGCCTGCGCCGAAGTCCGCGAAATCAAGAAGAACGCACGCGTCGCTGCCCGCCAGGGGGGATTCCATATCCGCACATCCAGCAATACCAACTTTGCCCCGCAAGACTCCTCCCCCGCCCACGTCTCTGCCCTGGCTGCTGCCTGCTCGAAGTAGCCAACTTACAGGATGTGTTCGCCGGTTCAGGCATCATCCCAATTGCGGTTGCGGGAATGCTCACCCGGAGTCGGCGCGCTGTCCGCGGTTGGTCAAACGCAGGGGAAATGACTTCAATAGAAGAGGTATTTCCGCCAGCGCTCATCGGAACTGCCCATCATGCGCATCAGCTGGCGACTGGTATGCAAGGTGAAGGGGCGGGGCGGGCGCAGCAGGCGCAGTCCCGCTTCCTCGGGAAGGCGATCGCCCTTTAGATTGTTGCAGGTGTGGCAGCACGCGACGAGGTTATCCCAATCAGTATGACCACCCCGCGATCGAGGAATGACGTGGTCAAGAGTCAACTCAGCCGCAGGAAAGACGCGGCCACAGAACTGGCAGGTGTATCGGTCGCGCAAGAGAATGTTCTTGCGGGAGAGAGCCCGCGTCTGGTAAGGGATGCGACGGAACTCGATGAGCCGGATGACGGAGGGTATGCGAATGGCCACCCGCGCGGAGTGGACGAAGCTGCCATTCTCCTCCTCGGTGGTGGCCACGCCCTTCAGCACCAAAACGATAGCCCGGCGAACCGCCGTGACGTTGACGGGCTCGTAGGTGGCGTTCAGCACCAGCACCGGCGTTTGCAGCAATCGTCCGTTCTCCTGCGACATGCAACCTACCCTCAGGGGCCCCTCAGCCCCTGTGTCGAAACCCCATTATGGCCGCGAGGGGTCGAGATCGTCAACAGTCTGAGCTGCGGGATGGGGGGCAACATCCGGAAACTCAGGCGCGGCACGGGCCAAGGTCAGCCCCAGCACGCACTGGGCGCCCGCGTTTTTGAGCGCCAGGGCGCAGGCCGATAGCGTCGCGCCCGTGGTCATGACGTCGTCCACTAACACTACCACCCGCTCGCGGACGCGTTCCGGCCGCACAACAGAGAAAACCCCGCGCACATTTTCTTGACGCGCCCGCAGACTCAAACCGGTTTGGGGCGCTGTAGCTCGCGTCCGGCGCAGGCAGCCTGCCTCCAGCTGCGGCGCCCCAACTTCCCGGGCCCGCGCCAGTCCGCGCCCTAGCCCTTGGGCCAGCAGTTCCGCCTGGTTGAAGCCCCGCTCGCGCTCCCGCGAGGAATGCAGGGGAACAGGCACGAGGATCGGAGGCTCATCCGGACACGCTTCCGCAACCCATCCCCACAACGACGACAGCAATTCTCCCAGCCTCCTCCCCAGTCGCTCCCGCCGCTGAAATTTCAGTTGCAGAATGACGGCGCGGAGATTACCTGCGTACAGCCCGTAACTGCGCGCGCCATCGAAATTGAATGCTTCCCCGCG
>Ga0315288_10002636_pt1 | contig 23090 bp, 17 predicted proteins | sample YL17G11_20_MG_FD_203454 | JGI IMG/M metagenome (GOLD analysis project Ga0315288, IMG submission 203454) | Sediment microbial communities from Yellowstone Lake, YNP, Wyoming, USA - YL17G11_20 | ecosystem: Environmental > Aquatic > Freshwater > Lake > Sediment | place: USA: Wyoming | collected...
TCGACCGCCAACCGAATCTCGATCTTGCGCGTTGCCATGGCTCCACGCTCCCCTCGCAAACATGAAACCCATGTACGCCTGCCCTACTCCTAGTACCTCCCCGTACATACCACTCTGAATGCAGCCGGCCATGCCCGCAGCCTGGACACGTCGGGCGGCGCATGGTAGATTCCGAGCGTAGGACATTCGATCGCTCGATGACGCCCCACTTCGCGGCGCGGGTCCCACTGCCGGCCGCACGACAAGGGGGACTTGGGAATGGCCGCCGAGAAGGAGCCTGTCGGCCGCACGCCCGACGCACTCAAGCGTGAGGGTGACTCGCCTCTCGCCGGGTCGAACCAGGTCCTGGATGCCGTCTGGGACTGGATGCGCGACACCGGGTCGAGAGTGGGCTCGTTCGTCGATCGGCAGAAGCGGATCGCGTGGTGCGACCGAGCCATCCGGGAGCTGCGGGAGGATCGGGATGCGTCGCTCCTGGAGATCGGCCGGGAGATGTACCGCGCGCACATCAACGGCGAGATCGCCCAGGGGACGCTCTCGGGCACCGACACCTTTGTGCGGCTTTGCCGTCGCGTCGAGGACCTGGACACGAAGATCGCGGCGCAGGAGCACATGCGGTCACAGATCGCCGCGGGCGACGCCGAGCGTCCGCGCACGATGGCGAGCACGAAACCGGAACCAGCGGATGCAGAGGGACAACCGGAAGGCTAGCACCCACACCCCGCGAGCGGCCGCACCGACGCATGCTCTTCGGTACCAGTGCCCCACGCACAGCAACCCCGGCGCCACCTCGACCGCATCGCCGTCGCCATCCGAGGCGCCGCGATGACTCGCCTCGTCACCTTCGACCTGGATGGTGTCCTCTACCGTGACACCGAACTCACGCCGCATGTCATCGAGGTCACGGAAGCGCTTCGGGCGCGGGGGATACGGTTGACGTTCCTCACGAACAACTCCGCGCGCAACCGGGGCGAGGTCGCGGAGCGCCTTCGTCTCCTCGGGATCACCGCGTCGGCGTCGGAGGTGGTCACCTCCGGTCACACCACGGCGCTGTATCTCGCGCGGTGCCCCGCCCCCGGACCGATCTACGTCATCGGGGAGCGGGGCTTGCGGGACGAGCTCCTGGAGCAAGGTTTGAGGCTCACGGAGGAGGCATCACAGGCGCGCATCGTGGTCGTAGGATGGGACCGGGACCTAACCTACACGAAACTTGCCGCGGCCCACAGCGCCATCTGCAACGGGGCAACCTTCGTCGCGACTAACGGCGATGTCAGCTACCCTGTCAGCGGGGGGGCCACGGTGCCCGGCGCGGGCGCGTCCGTGGCGGCGCTGAGCGCCTCGACCGGGGCCGCACCCCTGGTGATCGGCAAGCCGGCGCCGACCGGGCTCGCGATGATCGGGGAGGCGTATGACGTCGGGCCGGCCGAGATGGCGGCGGTCGGTGACCGTCTGGACACCGATATCGCCGCCGCCAACGCGTTTGGATGCCGGTCGATCTTGGTGCTGACGGGCATCTCCACTCGCGAGGAGGCCGAAAGCGCGGAGGGGCTGCTACGCCCGCAGGCGGTCATCGAGGACCTCTCCTACCTGCCGAGCGCGCTGGGCCTGGATGCCTAGCGCTTCGGGCATATAGGCCAAGGAACGCTGGGGGCAACACCCGAAAATGCTGGGCGGGTTACGACGGACCTAGGACTCGAGGGGTATCCATGAGCAAGTTCATCTTCGTGACGGGCGGCGTCGTCTCATCCGTGGGCAAGGGCATTACCACGGCCTCACTGGGCCGGCTCCTGAAGGACCGCGGGCTCCGTGTCACTCTCCAGAAGCTTGACCCCTACATCAACGTCGACGCGGGAAGCATGAACCCCTACCAGCACGGCGAGGTGTTCGTGACCGACGACGGCGCGGAGACCGACCTCGACCTGGGGCACTACGAGCGCTTCGTCGACATCAACCTCACCCAGATGGCCAACGTGACCACGGGCCGCATCTACGGCTCCGTCATCGCCAAGGAGCGCCGCGGCGACTACCTGGGCGGTACGGTCCAGGTGATCCCACACATCACGAACGAGATCAAAGAGCGAGTCCTCATGGCGGCGCGGGAGGCCGAGGCGGACGTATCCATCGTCGAGATCGGCGGCACCGTCGGCGACATCGAGGGCCAACCGTTCCTCGAAGCCATTCGCCAGCTCAAGAAGGACCTGGGGCCGACCAACACGCTCTACATCCACGTCACGCTGGTGCCCGGCGTGGGGCCGGTCTCGGAGCTGAAGACGAAGCCGACCCAGCACAGCGTGCGCGAGCTGCGTAATCTGGGCATCCAGCCGGACATCATCGTCGCCCGGTCGCGCCATATCCTCTCGGATGACATGAAGGAGAAGATCGCACTGTTCTGCGACATCTCGCGCGATGCCATCTTCGAGTCGCTGGATGTGCAGACGATCTACGAGATCCCGCTGATCCATCAGCAGCAGGGCCTCGACCGGCTCGTGACGGAGCGCCTCGGCATCGGGAACGGCGAGGCCGACCTGAGCCAGTGGAGGGCTATGGTCGAGCGCGTGAAGAGTCTCAGCTCCTCGGTGAGGATCGCGATGTGTGGGAAGTACATCGAGCTGCGCGACGCCTACATCAGCGTGACCGAAGCTCTCCGCCACGGCGGGATCGCGAACGACGTCGAGGTGCAGATCGTCTGGGTGGACGCCGAGGATGTCGAGGGCAACGGCGCCGAGGCGATGCTGGCACAGGTTGACGGTCTCGTGGTGCCGGGCGGCTATGGCGAGCGCGGCATCGAGGGCAAGATCCGCGCCATCGAGTACGCCCGCACGCACGACGTCCCCTTCCTCGGGCTCTGCCTGGGGCTGCAGTGTGCGGTGATTGAGTTCGCGCGGAACGTCTGCGGGATGGAGGGCGCGAACAGCGCGGAGTTCGCCCCGGAATCACCCTATCCGGTGGTGCACCTCATGCCCGGCCAGCGGGGGATCGAGGACAAGGGCGGAACGCAGCGCCTGGGCCTGTACCCGTGCAAGCTGCTCGAGGGATCGTTGGCCGCACGCTTCTACGGGGACGCGGTCGTCTTCGAGCGCCACCGGCACCGCTATGAGGTGAACAACGAGTTCCGCGGGCGCCTCACGGAGGGTGGCCTGGTGCTCTCGGGCCTGTCCCCGGACGAGAAGCTGGTTGAGATGATCGAGGTGCCGAAGCACCCGTTCTTCATCGCCTCCCAGTTCCACCCCGAGTTCAAGTCCCGCCCCGACCGCCCCCACCCCCTGTTCGCCGGCCTCGCCGCCGCGGCGAAGAGACGGGGTACAGAGGCCTGAACCCAGGCGGCAACGCGGGGCCGAGATGGCCCGGTACCGGAGGAGCCCGACATGGCAAAGCCCAAGAGCACCAGAGGCGCATCGCCTCCGTCGGCCGGTCGGCAGGCGCGGAAGACCGTGTTCCCGCTCGATCCGGTGACGACGGAGGAAGGCCAATGGGGGGACCCGTGGCCGCCCCTGCGCTTGGACGGGTTGGATGACATCATCCAGTCCATAGGGGAGCGTATGTATCAGATCGGCAGGGACCTACGCCGCGCCGAACGTCGACGGGCCGCTAAGCGCTCAGGCCGAACCCGGCGCTCTCTTCCAGGCTGCCTCCGCGCCCCTCACCGCCGCTCCATGTAGCGGATGCGGTTGTAGCGGTAGTCGTAGGGCTCCCCGCCGATCTGGCAGGCGTAGAAGAGAATGAGTCGGTCGCCCTGCTCGGAGGGCAGCACGAGCGCCTCGGGGACGTGGCAAGCCGGCGTGTCATCATCCGGGCGGATGTAACCGAGTACCTCCCAGTTGAGGCCATCCTTGCTCACTGCTTCCGCGATCTGCCGGCTCGTCCACCCGGTGCCGCCGGGATAGCCCCCTGGGTCGGCGAAGCAGTAGTACGTATCGCCCATACGGACGACATCCGGATTCGGCCACTCCGGGATCAGCGGCCCGGCGAGGTCATTCGTGATTTGCCATGCCGCCGGGTCCAACGGATCGCCGTGGCACTCGGCGTGCCCCATCCCTATCCCGCGCGGGCCGGCGACCCAGTAGTCGAACCAGAGCCGCCACCGGTCCTCGTCCCACATCAGCGATGGCCGGTGGAACATCCCCGTGTAGGCGGCGTCCTGCAGCGGGTCCTGGCGCTCCCCGATCTCCGGCTCGCAGATGAGGATCGGTGCCTTCGACCGGGTCCAGTGGATCCCATCCTCGCTCGCGGCCGCCATGACGCAGGAGATGTCGAGATCCGTATCGCCCGGCTCCCACTCGCCCAGACCGTCCTTGTCGAACCCGGTCGACGAGTAAGCCATGACATAGCGGCCGTCATGGCGCACCACGCTGGGGTCGCCGTTGTGCCACTGGTCGTAGAACTCGTTCTGCGCGTGGAGCACGGGCACCCAGCGGCCGACTCTCCGTTCGGAGTCCCAGGGGCCGTCCCCGCAGTAGACCTCCCAGTGGTCCAGGTCTCGGGCCCGCGCGTGGTAGATGGCATCGCAGCCCGGTACGTCCGGGTTCATGTCCGCGCTCGCCCAGCCGAAGAACCACATCCTGAACGGGTACTCGCTGTCCGGTTCGTAGACGATGTGCGGGTTGTACATATTGACAAAGCCGGACAGCACGTCCGTCTGCGTCCGGGTCCACTGGTCGCTGATGTCGGCAGCACGCGAGGGCGGCGCCTCGTCGGAGTAGACCGCCATCACCAGAGCGAAGGCCGCAACGATGGCCGCGCCGACGCGCCTGTGCCTCACTTCGCCTCGATCGGTCGGATCCTGCATTCCTTCACCATGATCCGCATGTCGCCATACTGCGCCCCGGGGTGCACCTGGAACCCGAGGACACCCTCGGCGAACCGCTTCTGTTCGTCCTCAACGTCCGCGACCACGTGGCCGTTGAGGTCGGCCTTGATGTGATACCCCTCGACCGTGAGCCGCACCGTGTTCCAGTCGTCGAGGTTCACCGTACTCTCGTCCAGGTTCTGCGAGAGGAAGCCCTGGCAGTAGATCGTGCCGATAGTGCAGCCGTACTCCTTCTTGTCGAGGATGTCGACCTGGTAGCCCACGACATCCGGCGGGTCAGCACGGAACCATATCCCACTGTTCGCCGGCCAGACCACCTTGAAGGTGCAGACCAGCTCGAAGTCACCGAACCGCTGCTTCGTCCATAGGTCGCCGGGCGAGTTGCCGGCCCCCTGCTTACCGATGAGCACGCCGTCTTCCACCGTCCATTCGGCACTGCCCGTCCCCACCCAGCCATCGAGGTCCTCCCCGTTGAACAGAGCGATGAAGCCTTCGTCATCGGGCTGAGGCGCCGGTTCGGCATCTTGTGCCGGAAGCGGGACACAGGTCAGAAACAACGTGGCCGGAAGCCACACGGATCCGAGTCGACGCATGTAGCGGTACCTCCCCGTCATGGGCGCGGTCTCCCGCACTCGGTTGCGACTGCTCATTCCTCGGATCCGGGCGGAGTCCCTTCCCGCGGGTGCGGCGTCGCGGAGCCGACCCGGTGGGCGATGAGGCGAGCGATACCGTCTGCGCGCAGCGGAGAAGGGTAGACCGCGGGGAAGCGGAACGGAAGAGCGGGCCATTTCGTCTCAACCGCGGTACGCCGCACGGCGTCTGTATAATGTGGGGGTCGGTTACGCGTACCTCCTGTGGCGCGTTCCGTCCGTCAGATGAAGCCGAAGGGAGGGACAAATGATGAGGAAGTGGTTGCTCATGGCCTTGGCGTGCGCCGTAGGCCTGACTGTTCTCGCCGGATGCGGATCCAAGAAGAGCGAGAAGGCCGGCACGACTGACGCCGCCGGGCAGGCCGCGATGAAGGCCAACATGGCAAAGGGCATGGAGGCGATGCAGAAGGCCAAGGGGCAGTAGCCCTCAGAAGGGGGACATAGGGAGGAACTGGTATGAGAAGACGCAAGGGCTTTACGCTTATCGAGTTGCTGGTCGTGATCGCTATCATCGCGATCCTGGCTGCGATCCTTTTCCCCGTGTTCGCGAAGGCACGGGCGAAGGCTCGCCAATCAGCCTGTCTGTCCAACCTTAAGCAGATCGGGTTGGCGTTCGCGCAGTACAACTCGGACCACGACGGCATCTACCCGCTGGGCACACCTGGCTGCGTCGCGATGGACACGGCCTTCATGCTGCCTTGGTGGGTCGCCATCCAGCCCTACATGAAGAACGCCGCGATCCTGGAGTGCCCCAGCGCCAACACGGACTTCATCAACAATGCGGGGTGGTGCGGGAATCCGAATAACTTGTGTACTCGACGCGCCCCTGGCCAAAAGGGCCTCAGCTACGGCCACTCGATCGCCATCAGCATGAACCACCAGAACAACGGCAACCGGTCCTGCTGCGCCTCAACGGGCGGCAAGGAGGATGCTCTCCTGGCACCGGCGGAGAGCTTCCTGGTCGCGGATTCCGGGCGTGCGGACATCGGTGGAGGCCTGTGGGCCGGCGGCGCAGCCTGCGCAGGCAGCTTCAGCGACGGCATCTGCGCGCCCATCGTCATGGCCAACCACCTCGCCAATTGCGCGCACGGTGTGTGCGGCTTCGGCGGCACGTTCGCGCAGCGCCTCCAGATGCTGGGCACCACTTCCGATGCGTGCGCGCGCCACAACGGCGGCGGCAACATCCTGTTCGCCGACGGCCACACCAAGTGGTTCAAGAGCGAGGCCACAAGGGGCAAGATGGTCGGGGGGCCGATCCGGTTCAACGGCGCGGAGCTCTACCAGCTCCCGTAGAACGACTGTCTTCGCCCGATCCAGGTGCGTCAGCTGCCCGGCCGGAGGCGGAGCTCCTGTGGACAGAGGGAAGCCGGGTGCGACCTCGGTTGAGAAGCCGAGCGCCCCGGCTTCCTTGCGTACCGGTTGGCGTCTGGTCATCGACCGCCCGCCTCTCATTGCAGGCCCCCAGATCCGCCGCCACGCAGGAAGTGGCGCCGTCGCAGGCGCACCAGAGTGGCGGCAGACCACCCCAACCTGGCAAGGGGGCGCTCTATGACCAGCCGCGAACGCGTGATCCGCACTCTGAGGTTCGAGGGCCCGGACCGCATCCCCACCGACATCTGGTTCCTACCGGCCGTGTGGGACGTGCACGGGCAGAACCTTGCGGACCTCCTCGCCCGCTACCCGACCGACCTCGGGGGCTCCGGCTACCAGGACCCCTTCTATGACCCCCGGCAGTACGAGGTGGGCGAGTACGACGATGTCTGGGGCAGCCACTGGGTGATGCTGCGGAAGGGGATGGTCGGCGAGGTCAAGCGCGCGCCTCTGGCCGGCTATGCCGCCCTGAGCGACTACCAGCCGCCCGTTCATCTACTCGATGTCGGCTTCGAGAAGGTCGAGGAGACCCTCGCGGCCGGCCATGACAAGTTCGTCTGCGGTTGGGGCGGAAACCCGTTCGAGAGGATGCAGTTCCTCCGTGGGCCTGAGGCGCTCTACATGGACTTGGCGCTGCTACCCGACGAGCTGTTCGCCCTGCGCGACATGGTGTTCGGCTTCTTCGAGCAGCTTGTGGAACGGTGGACCCACTACGACATCGACGCGGTGATGTTCCTCGACGACTGGGGGAGCCAACGCGGCCTGCTGATCCGGCCGGAGACCTGGCGTGAGGTGTTCCGCCCGGCCTACCAACGCCTCATCGACCGGGCGAGGGGGGCGGGGAAGCTCGTTCTCTTCCATAGTGACGGCCATATCCTCGATATCTACGAGGACTTCATCGAGATGGGCGTCCATGCCATCAACTCACAGCTCTGGTGCATGGACATCGAGGAGATAGCTCGACGCTTTGCGGGGAGGATCACCTTCTGGGGTGAGATCAGCCGTCAGAACACCCTTCCCCGCGGCTCCGCCGAGGACGTGCGGGCTGCGGCGCGGAAGATGCGGGAGCTGTTCTTCGTCCGGGGCGGGGGCCTGATCGGCCAGGGCGAAGCCGGTCCCGACGTTCCGCTGGGGAACATTGAGGCACTGCTGTCGGCATGGAACGAGGCTTGACGAAGGAGGTCCGCCATGCGGATCGCCACACTCGCGGTTGACCTCGAGGAACGTGCTCCGAACCCCACCCCGATCAGGGACGCTCTCCAGGCACTGCCAGGCGCCGGTTCGGTCTGCGTGACCGTCACGACGGACGAGGGCGTCTCCGGAACCGGACAGTCGTGGTTCGGGCGGATCGCGGGCGGCCCACGGTCGCTGGCGGCGGTTGTCGAGCACATGCTCAAGCCGCTGGTCATCGGGGCCGACCTGGCGCAGATCCGAGCGATCCATGAGGCGATGCGACGCGAGGTGGAGTATGCGGGCGTACGCGGTCTGGCCAGTTTCGGCATCTCAGCCGTCGACACGGCGCTCTGGGACTGTCTGGGCCGTACTCACGGGGTGCCCTGTTGGCAGCTCTGGGGCGGAGCGCGGCAGGCGATCCCCGCCTATGCGATGGTCGGCTGGCTCAACTGCGACGAGCGTGAGCTCAGGTCCGTCTGCGCGCGAGCGGCGGAGCAGGGCTTCCGGGCCGTGAAGATCAAGGTCGGCAGCCCCACCCTCGAGGAGGACCTGCGTCGCGTCCGCTGGGTGCGCGAAGAGGTCGGCGAGTCCATTGGCACCATGGTCGACGCCAACCAGTCGCTGACGGTGAAAGAGGCCCTGCGCCGGGGGCGCGCGTTCGCAGAGGCCGGGTGCCTCTGGTGGGAGGAACCGATCCCGGCCGACGACGTCGACGGGTATGCCACACTCGCGGCCTCGCTACCCATCGCGGTCGCCTGCGGCGAGAACCTGTACGCGCCGGAGGACTTCGCGCGGTTCCTGGGGCGGGGCGCTGTCGATATCGTGCAGCCGGACCTGCGTCGAGCCGGGGGGCCCACGGCGCTGCTGAGCATCGGTGCGCTGTCGCAGGCGTTCGGGAGGCCCTATGCCTCCCATGCCGGCGAGCCCGCCCACATCAATGTGATGGCCACGCTCCCGAATGCCATGTATGTGGAGACGGGCCTGCTGTCGCCGGACTCGCCCTTCCGGCTCGTGGACGGCGCGGTGCCTGTGCCCCAAGGGGCCGGGTTCTCCTGGCAGTAGGCCCCCCGGGATGAGCAGCGAGGCATTTGCACCAGATTGCCGCGCCCCAACCGCGCGGCATGGTCGAGGGGAGAACGCTATGCTCGCCGAACTGGCTCTGCCGCTGCAGCTTGCTCTGGCCGCAGGTGGCGCTCTCGCCGCGCCCGGCAACGCCGCATGGGTGGACGCGTACGACGTTGTCTGGATGACACCCAGCCAGGACTCCTCGGGGTCGATGCCACTGGGCAACGGTGATATCGGGCTCAACCTATGGGTCGAGCCCGGCGGCGACCTGCGACTCATCATCAGCAAGACCGATGCCTGGAGCGAGCTGGGCCGGTTGCTGAAGGTGGGCGGGCTTCGGGTCCGGCTCAGCCCGAACCCCTTCGCGGAAGGTCAGCCGTTCCGTCAGGAGCTTCGTCTGCGGCAGGGCGACATCCTGGTCACCGCAGGCGACGGGGGCGCGCAGGTGACCCTCCGCGTGTGGGTCGACGCGAACCAGCCGGCGATCCGCATCGAGGCCGATGGAGACTCCCCGTTTCACCTGTCGGCCGTGCTGGATGTGTGGCGCACGGAGTCGCGCGAGTTGACGGGCGCGGAGGCATTCAGCGCGTACGGCGTCTCCGGAGGGCCGGAGCCTGTCATCGAAGGCCCCGACCGAGTCCGCCAGTCTGGCTACGAAGGTCTGGTCTGGTACCACTGGAACGAGACCTCGCGCTGGCCCGAGGCGATGCGGCTGCAGGGATTCGCCGATCGTGTGCGGCCCGAGGATGACCCTCTCTACCACCGGATCTTCGGTGCTGTAGTGCGGTCGGCGGAGCTTCGGCGTGTCAGTGGCAACGAGATGAGCTCGTCGGAGCCGCGCCGGCATTTCGCGGTGAGCGTGCACCCACACACTGCCCAACGCAGCCGCCCCGATGTCTGGCTAGGCGGTGTTGAGAGCGGGATCGCGAGCATTGAGGCCGTAGGCTCCCCGCAGGCACGATCGGCTCACGAGGCGTGGTGGGAGGCGTTCTGGCAGCGGAGCTGGATCCGTGTGCGCTCCGCGGGTGGGGGGCCGACGATGAGCGTGACCGACATCCCGCTTCGCATCGGCGCAGATAGCGATGGCGCCAACCGCTTCCACGGCCTCATCGCGCAACCGGTCGTGCTCGCGCGAGCGCTCAGTGCTGAGGAGGTAGCGGGCCTCTCCCATAGTGACTTCCCGGCGAACGACTCGGCCGTCGTGTTCGGCATCGGGCCGGCCGGGCGGGCGGTCGGTGGGGAGCTTGAGGTGGTCGGCGAGCTGCCGGCGGTGAACTCACCGCACGGCCGGGCGTTGCAGTTCAGCGGCGATGGCTATTGCCAGATCGCGGGCCGCCCGGAGCTCGCGCTGACGTCGGCGTGTACGCTCTCGGCATGGGTTCGACCCGAGGCCCTGCCGGGCGGCGGGGCGCGGATCATCGACAAGACGCTGGCCGGCACCGCTGAGGGCTACATGCTGGACACCTTCCCGGGCAGCTCACTCCGCATGATCACGCGGCCGCTCACGCTCACCCATCCCGCCGATCTCCCACCGGGTGAGTGGACGCACGTGGCGTCGACCTTCGACCGCGGCGTCGTTCGGCTCTACGTCAACGGCGAACAGGTTGCCGAGGGCGGGCAGCCGTTCGACGAGAGCGGCATCGCCCGCGGCTATGCGCTCCAGCGCTTCATCAACGCGTGTGCGGGTCGCGGCGCCTTCCCGATCAAGTTCAACGGCTCGGTTTTCACCGTCGACTCGCGAGAGCCGAACGAGGTCTACAACGCAGACTACCGGCGATGGGGCGGGCCCTACTGGTACCAGAACACGCGCCTCCCGTACTGGGCCATGCTCATGGCGGGCGATACGGACCTGATGCAGCCCTACTTCCGCATGTACTCGTCGCTGCTTCCCCTGGCGCGCGAGCGAACGCGACGGTACTTCAGCCACGAGGGCGCCTTCTTCCCCGAGACGATGACCTTCTTCGGTCTCTACGCCAACGAGAACTACGGCTGGGACCGTACGGGCAAGCCCGTCGACCATGTGGACAACACCTACATCCGCCACTACTACCAGGGCGGCATCGAGCTGGTCGCGACGATGCTCGACTATTACGCCCTCACCGGTGACCGACACTTCCTCGAGGCAACGCTGCTGCCTATGGCAGAGGCCATCCTGAGCTTCTACGACCAGCACTACACGCGCGACGCGTCAGGCCACATCCGCTTCGAGCCTGCCCAGTCGCTGGAGACGTGGCAGGTCGCGACGAACCCAGCGCCGGAGATCGCCGGGCTGCGGTGGGTACTCCCGCGGCTTCTCGCGCTACCCGAAGCGCTAGTTCCCGCCGCGTTGCGCACGCAGTGGCGGCGCCTACTGGGCGAGGTGCCGGAGCTGCCAAGAGGAGAGACGCCGGAGGGGGACATCCTCCTCCCGGCGGAGACGTTCTCGGCGCTGAGCAACATCGAGAACCCGGAGCTGTACGCCATCTTCCCATACCGACACTTCGGCATCGGCAAGCCCGACCTCGACCTCGCGCGCCGCACCTACGCCGCGCGCCGCGTGAGGGGGAGCGCCGGCTGGCAGCAGGACCCCATCCAGGCGGCTCTGCTTGGGCTGACGGAGGAGGCGGCCGCGATGGTCTCGCAGCGGTTCGCGAACACCCATCCGGGCAGTCGCTTCCCCGCCTTCTGGGGACCGAACTTCGACTGGGTGCCCGACCAGGACAACGGCGGCGTCGGGATGATCGCCCTGCAGCGGATGCTCATGCAGTGCGACGGCGACCGGATCCTGCTGTTCCCCGCGTGGCCAAAAGACTGGGACGTGGACTTTCGACTCCACGCTCCCCACCGGACCACTGTCGAAGGTACGCTGCGGGCCGGACGACTGGAGCGGCTCGTGGTTCGCCCGGCGGAGAGGGCAGGGGACGTCGAGGTGCTGCTCAGCGACGACTAGCCGGCGCGTGGTGCCCGACCCAAGTCGGGCCTCCAACGCGGCATTGTGGAGGCCCGGCTCTAGCCGGGCAGCAGGGGCTACATGGAAGCTGAGGCATCGGTCCCGGTGGCAGGAACACACGCCGCCCCGCGCGAAAACGCCACAATCACGCCCAACGTGGCCACTGCCCCTCGTTGCGCACGCCCGGCATCGAGGCACGGCATGGCCCAGGCGGAGCCACTGAGGTGAGTGCATGGGCGACAGACTGAACAGACGAGGCTTCATCCGGAAGGTTGCCACCGCGTCCGCCGGCATCGCCATTCCCTACGTCGTCTCGACGCGCGCGCTCGGCGCCGAGGGCAAGGCGGGGGCCAATGACCGCATATCCGTCGGGTTCATCGGTTGCGGCGGGATCTCGGGGTTTCACTTCCCGTGGGCATTGGGAAGCCCGGAGATAGACGTGGTCGCCGTGTGCGATGTGGACACGGAGCGGCGGCTCGCGGCGAAGGAGCGTGTTGGCGGTGGCTGCGTCGACTACGGCGACTTCCGTGACCTGCTCGACCGCGATGACATCGACGCCGTGTTCGTCCTCACGCCCGACCACTGGCACACGCTGATCTCAATCGCCGCGTGCGAGGCCGGCAAAGATGTCTACTGCGAGAAGCCGCTGACCCTGACGGTCGAGGAGGCGTGGAAGCTCGTCGCCGCCGTCCGGCGCTATGGGCGGGTCTTCCAGACGGGGAGCCAGCAGAGGTCCTCCTGGGAGTTCCGTCAGGCCTGCGAGTTGGTCCGCAACGGCTACATCGGCAAGGTGGACGTCGTGCGCAGCGGCATCGGCGGCAGCCCCACCAGCGGGTTCGAGCCGGATGCACCGGTGCCCCCGGGCCTGGACTGGAACCTATGGCTCGGCCCCGCCCCCTACGTGCCGTTCAACCCGCTGCGCCACCCCTACAACTTCCGGTGGTTCTTCGACTACTCCGGCGGCCAGGTGACCGACTGGGGCGCCCACCACAACGATATCGCCCAGTGGGGCCTCGGCATGGACGGCAGCGGGCCCGTGCACATCGACGGCATAGCCACCTTCCCGACGACGGGCCTCTACGACACAGCCACGTCCTTCGACGTGACCTACACCTACGCGACCGGGCAGAAGCTTCTGTTCTCCAGCAGCGGCGATGGTGTGGTCTTCGAGGGCTCGGAGGGGCGGATACACGTCAACCGGGGCGTCCTCGAGACCGACCCCCCGGCGCTACGCGACCTGGAGCTGGCGCCGGGCGACCTGCGGCTCTACAACAGCCCCGAGCACCATGAGAACTGGCTGGCGTGCCTGAAGAGCCGTGAGCGGCCGATCTGCGATGTCGAGGTCAGCGCCGGCTCCATCGTTGTGTGCCACCTCGGGAACATCTCCATGCGGCTCGGGCGACCCCTCAAGTGGGACCCCAAGACCCGGATGATCCTGGACGACGACGAGGCTGCGCGCTGGCTCAGCCGGCCCTACCGTGCTCCGTGGCACCTGCCTGTCTGAGGGGAGAGCAACCGATGTCGCGTGTGACGCTTCTACTGGCCGGTGCCGCGCTCGCGCTGTGCGCCCTGGCCGCCGGTGCCGTCGACCTCGCGCCGCAGATCAACGATATCCGCAATGGGGACGAAGCCGCCGCGCAGGATGCGGTGAACGCCCTTGCCAATGTGGGCGCGCCGGCCGTCGAGACGCTGGTCTACCTGATGTCCGATGCCGACCCTCAGATCGCGTTGTGGGGCCGCATCGGCCTGGAGACGCTCGTCGACCGTGCGACCGAGGTCGGTAAGGAGCCCGTCGCCGTGGCCCTAGCGCTAGTGCAGCAGTTCGGGCACAGGCGCCCGGCCACGGCGCGGCAGTTCATCTTCCGGATGATTGTGCGCTGCGGCGGCGACGAGGTGGTGCCAGCGCTCGCCGAGCTCCTCCGCTCCCCACGGGACGCCGAGCTCGCGCGCTGGACGCTTGAGAACCTCCCCGGCGCGGCAGCGACTGCCGCGCTCTGCGAGGCCGCCAAGACAGCTAGTCCACCATTGCGCGCCGCCATCATCAGCGCCCTCGGACATCGAGCCGATCCGGCGGGGTTGCCGACCATCCGAGCGGCGCTCGGCGACCGCGCCGAAGCTGTCCGTCTGAATGCCATCGATGCCCTGGGCGGCTTTGCGGACCCGACGCTCGCGCCCATCCTCCAGCGCTTGGCCACCCGCGGCTCGGCCGCCGCCCGTGACCGCGCCATGAGGGCATACGTGCGCCTCGCCGACGCGCTGTACGCGGCAACGAAGGTCGCCGAGGCGGAGCGGATGTACCTCTGGCTCACTGGCCGGCCTGAGTCTCATCTCAAGTGCGCCGGACTGACGGGCTTCGCGAAGACGGCCGGCGCCGACGCCGTGCCCGCGCTGATCGCGGCGGTCGGCTCCGATGACCCCGAGGTGAGCGGAGCCGCGAAGATGGCCCTCGTCGCCCTCCCGATGCGAGAGGTCACGAACCAGATCTCCGCGGCGATCGGCGGCCGGCCGGCAGCATCGCAGGTGGCGTTGATCAACGCGCTCAAGCTACGCCGCGATGCCCAGGCGGTCCCTGCCCTGGCCGCCGCGCTGCGCCTCCCGAGCAAGCCTGTGCAGCTTGCCGCCCTGGACGCTCTCGCACGTCTCCAGGCACCCGAGAGCGCCGAGGAGGTGATCGGCGCGCTGCGCCGGGGCGACAATGACGTGCGCGCCGCGGCCGAGGCGACACTCAAGATGATCCCCGGCGATGAAGCCGCCCGAGCGATCGCGTTCGGAGCGAAGCTCGGCTCCCCGCCGGTTCGCGCCGCGCTCATCCGGTGCCTGTACGCCCGCACGGAGCCCGGCGTCGTCCAGACGCTCACCGAGGAGCTCGCCGACTCCGACGAGGACGTAAGCAAGGCGGCGGCCGAGACGCTGGGCCGGATGCGCGGCCCGGCGGTGCTCGATGCGTTGATCGCGGCCCTGAGGGACGCGGGTGACGAGGCCCGCATCGTCATCCTCGGCGTCCTCGCCGATGCGCGCGACGAGCGGGTGTTCCCCCCAGTGATCGAGGCGGCAGAGAGCCCGAACGACGATGTGTCGGTGGCCGGCCTGAGTGCTCTGGGCAAGTTCGGAGACCGGCGAGGAGTGCCGATTGCGCGCCGCATGGCTCGCGAAGGCTCGGAGAGGCGCCGCGCCGCCGGCGTGCGCGCGATGCTGGCCATCGGGGCTGAAGTGGCGAAGTCGAACGCGGCGGCGGTCCTGCCCATCTACCACGAAGCGCTGCAGCTCGCGTCCACGGACGAGGAGCGCCGGCTGTCGCTGCAGGCGGTCGGGTCGGTGGGGGACGTGAAGTCCCTCGGCACCGTGGTGCCTTACCTCGACAGCCCTAACGATGGAGTGCGCGAGGCGGCGGCGACGGCCGTGGTGCCCATGGCCATCAAGCTCGCCGAAGCCGGCAACGTCGACCGCGCCGTGAAGCTCCTGATGGCGGCCGCGGAGCGCAGCCGCGACCGCAAGGCTCTGGCGGACGCCGGCGCGCAGCTTCGTGCGCGGGGGATCAACATCGACATCGCCGCCAAGGCCGGGTTCATCACGCGGTACTGCGTCCTCGGCCCGGTGAGCACGCGCGAAGCGTTGCGCAAGGGGGATGCCATCGACCCGGCCGCCGCGCCCAGCCTGACCGAACCAGTGAAGGCGGGCGACGCCACGCTGAAGTGGAACTACCGCCCGGTGGATGACCCCAGCGGGATGCTCGATCTGGAGAAGGCGGCGGCGCGGAAGGACAACACCGGCGCGTACGTCTACGCCGAGGTCACGTCGGACGCGGCTCGCGATGTGCTCCTCAAGATCGGGAGCGACGATGACGTCGTGTGCTGGCTCAACGGGCAGAACGTGTTCCAGTTCATCGGCGACCGCGGCTGGGGGCCGGACCAGAACAGCATCGAGACGAAGCTCGTAGCGGGCGTGAACCGGCTGATGTTCAAGGTCCTCAACGGCGGCGCTCAGTGGTCGCTGAGCTGCCGCATCACCGACCGCGAGGGAAAGCCGCTGCAGCTTACTCAGTGGGACCCGCTCGCCGGTCTCGCCGCGCAGAATGGCTTCGTCACGCACTACTGGGTGCTTGGCGCCTTCACCGGCCGCGCGGCGTGGTTCGAGAAGGACGTGTTCCCAGTCGGCGCGTCCGTTGACATCGCGAAGCCTGTCGCTTCGGCGGGCAAGACATTCACGTGGCAGCCGCGCGCGGTGACCGATGCGGCCGGCGGGCAGCTCAACCTGGGGGAAGCGATCGGGAACCTACAGGATGTGTGCGCCTATGCCTACGCTGAGGTGACGTCGGACAAGGCGCAGGACATCCTGCTGAAGATGGGCAGCGATGACGACATCGTCTGCTGGCTCAACGGCGAGAAGGTCCACTCGAAGAAGGTGGACCGCCCCTGCAAGGCCGACGAGGATGTCGTCGAGGCGAAGCTCAAGGCGGGCGTGAACACGCTGCTCGTCAAGGTGCTCAACGGCCCTGCCGGCTGGGGGACCTCCGTCCGCATCACCGACCGCTCCGGCAAGCCCCTCGTACTGCCACAGAGGAAGCCGTAGCACGCAGGGGGACCGGTGCCCGGCGACCAGCCGGCCGGCCTACCGTCCCAGCTTCTTCCTCAGCCGATCCGTGACGAACCGTAGCTCCTCGATCCTGAGGAGATGGCTCGCGACGACGAAGACGGTGAATGCCACGAAGAACACGGCCGCCAAGTGCACCGCGTGGTGCTTGAGCCCCTCGAAGGGGACTCTCGGCCCAACCACGCCCGAGGTGCCCCATACGGCAACGCCCATGAACGCGCACACGACCGCCATCTGGCCGACGAACGGCAGCACGCGCGAGAACGGGATCCCGCCGAGGCGGCGGCCCAGGACGAGTAGGACGACAGCGACCTTCACGATCTTCTGGATCGAGAACGCCGCCGCGAGGCCAGGCAGGCCGAGCCCCATCCGCTGCACGCCGATGAACGCTATCGCCATCCAGACCAGATCGCCCAGCACACCCAGCGCAATCGGCGTCTTCGTGTCGGAGAGCGCGTAGAACCACTTCAGGACTGGGTCCTCGACCGCGAAGGCGATGAGCCCGATCACATACCACGGCAGCGCGGAGTGCGTGAGCCGGACGGAGTTCTCATCAAAGTGGCCGCCCATGAACGCGACGCGGACGACGGGGTCGCCGACCGCCAGGAACAGCACCATCACCGGCGCGAACGCAAAGATCATGACACGAACGACGCGGATCAGTGCGTCCCCCATGCCGGACCGGTCTTGCTTCGCGCCCAGTTCGGCGATGAAGGGGTAGATGACGTAGCTCAGCGCGAGGCCGAGGATCTGCCACGGCATATCCACGAGCTTCCGCGCGGCCTTCAGGGCCGAGTAGGCGCCCTCGTCGATCCCGAAGGCGAACTTTGCCTCGATGATGTTGCGCGCGAATGCGAGGATGATGCCCACGACCAAGGGAAGCGCCAGGATGGCCGCACGCCGGATATCGGGATCGGACAGGTTGAGCGATGGGCGGATCCACTGGCGGTACCGGCCGAGCTTGGGAAGCTGGATCAGGAGCCGGGCCAGGCATCCGAGTACAGCACCCCATGCAAGGCACGTCGTCGCCTGCATGGGGGTAGGCTCCCCCTCGCCGCGGAAGATCGCGGCCGCGGCCACGACACCGGCCACCAAGAGGATCCGGCGAGTCGCCTCGGCGAGGGCGGGGATCGTGAAGTGCTTGTAGGCCTGGATGGTCAGTTCGGCCAGGTTAGAGAGGCTGAAGATGATGAGCGCAGGGAAGAACATCCGCAGGAAGGTCACGGCAAGTGCGAACCCTTCCGTTCCGGGCTGCAGCTTCTCGTACTCTCCGGCCATCAGTGTCATGATGAGCGGTGCGAAGATGAAGCCGCAGGTGGAGATCACTGTCAGGAGTAGGAGGTGGATCGTCCCGACGATGCGTGCGAACCGCCAGGCCGACTCGTCCCCCTCCGCCTGGCGCCGCGCGATGAACAGCGGGATGTAGATGGGCTGCAGGAGCTTCTCGAACTTCGTGAACAGGTCCTGGAGAATAGCCTCGTGCGCGAACCGGAACGCATCGGCCGCCGCGCTCGTGCCGATGAAACGCGCGACGACCACCTCGCGCAGAATCCCAGCCATCCGGCCAATCAGGAGGAAGCCGCTGACGATCGTCGTGTTGCGTGCGATGGAAGCACCCTCGCCGGCTTTGCGCGAGGCCTCAGAGGGAGGGGACTCCTCGGCCGCACCGGCCTGGAGTGGGGCTCCGTTCGGACCATCGTCCATCATCATCACGCCGCCCATACAGAAGGCGGAGGATCCGAGAGCAACTCGGTCCTCCGCCAGGTAGTCGAAAGTGGTGGCCAGACCCAGATTTGAACTGGGGACGCAGGGATTTTCAGTCCCTCGCTCTACCAACTGAGCTATCTGGCCAGAGGCGACACCCCACCTCGGGGGAGGATTATGACCCATAGGCGGCGCTCAGATCAAGGGTCTTCTCCCGCCGAGAGGGAGCCGGTTCGCACGCGCCGCCGTCAGGCCTCGCGGCGAGTGCACGACCATGTCCGGATAGTGCACACAGTGCTCTTGCCGCTGGTTCGCATTGCGGTTACCATTCGGTTGGCCCTTTGGTACGAATGGCGATCGCATAGCCGTGTGCGATTGCTCTCCCAGGCATGTTGTCGTGTGGGTGCGGGTGGGACGACCGGTGATGAGCCGATCTCCACGCTATTCCGTGCGGTGGCTGTGCCGGGCTATCCTACGCCTGGGCCTCCTCTGTTGGCTGCCGCTCACGTGCCACGGCTGTCTGTCGAGCGCGCCTGACCCTGTACCCACGCAGGGCGACCCTCATACGGGCGGGGTGTCATTCCACGTCCGTTTCCCCGATGCGCGGGCCGAGCTTGTGCCGAGTGCCTGCCAGAGCGTGAATGTTGTGCTGGTGGACCGTGACACCGGTGAGGAGCTGTTCGTCTCCGATCCCCCGCTGACTCCCGACAGCCCCCAGGCCTCCGTTCAGGGCCTGCCGACAGGGATGGTCTGCCGGGTCACTGCAACTGCCTACCCCGAACTGGACGCCACCGGGACAGCACAGGCCACCGGCGTCGTCTATGTGACGGTACCGGACGGCACCGTGGCGCCTGTGAGTCTGACCATGGGCAGCACGATCGCGACCGTTGAGCTGACGCCCAACCCGGCCGGTGTCCCCCTCGTCGGCGGGGTAGTGGGATTCGCGGCCACAGCGCGGGACGCCGCCGATTCGGTCGTTCTGGTCGCCGGGCCCTGGGAATGGTCCACGAGCAGCGCCACGATTGCCACCATCGACGCGTCCGGGCAGCTCACAGGGAAGGCATCCGGAGTCGTGACGGTCGACGCGACGGAACACGAATCGCGCGTGGTCGGCTTCGCCCGTGTGGCTGTGGCCCAGTCCGCCTCCTCCTACGAGTGCGACCTGATGTGGGGAAGCGATCCGTCGGATGTGCGGTTCAACACGCCTTCGGCAGTGGCTCTGGATGCGGGGGGACGCGCGTTCGTGGCGAGCAGCGGGGACGACGAGATCCAGGCATTCGACTCAGACGGCACCTTCCGCCTCAGGTGGGGGGGCTCCGGTTCGGGCCCGGGCCAGTTTTCGTCGCCACGGGGGATCGCCGTCGGTCCGAGCGGCGACGTGTACGTTGCCGACACGCTCAACAACCGGATCCAGGTGTTCAACGCTAACGGCGGCTACATCAGGCAGTGGGGCTCGGCAGGCACGGGGGACGGCCGGTTCTACGGTCCGTCGGCCGTAGCCGCTGCCGACTGGGGCGACATCTACGTCGCGGATACGGAGAACTGTCGGATCCAGCGGTTCGGGGCGGACGGCGCGCACCTCGCGACCTGGGGGTCCTTGGGTGCCGGCAACGGCGAGTTCAGGTTCCCCTGTGGCGTTGTCGTCGCCGGTGAGGCCGTGTATGTCGCGGACACGGGCAATGGCCGCATCCAGAAGTACAGCGCAAACGGCGAACACCAGGCGACCTGGGGCTCGCCGGGCACAGAGGGGGGGCAGTTCGGCGGCCCCAAGGGAGTCGCCGTTGACGCCTACGGGTCGGTCTATGTGGCGGACACTGAGAACAACCGCCTTCAGAGGCTGGACGCGAGCGGGGCGTTCGTCGTGGCGTGGGGCGCGAAGGGGCGCGAGGTAGGGCAGTTCACCGGCCCCGAAGGACTAGCCATCGGCCGCGAGCAGCAAACGCTCTTCGTGTGCGACACACAGAATCACCGGCTCCAACTGCAGAACCTGGACGGCGGGACACGGGAGATTTGGGGGAGTGGCTGGCGCCCCGGTGAGCTGCAGAGCCCAGGCGAGCTGACCATCAGTGGGACGGGCGAGGTCTATGTCGCCGATGCTGGGAACAACCGGGTACAGGTGTTCGACTCCAGCGGCCGCTTCATCACAACCTGGGGGACCAAGGGATCGGGGCCGGGGGAGTTCGACGACATAGGTGGAGTGGCCTTGGCGACGGGCACCGTCTACGTTGCCGACACCGGTAATGCGCGTATCCAGAAGTTCACTTCGAGCGGTGCGTTCGTGGCCGCGTGGCCTCTGGCGGATTCCCTACCAACCAGCGTCGCGACAGACTCGGCCGGGAACGTCTACGTGACGAACCCGGCCGACGGGGAGTTGCGCAAGCTTAGCACCTCCGGTGGGGGCGTGTGGACCAGGACCGGGCTCATCTCCCCCAACGGGGTCGCCGTTGGCGCAGATGGCAAGGTGTACGTGACCGACTCGGACCTCGACTGCGTGAAGGTGTTCAACACTAGTGGCACGCTGCTGGCAACATGGGGAGGCACCGGCTCGGGGGACGGCCAGTTCCACATGCCCAGCGCGGCGGCGGCAGACGCCGGAGGAAACGTGTATGTGGCGGACACGGGGAACCACCGGATCCAGAAGCTGAGCGCCAGTGGCACGTTCATCGCGAAGTGGGGTTCCCGCGGCTCTGCGCAGGGCCTGTTCCAGTGGCCGGGAGGCATCGCCATGGACCAGGGGGGCAATGTGTACGTCGCCGATACGGGCAATCACAGAATCCAGCGGTTCGTGCCCGTCTACTGAGGTTGCTTCGTCCGCGGCGCACCTCGTGATGCAGGTACCATGTAGCCTCGTATGCAGACCACCATGTGAACGGAGTGGCTCGCCGTCTCCGGCCGCGGGAGCCGAAACCGGGAGGCAGTTGCTGTGGGTACCTCATGTCAGACGCGGGTGGGCTTCGTGGGCGTAGGCGCTATGGGCGCGCCAATGGCGCGGAACCTGCTACGGGCCGGGCACACCGTTATCGCGTTCGACCTGTCCGCGGACCGGCTGAAGGCTGTGGCCTCCGATGGGGCCGAGGCGGCAAGTGATGCCCCAGACGTTGTCGGCCGAGCGGATGTCGTCCTCACCAGCCTCCGGTCGTCCGAGGCATTCGCGGACGTCGCCTGGGAGAGCTTCGTGCCGAACGCTCGTGAGGGGCAGCTCTTCATTGACCTCGGTACCACGGCGGCGCCCGATACCCGCGCGATCGCTGCTGCGCTCGCCGAGCGAGGCGCGGCGTTGGTCGACGCGCCGGTTAGCGGCGGGCCCGGCGGGGCGGCGAGTGGCACGCTGCACATCTTCGTGGGCGGCGCCCCGGCAGCCGTGGAGCGCGCGATGCCGATCCTCGAGATCCTCGGCGGCCGCGTCACGCACTGCGGCCCCAGCGGCGCAGGGCAGGTCGTGAAGGGTGTGAACCAGCTCGCCATGGGGCTCACCATCGCCGCCTACCTGGAAGCCATCGCCTTCGCTGTGCGTGCCGGTGTGGCCCCGGAGACGGTTGGCCGCGCCGTCGGCGGCGAAGAGGAGTGGCGCCGGCAGGTCGAAGGCATCGCCCAGGCCATCGCTGCGGGGAACGGCTCGGGACTCACCGTGAAGTTCCCGGAGCTGCGCTACTTCCTCAAGGAGGCGGACGAGAAGGGGTTCCCCCTGCCGCTCACCCATGCGCTGCTCGAGTTCTGCGATCGGGGCGAGCACCGGTTCTTGGACAACATGAACCGACCCGAGCCGTCATTCTGGCACGAGCTGAGCACGCGGCCCAAAGGAAGCTGAGGCGCCATGTCCGTAGGTGCTGCCCCGCGATGCTGCCTCGTTGCTCACGTCGGTCTCCTGCCTTACGGCCAGGCCCTGGCGCTTCAGGAGGCCGTCCACGCCGCGCGGGCAGACGGACGCATCGCCGATGTGCTCGTCTTGCTCGAGCACCCTCCGACGATCACGCGCGGCCGGTCCGCACAGGACGCTCATCTACTCGCGCGCCCCGAGGTGCTCGCTTCTCAGGGCATCGAGGTTCACGACATCGCACGTGGTGGCGACTTCACCATCCACGAGCCCGGCCAGCTCGTCGGCTACCCGATCATCGACCTCAGCGCGCGCGGGCGGGACCTGCACGGCTACTTGCGCGCCCTGGAGGAGGTGCTCATCCACGCGCTGGCGTACCACGGAGTCTCTGGCGAGCGAGTGCCGGGGTTGACCGGGGTCTTCGCCGGCGGGGGCAAGGTTGCGGCCATCGGTGTTCAGGTCCGCCGCTGGGTATCGCTGCACGGGTTCGCGGTGAACGTCGCGAATGACCTGGCCACGTTCGCGCACATCGTGCCATGCGGCATTCAGGATCGCCCAGTGGTGTCGCTCCGGCGCCTGGTGCCGGCGTGCCCCACTGTGGAGGCCTTCGCGGACCGAGTCGCCCAGGCATTCGGCGACGTGTTCGGGTGTACCATGGAGCCTGTGACGCTGGGTGAACTGATGCGACGCACCTCGGCGTAGGAGCGGCTTCAGTCGCGATGCCTCTCTACGGGCCCGCCGGCGTCGCGACTGAAGTCGCTCCCACGTCGGGACAAGTGGGGAGAGTAGCGTGAGTGCAGGCGCCACGAACGCGCTCCTCGGGCGGGAGCGCGGGATCCGCGCACCGGAGTTCCCGGAACACCTCACATGGCTGAACACCGGGCGGCCCCTGAGCCTGCACGAGCTACGCGGCAAGCTGGTTCTGCTTGACTTCTGGACGTTCTGCTGCGTGGACTGCATGCGACTCATGCCCACACTCGCGTGGCT
>Ga0315288_10002637_pt1 | contig 23075 bp, 19 predicted proteins | sample YL17G11_20_MG_FD_203454 | JGI IMG/M metagenome (GOLD analysis project Ga0315288, IMG submission 203454) | Sediment microbial communities from Yellowstone Lake, YNP, Wyoming, USA - YL17G11_20 | ecosystem: Environmental > Aquatic > Freshwater > Lake > Sediment | place: USA: Wyoming | collected...
TCGGCATCGTTCCGGTCTGGCCTTTGCACAAGGCCAACCCCGTCAGGCGAATGGTAATGAGCACGTACCAGGCGGCGAGCGGCGCGGGGATGTCGGCGATGCTCGAATTGGAGAGCCAGAGCCGGGAGATTCTGGACGGGAAGAAGCCGACGATAAAAGTGTTTCCGCACCAGATTGCGTTTAACTGCTTCAGCCATAATTCATCGCTCGGGCCGAACGGGTACAACCTGGAAGAGACCAAGATGGTCAAGGAGACGCGCAAGATATTTGACTGTCCTGAGATTGCAATTACGTGCACTTGTATCAGGATTGCGGTGCTCAGAGCGCACTGCGAGAGCATTAACCTGGAGTTCACCAGCTCGATTACGCCGGACGAGGTTCGGGATTTGCTGAGCACGGCGCCGGGGGTGACGGTGCTGGACGACCGCGAGCACAACCGGTTTCCGATGCCGATTGATGCGACCGGCAAGGATGATATCTACGTCGGGCGGATTCGGCAGGATGAGTCGCTGCCGGAGAATCGCGGCATCAATATCTGGGTGGCCGGCGACCAGCTTCGCAAAGGGGCGGCTCTTAATGCTGTTCAAATTGCGGAAAAGCTGCTTTAATAGCCGGGATGGCTGTTCGCAAGATAAAACTCACCGTCCAGTATGACGGCAGCAGGTACAGCGGCTGGCAGGTACAGCCGGGGAAACGGACCATTCAGGGCAAGCTGGTGGAGGCGGTCTCGAATCTTGTAGGGGTGCGGACTTTTGTTCACGGCGCCAGCAGGACGGATGCGGGGGTAAGCGCGATGGGGCAGGTGGCGCTGTTTGAGGTTGACTGCCCGATTCCGACGGAGAACTTCGCGGATGCGATAAATGATCGGCTGCCTCGTGAGATAGTCGTGACGGAGGCGGCCGAGGCCTCGCGCAGCTTCGATTTGATAAGCGGGCCGACGAGCAAGCTCTACCGGTATTCGATTTACACGGGGCGGAGGCGGCCGGTGATGGAGCTTAACCGGTGCTGGCACGTACCTAAGAAGTTAGACGCGGCCGCGATGAACGAGGCGGCGAAGCTGTTGGTCGGGACCAGGGATTTCAAATCCTTCGCCTCCGGCAAAGACAGGCGGGAAGAGACTGTGCGGACGATCTTCCGGTGTGAGGTGACGGCGGAAGACAAGTGGATATACGTGGATGTCGAGGGGGACGGGTTCTTGTATAATATGGTGCGCAATATCGTAGGGACGTTGGTGGAGGTGGGCTTAGGGCGGTGGGAGCCGGAGAAGATGACCGAGATTCTCGATGCCAAAGACCGCACGGCGGCGGGTCGGCTGGCCCCGCCACAAGGATTATGCCTGATGTGGGTAAAATACGATTAGAAGTCCAGCCACAAAGACACCAAGACACAAAGAGCAGTGAAAGAAACATTAGACACGGATTAACACGGGTTCACACTGTTATCTTATTTTGGATTCCCGCCCATTCGGCAAGCCCGCCCAAGCAACGGCGGGTAAACTCAGGGCAGGCCTTGCGCGGGAATGACATTAAGAGTGATTGGCCGGGAAAAGGCGCAGAGATGAAGGTTGTGCACATAATAACGCGGCTGATATTGGGAGGGGCGCAGGAGAATACGCTCATTACGTGCAAGCTGCTGGCGGAGCGGGGGCACGATGTCACCCTCATCACCGGGCCGGCGCTCGGGCCTGAGGGGGAGCTGTTCGAGCAGACCAGAGGGGCGGGGTATGACGTTATTGTGGTCGATAAACTGAGGCGGGCAATTAACCCTCTTTATGACATTCCGAGCTATTTTGCGATAAAGAAGCTGCTGCGCGAATTGCAGCCGGACATTGTTCATACGCACTCTGCAAAGGCGGGGATATTGGGCAGGTTCGCGGGGTATGCCGTGAAGGACAAGCGGCGAGGATATCGGCCGGCGGTGCTGCATACGATACACGGGCTGGCTTTTCATCCGTATCAGAGTAACCTGCTCAATAAGTTCTATATCGCCATCGAGAAGGCGATGGCCAAGAGGACGGACGCTTTTATCAGCGTGGCCGATGCAATGACGCAGCAGGCGCTCGCGGCCGGTATCGGAAGGCCGCAGCAGTATGTGACGGCGTATTCGGCGATTGAGGAGGGGGATTTCTTAGGGCCGATTTCGCGGGAGCGGAGGATGGAGTTCCGCAGAAAATACGGGATTCCGGAGGATGCAGTAGCGCTTGTGACAATCGCCCGGCTGTTCGAGCTTAAAGGGCACGATTACATAATTGAATCGGCCAAAGAGCTGTCGAAGCGATTCGCCGATTGCGTCTGGCTGTTTGTGGGTGATGGGAATTTGTCCGACCATTACAAGCGGCTGGTTCGGGAATTGGGCCTGGCCGAGCGCATCAGGTTCGCGGGCCTGTTGCCGCCGCGCGAGATTCCGCTTGCGATACAATCTTGCGATATTCTTGTGCACTGCTCGCTGCGCGAAGGGCTTGCGCGGGCGCTTCCGCAGGCGATGCTGTGCGGGAGGCCGGCGGTTAGCTTCGACGTTGATGGGGCAAGAGAAGTGGTGAATGACAATACGGGGCGATTGATTGAGCCTAAGAGCGTCGAGCAATTGATTGAGGCGTGCGCGGAGCTGATAGGAGACGAGGAGTTGCGAAAAAAATTAGGCGAGAAGGGCAGAGAGTCTGTGAAGGAGAAATTCTCGCCGGAGACGATGATTGATACAATCGAAGAGGTTTACAAGAAGCTGCTTGGAGGCCGATTTTGACTTTGGGCTTGGGTGCCGGCGGGAGAGTGAACAAATTCGAAATCCTAATACTACAACGCTACTTGGATTTTGCCGGCAAGCATAATCTCTTGTTGCATAAGAAGTTACGATAGGACTGTCGAATATAAACGATCAAATCGGCTTTAAGGGCACTTTGGCGAATCCGAATTTGCGTTTTGCGCTTTACCGGCTACCAGCAGAACAAGCCTGCGGGGGCCGGGGCTGGCCTTCTGCCTGCTGGCAGCCTAAATGCGATAAACGCGATTCTTGGGCACATAGACCCGATATTTGCAGCGTAAGTAGCGTTGTAGTACTAAGCACGAAATCCTAAACCCGCAGGATGGTCGCCGGGATGGCTGGCGCCACTGGCGCCACAAATCCGAATTACCGAAACTCAATATTCAAAACAAACCATAACGTCTTATTTCGACGGTGGTTATGGCAGCTGGATTCCAATATCAAGCAGAAAAAACAAGAACTTTAAGGATTGTATTACAGATGCGCACGGATTAGGACAGCCACGAAGGCACGAAGATGGTTGGTGAGAGGTTAATTGGTGAGTCGAGCGGCGCGAGGGACGAGAGACGAAGATTCTTCTTGAGGGAAAGTAGGGATTTGGGTATTTTGGCATCGGTGAGAAATGGTCAGAAACAGATGCCCGCTTTGAAGGACACAGGTTTACAGGGATTCGCACGGAACACGTGCGGTTAGGCATAGGGAAGGTTATGGTGAGAAGCGAGATTGACAACATGGAAGAGAAATTCCTGTAGCTGCGGAACGGGAACGGTTAAAATTAGAAGATAAGGTGAAGTCAAGAAACAAGGGAAGCGCCAGGCGGGGAAAGGTATGTGGGCGTTTTCCGTCCAAAGTGGGTTGAGGGTGTGAATGGAAAAGGAGCAACAAGCGTGCTGCTTGAAACGGAAAGAATAAGACTTACACAGGGGAACCTTCGTAATAACTACATAAGAGTTCGCCAGTTTAATGGCCTGATACCGGAGGATATCCTCAATTCTGGCGGAGAGATCGTGTTGGAATTTGAGGGAGTAGGTGAAGTCAGAACGAATATTGACAGGGAAAAAGGCATATTGGCTAATCGTAAGGCTGTCAAGCGTTTCTTTGAGGTGAATGAGTTGAAACCGTCCGACGAAATTGCGGTAGAGAGAATCGGAGAGAGAGAATTCAAAGTTGCTGTGAATTCCAAAGGAGAAGTAGCCGCATCTCTGGCGGTGAGCGATGGCGAGGCAGACGTGGGGGAAGCAAAGCCGGGAAAGGATCAGCTCCTGTTGTTTGCATCGAAAAAAGCGGGAAAGGGTGGCAAGGGGACCGTGGCAAGGGGGAGGTTAGTCCATGCAAATGACCTTGATGGAAAGGAATGGACATCGTATTCAATAAGTGTTTGGAAGGATATTCGAAAAGCAGCGCGTGAAAAGGAACTGCAGCATCCAGCAATGTTCCCGGTCATGCTTGTCGAGAGAATCATTAGATGCTTCACGAGAGCTTCGGAGAAGATGATCCTTGATCCATTTATGGGGTCTGGGTCAACATTGGTCGGGGCATGTATATTGGGGCGCAAAGGCATTGGCCTTGAAGTGTATTCGGATTACGTGGAATTGGCTCAGCAAAGGCTAGCGTTCTATATGGGGAGGAAAGAAGATGAGGGGTCATACGTGATTTATCCACATGACGCCAGGAAAATGGGAGAGTTTATAGAAGAAGATAGTATCGATTTGTGTTTTACGTCTCCACCCTATTGGAATATTCTGTCGCAAAAACGTACTGCGGATAATAAGCAAATAAGAGACTATGGCGATTCCGAGGTGGACCTAGGGCGGATCGATGATTATTCCGAGTTCTTGCATGCTCTCGGAGAGGTCTTCTATGAAGTGTACAAGGTTCTCAAAGCTGGAAAGTACTGCATCGTCAACGTTATGGACTTGCGCAAAGGAAACCAGTTCTATCCTTTTCACGCAGATTTGGCCAAAGAAATGGAAAGAATTGGATATGTTTTTGATGATATGATAATATGGGACCGCTCGCACGAGTATAACAACCTTCGGCCATTAGGGTATCCTACCGTCTTTAGAATTAACAAAGTCCATGAATACTTGCTAATTTTCCAGAAACCCAAGTTCAAAGAGGGCAGAAAGCGTGGGAGAAAGGATACGTAATCTCGACTACATTGATATGGACGTTGCCTATCTCGTGGGTATGATTGTTGCTCGCGGGTCGTTCCACCAAGATGGCGACGTCAGGCGATTGGTCATACAATTCCCTTATCGTCACGATGCAATGACTCCAGTTCCTGGTAGTAAGATCAATGTCGATAGGGAAACTGCCTTGAGACTCAGTATGGAGAGCATTCGTAACCGTATCAGCGAGCTTCTGGAGGTGGATTTAAGGGTGGAAAGAAAAGCGCGCGAAATCTCGCTTTATGCGGTATTTCCCAAGGAGACGATCGGCTGGAGAGATTTGCGTTATATAACATCTCGGAGGTCGAACTACCTCGATTTTGAGGTTCCGGGAGTAATACTCGATGCTGGCGCGGATATACAGAGAGAGTTCTTGCGCGGTATAGCTGACACATCTTGCGAGCCGAGCTATGCGGATAGGTACCAAGGTGAACGGCAACGCATCGTTATCCAGGTACAGTTTGGCAATTGGATATTACCTGTTCAGTTATGCAGCCTGCTTCAACAGAATCTCAAGATTCCCGTAAGTAACGTCCTTTGGGGTCATCCTAATTTACGGGCGCCGGGAGGAGGGAGCGGCTGGGCGAAGGAAACGCGTATCCGTATTTTCGCGGAGATGGTAAGGTTTAATAAGGAGAGAGGATATCCGCCAGCAAAAATCTGTAATCCCAAAACGAAGAAACTCCGTGGCCGGAAACCTCGGCATGATGACGAGTCTAGCGATAAATTGCCCGATCGATTATGTGGAAAACACTTCAATAGTTATTACAAGGTATGCAGGGCGTTGGGGTGCAACCAGGGGAAGAAAGGGCCACAGCGGGAGCTGTTTGACGTGGGAGAAGAAGATTGAGTGAGGCAGAGCTTTATAGGCCGGTCCGCGCTTGGCTTGAGGCAGTTTTGCGAGATAAGTATAAGCGCATGAATATTCAGGTGTTTGACTCGCACAACGTCAAGCTCTCGAGATTGATAGCCGATTTGGGCTTGCAAAGGTGTTTTCCGCAGTTCAATGCTTGGGACGTTAAGGTGGATGTCACGGGAGTAATGTCGAGTGGGCAAAATGGATATTTGGCTCTTGTCGAATGTAAAGCAAATCAATTGACTTTGAGAGATGTGGCGCAACTTCTCGGGTATAGCGTTGTTGTGAATCCTGTTCTGTCGGTTTTGATATCTCCGTGTTCACCCACTGACCCGTTAATTACATTGCTGAGAGATTATGGGCGCCTTGATGTGTTGCAGTACGGGCCACGAAGAAGACACATAAGAATAGCGAAATGGGATAAAACAAGAAACGAGATCATCCCCAATTCACTCATCCCATCTGGCCGGTTCCCCTAACACATGCGAATTTGCAAGCCTACACCAGTACGCTGGTAAATAGACGCGCGGATTTGGTTGAGATATTTTGAGAGCTAAGCGCGCGGGTGGAATAGCTAGGCGAGCTCACGGGGCCGGGAAGAAATCACTCTGAGCCATCGGTGCTCTCCTTTGAATTCGCTCAGGACGGCGTCTGCGGTTATTCTGGATTTTCCTTGACACCCAACTCAGCGCGATGTATAATATACATCTAACAAATAGAGGATTCTTGATATGGAGAACGAAGCTACAACTAAAACGCCCATCCCGACGAGGTCGGGATTCCGCAATTTTGCACTTTGCACTTTAATCTTTGCATTCTCAATCACCCGGCCCTCTACACTTGTAGAGACTCCTCTACAAATCGCCCTGTTTTATGCAAAACAAAGCCAATTTCAAAATGGGCAATATAAACATAAGTACAGTAGCAACAAAGCCTTACCCCAATGAACAGCGAACAATGAACAACGAACATTACTCAAAACAAAGCCAATTCAAACCCAATCCCAGCCCAAAACTCGAGCTCTGCTCGACCCTGAGCGAAGTCGAAGGGCCAATCAAACCCAATTTCAAACGCACAAACAGCTTACTTTGCTTGCCGGACGAGACATTGCCGCGGCCACAAGGCCCAAGTGCATAATCCCCATCCACACCTTTTTCCCTGGGTTACGTGCGGCGGGCAGGTTTGTTTTGTTGGGCCTGTTGAGTCGGGGCGGATAGTTTGACGGGGAGTCCGTTTTCCGGGGCGATGAGCAGGTTTTTCGCGATGTAGGACAGCTCGATGCGTTTTGCGCCTTTGGGGAGCTTGGCCTGGACGACTGCCGTGCCCATCGCGGGCAGGCGCAATTCGGCAGGCCCTATGTCGCCGAGGCGCTGCAGCTCGATGTTCAGAGCGCAGTTATTGACAATCTCGAGATTGAAGGTGTGTCTGCCCTTTCGCTGGATATCCCCGACCGTCACCGATGCCTTGAAGATCGCGTCGAGAAAATCCTCTTTGCCGATAAGCTGATTCTTGCACCAGACTGCGGTCCTGCCCTCGGCGAGGGCCTCTTTGAGGGCTTCGGGCGTCTTTTCCTTTGCAAAGACGAGGGTCATTGTCCTGTGATTGTCGGGCGTAGTTTCGATTATCAGCGATGGCGCGTGTATGTCGGAATTTCCGAGCATTGTGAGGGTTTTTTCGAGGCACCATTTGTGGGCGTCGGCATAGTAGTCCTCGCCATTGGCGACCTCGATGCCCCGGAGCCATTTGTTTTGGTAGAGCTGTGTATGGATGTCGAACCAGCCTTTTTTGTCGGGCTTCCAGCCGGGGTGGTTCCAGAAGACAAATGCGTTCTGGTCGTTAGCGGCCTTGACCGCATCGGTGAGATCGTTCGTGTCGAGCGGTTTTATGTCTTCGAGGAATATCGCGTTGAAATGGCCGGGCGGCGTGTCGCGGGTAATTTCAGCGCCTTTGATTAGCAGGACGCCTTTCTCTTTTGCCGGCTCGGCGGCTATCTCGAATGAGCGGTTGAAATTGGTGGGGACATCTTCTTTGTGGGGCTGGTATTCAATGTGGTCGGCGATGACGATGGCGTCGAGGCCTTCGCGCACGGCCTCATCAACTCGCGCCGTCGGCCAAACCTCTCCATCCGAGAACACAGTGTGTATATGCAAGTCGCACTTGAGCGTCTTGTAGCCGAGGCCGCCAAGCGCTCCTGGCGGTAGGTCAGGAAAAAGAGACGCGGTTTCCTGGGCGGCAAAGGCAAGCGGCGCAATCAGAACAGACGCGAGCAAAGCGAGTACTGCAATTTTGATCTTTCTCATTTCGTTAAGCCTTTCTGTTTTAGAGGCACCTTCATTTTCCTTGAGCGTAGCATTCCCCTTCTGAGTTTGCAAGCGCCGTTGTGGGCCCGGCGATGCGGCAGCCGGGATGACACTGACGGGTCGCGTGCCGGCGACCGCTAAACAAAAGGAGGATGCGGTTATGTTATCTTGACCAGTGGGGGGAGGCGTCCTGCGAGTCCGACGCGGTCGTCCTTGACGATGAGCACGCCTTCGACGCCTTCAATGGCGGCGATACGCTCTATGGCGCGGTCCACATCATCAGCGGTTGTGACAAGGTTTGCGGCGCAAGTAGCGGCTGCGTCGGCCAGGGCGGCGTCGCGGGCGACGACGGTAGCGAGGTCGCAGCGGCCGAGGCTCGTGGAGTGGCCCATCGTTCCGGAGGAAGAGCATATTGAGATTGGGGTGTCTTGCGGCTGGAGCGAAAACGCGAGGCGGGCGGCCAGTTTGGCGGCGCCCGTGACCAGGGCGATGATGACCGGCTCTGCGGCCCGGAGATAGATGTCGCCTCCATTATCCACGATGACCTCATCGGCACCGGCATTCAGGGTGGCCTCGGCTGCGCACTGGGCCATTGCGCCTGCGACGGCGGCCATCGGGCCGACGTCGGCAAGGCGGGCGGCCCGCGCCATTCTTTGTGCAATTTCGGGCGCATCGCAGAGCAGCTCAACCGGCTCGAAGGACGTGCGGAAAAGGGGGTGGCGGGCGATGTAGTCTTCGAGGATGCGGCGCTGCCGGACAATTTCGCAAGTGACGACGTCGAACTTATCGCAGCAGATGCGCAGGACCGCCTCTTTATGGGTGAAAGTCCGGTAGGTTCTCTTGTGACTCATAGGCGTTGCCCGGGCGATATGGGAGAGTCTGCTCAAAACGCTGAGGCGCATGCGTTGAAGGGGCAGGCGCGAATACACGCCATGCACTCGATGCAGTCGGCCTCGTTAAAACCCACCCGTCGGGTGTCTGCGTCGGCGATGCACAGGGCTGCGGTGGGGCAGTGGGTGATGCAGTGGCCGCAGTGCGTGCAGCGGTCCTCGTCCCAAATCACTCCCTTGCCGGTGTAGTTAATGGAGACGTTGAAGGTCTTTACGAAGGCCATCGCCCGCTCGATATCCTCTTCGGTCCCGGTGACATCAAGGACGAGATAGCCTTCCTCCTCCGGGGTGACCTTTGCGCGAAACACGTTGACGATGAGATTGTAGTCTTTGACGAGGTGGTAAATGATGGGCTTTTCGCACTCGCATTTTGGAAAGAAGAGCATCAGTTTTTTTGTTACGGTCTGGCTCATGACGCTTTCTCCCTTATCAGGAGCGGCTTAGTTTTGGCATCGTTGGGGAGGCGCGCGATGGGTTCTGCAAGGAGGAATTCGCCTCGTCTAATCTCGTCGGCGAGGAGGTGCGCGATTTCGAGGGCCTTGTAGTAGGATGAGAGCGAGCCGACCGCCACCTTTTTGCCTTCGATTTCGATCCGGCCGGTTCGCAACTGCTCGTAGCTGACATAGCAGAGGACTTTGCCGGTATTCTGCGGGTAGTCGGCGCTGTAGTCAACGACGGGCGCCAGGATGTCGCGGTCGCGCACGCAGGTTCGCTTCAGGACATCTTCGTTCAATATGGGAATGGGTATTCCGATTCCGAGGGCCAGCGAGACGCCGTACCCGCGAAGGCTCACCCCTCGCACGAACTGCGGCAGCATCTGCTTCATATCGGCGGTGAGCGCGAGCGTCCCGGCTCCTCCTTTGGGTATTCCATCGGGCGTTCTGGCGACGGCGCCGGCGTGTTGAGTTCCCTCGGCATAGACGTGTCCCTGAGCGCCGGCCAGCCAGACTTTGGTTCCTACGCCGGTGGTTTCGTAATAGGGGTCGTTAAGCAGCGGGGATAGCCGGCCTGCCGAGCAGTAGTTCGCGTTTTCGCGTTTAGGCTCGAGAGTGCCCATGTAGGTGTATATCGTTTTTTCCGAGTCGTTGACTGCGACGTTGTAGTTCTGGTAGCAGTTGCGCGGGTTGACCATAATGGCCTGGTTGAGGTCGTTAATGGTGAAGTACGTGCGGATTTCGCGGCGCGGGTAGCAGTCGGTCATATAGGACAAAGCGAAGAGCTGGAGCGTCTTTCCGGCAACGAGGTCTTCTATGACGTGGCCGCCGCCGTAGCGGAATTCGCCCGGATGATACATATTGGCAGGGTCGCCGTATCGCAGTTGAGTGGCGCCGAGAAAGACATCGACTGCGGCAATGCCGGTATAGACGAGGACATCCTCGACCCATGCCTCCGACATGCGAATCCTGGGTTTGGAATGGCCGAAGTTGAGGAAGCATCCGGAGGAGCACATCGGGCCGAAAGTGGCGGTGGTGACGACGTCAACCTCTTTTGCCGCCGCGGCGAGGCCCTTCTTATCGACGTAGTCGATGATCTCGTCCGCGGTGAGCACGACCGCTTTGCCCGACTCGATCCGATTGTTGATTTGCTCATAAGTCTTCATTGTTCATTCCACTGCGGGAAGCACACATACTTACTCAAACTGACCGACAGCCAGTTTGATAATGCAAAAATCAAAGTTAAAAATGCAAAATTGTGGAATCCCGACTCTGTCGGGATGATTATCTTATTATGGTTTTGTGTTTCACAACTGTTTATCATACGACTGTTTATGTTGGTTCTTGGCAACGAATCGGTCAGTCCAAGATACTCAATGCTTTGTACGAATGGGCCTTAGTATAAGTATTGAGAGCCGGCTTGTCAATTCCCGTATCCGCTCCCGCAGAAGATGGAGGACAGGTAGTTGGCCGTTACACATCAGGTGATGGGTATCATTCCTTGGACAAGCCCGCCGGGGCGGGCAAGCTCAGACCCCAAGCCTCGTGGAGGACGCTGTCTGAGCGCAGGCTTCAGTCGTGAGCGGAGCAGAAGGGAAAGAGTCCGGCCAGCGGGCCGAGCTTTTTCCCATCCGAGGCCCAGATGCTTCGCTGCGCTCAGCATGACAGCTTAGAAAGGCAGTCAAGTTGAGTTTTTGGTTAGACATTCGGCTGGGGTGTCTGTATATTCCGCGAGATTAGATGTGATTGGATGCGAGGGGCTTGTGGTGAAAATATGGATATTAGTCAGAACGGCAGACGCCCGCACATTACGATTTTAGGCGGAGGCCTGGGGGGCCTTGCGGTGGGATACTACGCATCAAAGAAGGAGCTGCCGTTTGTGATTTACGAGGCGAGAGACCGGGTGGGAGGCAACTGCACAACATTGAAGCACGGGGACTTTCTCTTTGATTCGGGCGCCCATCGTTTTCATGACAGAGACCGGAGGATTACAAGAGAGGTCAAGGAGCTGCTGGGTGCGGACCTCAAGACAGTGGATATTCCCAGCAAGATATACTACAAGGGGAAGCTGGTGACTTTTCCGCTGGCGCCTCTGGATTTGGCGCGGAGTCTGGGCTTGTGCACTTTGGCCAGGGTGGGGCTTGAGATATTGCGTGGAAGACTGGTGCAGGCGAAGCAGGACGGCAGTTTTGAGAGCTTTGCAATAAACACTTACGGCAAGACGATAGCGGAGCAGTTTTTGCTGAACTATTCTGAGAAGCTGTGGGGGCAATCCTGCGACAAGCTATCGCCAGCAATCGCAGGCGAGCGGTTGCAGGGGCTGAACGTTCGGACTTTCCTTATGGATTCGATATTGCCGGCGAAATCCAGGCCGAGGCATTTGGAGGGGATGTTTTACTATCCCAAATTCGGGATTAGCGCGATATCAGAGAAACTGGCCGAGAGGTGCGGGCGGAGCAATATCCGGACGGATTCAAGAGTCACCGGGATTGCTCACAACAGCAGGAGAATCGAGGCTGTAGAGGTCAACGGGAAAGAATGGGTGGATACGAACGAGGTTGTCAGCACCTTGCCGCTCGGATATTTTCTGGGGGCGATGAGGCCCGCGGCGCCTCAAAGAGTTCTGGATATGGCAGAGCGTCTGCGTTACCGCAGCCTGATATTGGTATCGCTTTTTATCAACAGAAGTCTGGTTACGCGGGCTGCAACGGTCTATTTTCCCGACCGGAGCTTTCCGTTCACAAGGCTGTATGAACCGAAGAACAGGTGCGAGCACATGTCTCCTGCGGAACAGACGTCGCTGGTTGCGGAGATTCCGTGCCAGAGAGAGGATGGTACCTGGGTCCGCGGAGACGATGAGCTCATCGAAATGGTCCGGTCAAAGCTCGTTGATATCGGCTGGATAACGGAGACAGAGGTTATGAATGCGTCGGTCAGGAGGCTGGATTACGCCTATCCGGTCCTGGAGGTTGGCGCCGAGCCGGCGGTCAGGGAAATAAGGGCATACTTGGAGAGTTTTGCAAATCTCACATTGTCGGGGAGGAACGGGAGGTTCGTTTATTCCTGGATTCACGATATGATGAAATTCGGCAGGGAGATCATCGGGCAGTACTGTCGGAAGTACAGGGACGCGGGACCTCCCATTGTGGAATTGAAGATGCCGGGGGGGAAAGGGATGAACACGCAAAGAGATGAGACGCAGCAAATGTTATCTTCATAGCTTACTTTTCATTGTTGCAGAAAATGATCTTTTTGCTATTTGCATACGCTGTGATATTTGCATGGCGACTGTCAAAGAAGCAGATATCGGGGGCGGGTGTTCTGTACTTCTGCGGTAGTTTGCCGGCACCGCAGGCCGCTTTGGCGGGGTACTTAATGATAACCGGCTCGTTTCGAGAGTACATTCCGGCCAACTGGCTTGTGAATGTAACGCGTGATATGACTGATACTCATTTCGGTTTATCCTTACCTCTGGCGGTGATGTGGGTTCCCAGGCGAACTCGCGGTTTCTGGACCCTTTGCGCTCTTGCGCTTGCTTTGGTTCGCCGGGAAAGTCCAAACTTGTTGTGAATAAACTGGGATTTGACGACGGCAGAGTGAAGGCTTCTGCAAATGAGCGCACGAGAATCTAACTCGCGGGTCGGGTTGAGGTCGCGCCGGGATTTTGTGAGGGCGTCGGTCGGTTTGGCCGGGGGGCTGGCTCTGTCGCAGCTTTCCTGCGCGCTGTGGAGTGCCTCCAGACGTGGAGGCGGCGCTGCGCGATTCGGAATAGTCACAGACTGTCACTATGCCGACGCGGAGACGGTCGGGTCGCGTTACTACCGCCAATCGCTCGACAAGCTGAGTGAGTGCGTGGAGGCGATGAACGGCGAGAGGGTGGATTTTCTTATAGAGTTAGGCGATTTCAAGGACGAGGACAGGCCGGCGGTCGAGGAGAAGACCATTTCCTACCTGCGGGCGGCGGAACAGGTCTTTGAGAAGTTCAAGAGGCCAAGGTTCCACGTGGTGGGGAATCATGACGCGGACAGCATCTCGAAAGAGCAGTTCTCAGCCAATGTTGAGAACACCGGGATAGATGCGGGCAAGACCTACTATTCGTTTGATTTCAAGGGGGTGCACTTTGTCGTTTTAGACGCCAACTACAGGGCGGACGGCGCCGATTACGACCACGGTAATTTTGATTGGACCGATGCGAACATTCCGCCGGCCGAGTTGAGCTGGCTCCGGGAGGACCTTGCCGAGGCGCGCGGCCCGGCCATTGTTTTCGTTCATCAGTTGCTCGACGGAACCGGCGCGCACTATATCAGGAACGCCGCTGAGGTGCGGGCAGTTCTGCAATCATCCGGCAAAGTTCCGGCAGTGTTCCAGGGCCATCAACATTCAGGGGGCTACAGCCAAATGGAGGGGATTCATTACTATACGTTGAAGGCTGTGGTTGAAGGCCCCGGCGAAGAAGACAATGCTTATGCCGTCGTCGAGGTGCGGCCCGACGGCTGTATTATAGTAGCCGGCTATCGCAAGGCCGTCAGCAGACGGATGGCGGCATCGACTGTTAGGCCTGCTTTTTCCTGACCGGATGCCGGAGGATTGTTTTGAGGCGTTCGGGCGCAACTCGTCGCGGGTCGGATAGGTATATTTCGTGATGGCGGGCGTGCGCGATCTCGAGGACAGATTTGTCGGTATCCACCCGTAGTATGCGCTCTTTGTACAGTTGTTGTGTCGAGTTCTTCATTGGCTAAAGGTGAACCGGGTTTCAACAATCATACTGTTGATGATTATACCTTAGCTGCGCAGGAGTTCTTGACCGTTCTTGCTAATTTGGTGAGGAGGATAGGTTGAAGAAGCCCGTGCCCTTGGCCCAGTTCGTGAGCGCGGCTAATTAGCTGTTGCCGGTTCATCGTCTGCTGTTGCTCGCGGCTCTTGACTATCGACCTTGATAAGCAGGATTACGCTGCGAGGAATCCAGGTCTCATCCTTGCCTTCAGTCAGGATCACCCAATCTTCGTCCATTCGACTGAATTTGCCGGTAACGCAGGTCTCGGCGCCGTTGTGCATATTCGAGGTCGGGTGAACCAGAAGGTCGCCAGCGGCTCCGAGGGTGTCGCGCCGAAACTGGACGGTGCAGTAAGACCCCCGCTTGGGGACGTTATGACCTTTCCGTTCACAGCCTGCTGCGACAAAGATGCTCAGGATCAGTGCTGTTATCGCAAGTCTTGCTGTTATCTTCATAGCTAATGTCCTTTCTGCGGGTACAAGCCGCCTGATGTTTTGTTTTGATACGGTATTCTACCGGACCAAGAGGCGTGCTTTGATATAATCAGTCCCAGGGCAGGTCCTTCGCGTCTGGTTTGACGGCGTTTGCGGGCCGCGGGTGGTTGTCGTCGAAGGCGTACATATTCTTCTGTTCTTCGATGGTGACAAAGCTTTCGTCGATGGAGCCGTCCGGCTTTTTGACGGTAACGAGGGAGAGGCCGAGGTGTTTGGCGAGGAACTCGTAGGCGGCGATGCGTTTTGAATAGCCGTAGTCGTGTCCCTCGTCGGCGAGGTGGACATATTCGACATTGTGGGCGGCGCCGTATAGTTCGTAAATGCTTCGGATGTGCGGGTATTCGACATGCGGTGTGTTTTTTGTCCAGTCCTGGCCGTCGGAAATGAGCAGCATGGGTCGGGGGGCGGCTAGCGCGGCTATCTCGACGTTGTTCGTCTCGTGCCTGGAGCTCTTGTGGATGGGCATCCCGCTTTCGCAGTTGCACCCGCCGAAGAAGTGCGCCGAGACCATTACGGTGGGAACGGAGACCGTGACGCGGTCGTCCACTGCGGTCAAGAGGAATGTTTGCGTTCCCCCGCCGGAAGCGCCCGTTACGCCTATGCGCTTGGGGTCAACGTCGGCCAGCGAAGTGAGAAAGTCAACGGTGCGGATGCTGTTCCAGAGCTGGAGTTTGAGGGCTTTGGGCCTGCCGTGGTCCCAGCCTGCGTTTTTCCAGTCGCCGTATCCGACCATATCGTAAGCGAAGACGACCGCGCCCATACGGGCCAGGGTCGCGCAACGCTTCTGCATGTCGGGCCGAAACCGCCCATAATCGCCGGGACTGCTGAAGTGTCCGTGCGGGCAGAGGACGGCGGGGAAGGGTCCTACACCTGTTCGGGGGCGATACAAATTCCCGGTGACAAAGACGCCCGGCAAACTCTCGAACGCCGCGTTCTCGACGGTGTAGCCGGCGTATTCGCGCTTGCTGTGAATGATGGGATTGAGCGGGCACTTTTTGGGCAGGGGCAGCAACTCGGCGCCGCGGAGTATTCCCTCGCGGATGTTCGCTGCCCGCGACTTCCACTCGTCGAGGTTGGAGTAACTCGCCGCAAACTTGGCAAGCTGCTCTTTGGCCTGTTCTTCGGTTTGATAATTTCCCTGGCAGAGTATGGGCTTTTTCTCTTCGGCGCCTTTGACAAGCCCGCCGAGCTGCCCGAATGCAACTACCACTACGGCCACGGTACACACCTTGCACAGTCTGATTAGTCTGTTACGCATTTGTCTTTTCATAATGATTCCCCTTTTCGTGTTCTTTTAAGAGTTCTGCAATTTGGCAGAAGCCTTTGTTCTTTTCACTCATAGATCATCTACCTGCGACTCTTGTATATGCAAGCCGATGTTCCTACCATTCAGCCAGAGGTTTCAAGGTGACGGTATCGACAGCGCCGGCTTTCCACTTGGGCGACAGCAGGATTGCCAGGCGGACGCTTCCTTGTGCGTTGGGCAGGCGGAGCATAAGCCGGCTGACGCCGGGGTTTTTCTTTTCGGGCGGCTTCTGCTCGGCCGACTCGACCGTAAACTCCCCGCCGGGCGGGGAGAGGATTCGAGCGGTCAATTCTCTGTCCTTGAGGCTGAGTGTCGCGGCGCCGCCTTTTTCAATCTTAATCTCTGCGTCCGTCGTCATTCCCCAGGCGAGCTCGCAGGGCTTTTCAATCTCAAACTCATCCTGCACAAGCACGGCCCGGCGATTCTCCACCATTGCGACGCCGCGTGTGGTTTTCCCGGCAAACTTCTGATAGGCGCTCGTCAGGTCGATTATGGCAAAGCCCGATGACTCGTTGCTCTGGAATTTGCCGATGCTCGACTTTGCGTACGCATCCTGGTCCTCGCCGCCTAAGAGGGGGACATTATGACTTTTTGAGTTCAGTCGGTAATAGGACCATCTTTGGCCGCCCCTTTTACTGTCCCAGTAGCCGTCCATATTATAGTCGTCCGAGCCTAAGTCCCGCGCCCATCGGACTCCGAGAGCGTCAAACTCGAAATTGCCCAAGTCGAGATGGCCGTGGTTGACTTGGTTGTAACCGGCCTTGACGCCGACGAACAGAGCATCCGGGTCGTCCCAGGCGCTGCGGAAGAGGGCCACTTCGACCGGCCCGCGGAAATAGCGGTCGATATCCGGTGGCATGGACTTGCCTTTGGGGGCCGGCACATACCAGACGATGTGTTCCGGGCTTGCCGAGCCTTTGGCAAGCTCGGCGTGCTCGGCCTCGGCATAGAATGGATTATCGAATGTGCGTGCGAACCAGAACAGGCAGGGCATCGTCCTTCTCGATGCCCTCTCGCCGCTGTCGGCGAGGTTGAGAAGGAGGCCCGTCGGGCCGGTCGTGTATATCGGGAAATATCCGGCCTCGGCCAGCCCTTTGATTTGCAGCAGGCCGAAGTCTTTGCCCAATGCCGTCTGCAGCGCGGTCAGGCCGTAGGCGGTATAGTTGCTGGCGTAGTGCCAGTAGCCGGGGCCTTCGCCCCAGGCGCCGTCGGGGCCGTAGGTCTTAATGGCGCGAGGCAGAGACCGGACTGCCGAAGCGACAATCTGCTCGGCGTAGTTAGGGTCGGATTCGGCTATAGCAAGCGCGCCGGCAATCAGCCCGCCGTTGCAGACCTGGTTCCAGTTGTGTTCGCTTAGCGCCCAGCCGCCTTTTTTGTAGGCGATGAGTCCCTGTTCCAGGCCGTTTTTGATAAGGCCCGTCTTTATCTTCGCCCTCGCGTCGGCATCCATATAGGAGTACAGCCAGTCGTACCCGACACCGACGGCGTGGGACATCTCGGCGGTGTCGAGAAAGTGCGAGGGATTCCAGTCATCGAATGCGCAGACGGCCAGCATATTGTCCACGGCTTTGCGGGCGTACTCTTGCCGGCCCGTCCATCTATAGGCCAGGGCAAGGGCGTAAACCCGGCTGAGGCACTCCCTGCTGACGTGCAGAAGGCGGGGGCCGATCTTGTCGTAGGTGAGCATGGGCTTATTCATACAGCCATCCGCCCTATCAATGACGTCCTTGACGCACTTCTGCAGAACCTTGTCGTTTGCGTATTGCTCTTTGAGACCCTGCAGGTCTTTGTCTTTTAGCATCAATCGTGGGTGGCTCTTATCCAGCGTCTTGAGCACTTCCGAGGGCTCTACAACGGATTCTTCAGCCGGCGTCAAGGCCGCAAGCAGGCAGGTTATCACAATCAGCGGCAGCCCAAACCTGTACTCGTTACTCATAGTTCACCTCTATCCTTCGACATTGCTCAGGATGGTGAGCCTGTCGAACCATTTGACCAGGGCAAGTTTCTATTGTCTCAAACTGACCGGGTCGCCTTGTTATATTGCTGTCGCACAAGGACTTATCGTGCCGTTTCGTTCAAAACCGGTCAGTTTGAGTATTTTGCGCTATTCCTGTAGAACACAACGGCCCATCGGGGCAAGGCGGCATTGTATCATATTTCTGATGCAAAGAGACCGGCCCGGCAAAAAAAATAGTCAAGACAGTTGCTTTTGCCGCGTAGATTTCGCAAGATGAGGGAGCGAAGCCGATAAAAATCGGTGAAACTGATACTAAGAAACTATCTCAAATCTGTCACCTCTTCGGCAGGCTCTGAGTGAAGCGAAGGGTCTGGCGTGGCTAAATGTGAGATTCTTCGCTGCGCTCAGAATGACATTTGGAGCTGTGAGATAGTTTCTAAGTGGGCAAATCCGAGTGGTCAAAGGGGCGCCAGGATGTCAAAGGATATGAATCGCAGGCAGTTTGTCGGAAGGTCTTTAATCGCCTCAGCGGTTATTGCGGCGGCGGCGGAAAGCACGGGGGCGCCAGCGTTGGCGAGTTCTGTTAAAGGTCTGCCGGTGGCGGGTAAAATCGGCGGCGTTGAGATCAGCAGGCTGATTATCGGCGGCAATCAGTTCAGCGGCTGGTCGCACAGCAGGGACCTGGCGTATCTGCGCGACCTGTTCAAGGCATACAACTCGCAAGAGAAGATAATGGAGACACTTGAGATATGCGAGGAGAATGGGGTGAACGCGATCATAACGTCGTCGTCGGGGTATCTCGCCAAATACTGGAAGGAGAGAGGCGGCAAGATACAGTGGATTGCACAAGTCCATCCGCAATCAGATGACCTGACGAGTGATATAAAAAGGGCGATTGATGAGGGTGCGGTTGGGGCTTACGTGCAGGGTGGAGTCGGAGACAGCTTTGTCAAAAACGGGCGCGTCGATCTGCTTGTCAAGGCCGTCGAGTTCATCAAACAAAACGGCCTGATTGCGGGGATCGGCGGACATTCGGTGGAAGTGCCTATCGCGGTGGAAAAGGCGAAGATAGACGTTGATTTTTATATGAAGACGCTGCATCACGGGAATTATTGGTCCGCCACGCCGAAAGAAAAAAGAGTGGAGTTCAACGTCGATAGCGGCAGCCCATACGATCATGACAACATCTGGGAGATCGTGCCGGAGAAGACTATCGAATTTATGAAGAATGTCGAAAAGCCGTGGATTGCTTTTAAGGTTTTGGCGGCGGGCGCTATTCATCCGAGTGAGGGCTTCAAGTACGCCTTTGAGAACGGGGCGGATTTTGTCTGTGTGGGGATGTTTGACTTTCAGGTCAGGGAAAACGTAATCATTGCCAGAGACATACTGTCGGGCGAATTATCAATTAAGAGGCAGCGTCCGTGGAGGGCGTGATTGCGGCACCAGCCGGCCGACGCTCTTGCAAGCAGATTCGCCGGGGAACATACTTCTCATTCGCAACCCAGATGCTTCGCCTTCGGCTCAGCCCTGTCCTGAGCCTGCCGAAGGGATGACACGAGGATATCGGTTTGCCGGAAAATCATTTCACCCCCCTCGCACCCTGAGTCCAAAGGCGCGTTGACAGGTTCGGTGCCGTCTCATATCATTGCGGAAAGTGCGATTTCATAGAAAAAGGTGGTGGATTTATGGAGAAGCTCATATTCCGGACAACCGGCGAATTGGCGGCGGCAGCGGCGGGTAATGCAGCCGAGGCTGTAAGAGACGCGATAAAGGCACGGGGACGCGCGAATATTATTCTTGCGACGGGGGCAAGTCAAATTGAAATGCTCGGGCAGCTCACAGTGGCGGAGGGCGTCGATTGGTCGAAGGTGACGATGTTTCACCTTGACGAGTACATAAGGCTCGGCCCGGATCATCCGGCGAGTTTCAGGAAGTACCTCAGGGAACGGTTTGTCGAAGAGGTGGGGAATCTGAAGGCGGCGCATTTCGTCGATGGCGACGCGGACGACCCGAAGCAGGAGTGCAAAAGGCTGGGAGGGATTATCAGGGAGCAGCCAATTGACGCCGCGATGATAGGGATAGGGGAGAACGGGCATCTGGCGTTTAACGACCCGCCAGCCGATTTCCAGACCGAGGAGCCTTATATTATCGTTGAACTGGACGAGAAATGCAGAAAGCAGCAGCTGGGCGAGGGATGGTTCGAGACGTTGGAGCAAGTGCCGCGCAGGGCGATATCGATGAGCATCCGGCAGATAATGAAGAGCGCACGCCTGATTGTCACGGTGCCGGACAGGAGGAAGGCCGAGGCGGTCAAGAACGCGCTCGAAGGCCCGGTCAGGCCTCAATGCCCGGCCTCGATACTGCAGCAGCACGGGAGATGTAAGATATTCTTAGATTCGGAATCGGCCCGGCTGCTTTCGTCCCGTTAGGAATTCTCAAGGGGGCCAGTAAATGCACCAGAGGACAGAGGTTTTGAGCGGGGTGAGAATACCCGGACTGGTCGATCTGCAGGTCAACGGGTATAAGGGCGTGGATTTTTCGAGCGGCGAGCTTACGCAGGCCGATTTTATCCGCGCCTGCCGGGGGTTGTTCGAGGCGGGGACGACGGCATTTCTGCCGACTATGGTTACAAGCCGGCAAGACGTCTATGAGCACAACCTGCCCATAATCGCCGAGTGCCTGGAAATGCCGGAGTTCGAGGGCCGAGTGTTAGGCATACATATCGAAGGGCCTTTCATCTCCGCGCAGGCAGGCACGCGCGGCGCGCACAACGCCGAGTGGGTAAGGGCGCCGGACACGGGATTTCTGGATAAGCTGATCGACTGGGCGGGCGGGAGAGTGAAGCTGCTGACGATAGCAGCGGAGCCGCGCGGCGCCGAGGACCTGGCTCGATATGCGGTGAGCAAGGGAATCGCAGTTGCGCTCGGGCACCAGGATGCAGACGAGGAATACATAGACAGGCTGGTGCGTGCCGGGGCGGTTGCGCTTACGCACTTGGGCAACGGCGTGCCGGCGATGCTGCCGCGGCACAATAATCCTGTCTGGGCGGGGCTGGCCAACGATGATCTTATGGCGACGATAATAGCGGACGGCAATCATCTGCCGGCTTCGATATTGAAGACAATCATCAGGACCAAGGGGCCGGAGCGATGCGTTGTGATAAGCGACGGCGGGTCGCTGTCGGGCTTCGGGCCGGGCAGATACGAGACGCTGGGCCATAAGGTGGTGCTTGAAGAAAACGGGCGATTGTACGACCCCAAAACCGGCTATATGTGCGGCTCATCGGCTACTATGCTCAAGTGTATGAACCATCTGGCGTCGCTGGGCATAGTCGGCTTCGATGAGCTTGTTGCGATGGGTTTTTACAATCCGCTCAAGCTGATTGGCCTGGCCCCAAAAGACGCGGCGCCGGGCGGCCCTAGGGGCTTGTCGGGGGACATCTTTTTTGACGAAGGACGCCAGGCTTTCTATCTGAAAAGGCGGCGATAGAGAATAGGGGGAGATTTCTGGGAGGCCCTGCAAGCCCGCCGGTGCTTGGGCGGGCAAGCGCCGCACATCGGGGCGGCTTGCGGCGTACAATACGTGTTTAGGGCGTTGTGCCAGGGGGCAAAAGGCGCAGTGGGCGCTTTTAGCTTTGCAAAGGCCTGCGGCCGTGCTAAAATCCTGCAACGGTGCAAATAGTTGACCGTTTCTACGCGAAATACGAAAAATGGCCGGTAAGATAGCGATTGATACCGAACGATGCAAGGGCTGCGGCTTATGTGTCGCGGTCTGTCCGAAGGGCAGCATCGTTATCTGCGAGAAATCCAACAAGAAAGGCTACTTCCCCGCCCAACAGGCCAACGCCGAGTGTACGGGCTGTGCGTTGTGTGCTTTGGTGTGCCCTGACGCTGCAATCGAGGTGTACCGCGACAATTCCGAGAAAATCAAAGCGGCGCCGGAAGGGGGCGGCAAGAGGAAGGCAACCTTAGTGGAGGACAAGGCGTGAACTCCGTCAGACCCATACGGAACGGCATCCGATCCGAGAGCCGGTTGGAGAAGCTTGCGGTGTGGGGGAGGGGCGGTCTGAAAGGAGGTCTGGTGGGGTGAGCGAGCGGGTATTGATGTGCGGGAACGAGGCGCTGGCTGAGGCGGCTGTTCTTGCCGGCTGTGATGCGTATTTCGGCTATCCCATCACGCCGCAAAATGAGATCGCCGCGTACATGTCCGTGAGAATGGCTGAGGAAGGCAGGGTCTTCATCCAGAGCGAGAGCGAACTGGCGGCGATAAATATGGTTTTCGGGGCCTCGGCCACGGGCAAGAGGGCGATGACCAGCTCATCGAGCCCCGGCATCAGCCTGATGCAGGAGGGAATAAGCTATCTTTCGGGGGCCGAGCTGCCGGCAGTCGTCGTCAACGTGATGCGCGGGGGACCGGGCTTGGGCAATATCGCGCCGTCCCAGGGCGATTACTTTCAGGCGACTCGCGGGGGCGGACACGGCGACTACCGAACTATCGTCCTTGGGCCTTCGACCGTGCAGGAGCTGGTCGATTGCATGCCGCTGGCCTTCGACCTGGCCGACCAGTACCGAGTGACCGTTCTGGTCCTGGCGGACGGCATCCTGGGCCAGATGATGGAGCCGGTAGTGCTCGAAAAAAAGGTGGGCCGGAAGCTCCCGGCCAAAGACTGGGCCTTGACCGGGGCCAAAGACAGGGAGCAGCACATCGTCCGCTCGCTATGGCTCGCCGAGGGCCGGCTCGAAGAGCATTGTAATATGCTCGAGGCCAAGTACGAGCAGATCCGCAGGAACGAGGTGCTTTGCGAAGAATACAAGGTTGAAGACGCTGAAGTAGTGATCATCGCTTACGGCATAGCGGCGAGGATTGCGCGGTCGGCGGTGAACCGGGCGAGACAGGAGGGAATGCCGGTCGGCCTAATACGTCCTATCACGCTCTGGCCCTTCCCGACCGGGCGGATCAGCAGGGCCGCCGAGGAGTTTCGATTGTTTTTTGTGGTCGAGATGAACACCGGGCAGATGGTCGAGGACGTGCGGCTTGCCGTGGCGGGCAAGGCGCCGGTGTTGTTCCACGGCCGACCCGGCGGCGGCGTGCCGACCGTCGATGAGATACTCGATAAAATAAAGCAGTTGTCGGTCT
>Ga0315288_10002638_pt1 | contig 23068 bp, 16 predicted proteins | sample YL17G11_20_MG_FD_203454 | JGI IMG/M metagenome (GOLD analysis project Ga0315288, IMG submission 203454) | Sediment microbial communities from Yellowstone Lake, YNP, Wyoming, USA - YL17G11_20 | ecosystem: Environmental > Aquatic > Freshwater > Lake > Sediment | place: USA: Wyoming | collected...
ACGTCACCGTGCAGTGGTGCATGATCACGGAGAGCCTCAACCGGTCCTATCACCACAAGGGCCCGCACGGCTACGGCTCGCTCATCAGCGGCGAGGAGGGCGGCATCTCCTGGCATCACAACCTCTACGCCCACCACAACAGCCGCAACCCGCGCCCCGGAGGCAAGGAAGGCAAGCCAGGCGTCATCCTCGATTTCCGGAACAACCTGATCTACGACTGGGGCATGACCTGCGGATACACGGGCACGTCGCGCGTCAGGATCAACTACGTGGGCAACTACCTCAAGCCGGGCCCCTCCACGTGGCCCCGCAACCGGGCCTTCGCCTTCAACCCCGGCGGGCTGTTGACGACGCTCTTCGTGGCCGGCAATGTCCTGGAGGGATCGCCCGAGAAAACCAAAGACAACTGGCTGATGATCAAGACGCCAAGCCGCTACACCCGGGCCGCCCTGCGGTTTCTCCGCGCCGCGCAGCCCTTCCCCGCGGCGTCCGTGCGCACCGATTCCGCGCAGGTCGCCTCTCAGCGCATCCTGGCTGATTGCGGCGCCACGCTGCCGGCGAGGGATGCGGTGGACGCGCGCGTGATCGAGGAGATCCGCGCCGGCACCGGCCACATCATCAACTCGCAGAGTGAGGTGGGCGGCTGGCCGGAGCACAAGGCCGCGCAGCCCCCGTCCGACTCCGACCTCGACGGCATGCTTGACGAATGGGAGAGGGGGCACGGCCTCGATCCCAACGACGCCTCGGACGCCGCCAAGGACAACGACGGCGACGGCTACACCAACATCGAGGAGTTCCTGAACGGCAATGATCCGCACCGCCGGGAGTAGGGGCGAACCGTCCTGGTGCAGGGGCGCCCTTCAGGACCCCGAGGGGTCCTTCAGGATCCCCCGAGGGGCACGGCCGCGCGCCCTCACGCCGTTGGCCGCCGGACTCATCGCCGCCGCACTGGCCCTGGCCACGAGTGGCGGTGCGAAAGGAGCACCCATGCCTGACTCGCTGCGGATCGCCGCGATCCAGATGGAGATTTCGGGTGACCTGTCGGTGAATCTCGACCGGATCCTGCGCGGCGTCTCCGAGGCGAAGCAGGCCGGCGCGCGGGTGGTCGTGTTCCCGGAGACGGCGCTCTCGGGTTTTGACTCGAAGACGGTCGGCGGGCTGGACTGGGCGCAGGTGCGGCAGGCGCAGGCCCGCATCGCGGAGGCGGCGCGCGGCCACCAGGCCTACGTGCTGTACGGCTGCGCCACCGAATCGGGCCGGGGCAAGCCCTACAACTCGGCGATCCTGGTCGGCCCCGACGGCGGGGAGGTGATGCGCTATCACAAGATGGTCCCCGAGAGTTACTTCGAGCCGGGAGATCACCTCGCGCTGTTCCAGATTGACGGCGTGCCGTGCACCGCGATCGTGTGCCACGACGAGCGCTTCCCCGAACTCGTGCGCATCCCGACGTTGGCCGGCGCGCGGGTGTGTTTCTACATCGGCTACGAGGTGAACTCTCCCAAAGCATCGCGCGCCAAGAAGGAAGGTTACCGCGCGCAACTCATCGCGCGCGCCGTGGAGAACAACATCTGGGTGGTGCAGAGCAGCGGGATCGGCTCGCCGCCCGGGAGCGAGCGGTTGAGCCTGGGAAACAGCATCATCGTTGATCCGGGCGGGGCCGTGGTCGCCGAGGCGCCCGAACTCAAGGAGGCCATGCTGGCGCACGATCTTCAGCCCCAGGCCGCGCGCCGCACCAACGCGATGGAGAGCCTGGGCATCGCGGTCCTGGCCGGGTGGTGGCGCGCCGCGACGGAACGCCTCCAGGCGCCGCAGGAAGCCGAAAGCGCCGCGCCGGCGGTGAAGACGTCGGCGCGGCTGGCTCTCATGAAGGCCGTGCCCGAGAAGTGGAACCTGAAGGCCAACTTCGATACCTTCTTGCGTTTGCTGGAGGAGGCCAGCGAAGCGAAGGCGGAGATCTTCGTCACCCCCGAAGGCTGGCTGGACGGCTACGCGGCGGCCGAGAAGGATTCGACCCCGGAAAGGCTGCGGGGAGTGGCGCAAGATCCGGACGCCAGCGTGACGCTTCAGCGGGTGGCGGCTGAGGCGAAGCGGAGGGGGATGTTGATTTGCTTCGGCTTCACCTCGCTGGAGGGCGGCAAGATCTACAACGCGGCGGGGCTGTGGGGAGCCGATGGCAAGCGCATCGGCGTGTACCACAAGACGCACTTGCAGCAGCACGACCTGCAATTCGCGGCGGGCGAGTCGCTGCCGGTGTGGCCGACGCCGTGGGGGCCGGTGGGGATCATGATCTGCGCCGACCGGCGCTGGCCCGAGACGGCGCGCAGCTTGCGGCTGAAGGGCGCGAAACTGATCCTCAACCCCAGTTACGGGATGCACCACGAGGCCAACGAGTGGTGGATGCGGACGCGGGGTTATGAGAACCAGTGTTTCATCGCGTTCGCGCACCCCAAGGTGGCCTTGGTGGTCGGCCCGGAGGGCGATCTCGAGGCGAAACGCGACGACGCCGAGCCGGGCGTTCTGATCTGCGAGGTGGACCTGGCGCGGGCCAAGGACGACAACCACCTCCGCGACCGCCGGCCCGAACTCTACGGGATCATCACCGCGCCGAAGCGCAGCCGGTAGGCGGAGAGCCGCTTCCGGCGCATCGCCCGGCAATTGGCGACGCGTTTTTTCCGGGCCCGCCGAATGCTGTAGGAAGGCGCGGGCGTACCTCGACCAGAGCGGCGCGCGTTCTCCTGGCGACGCAATGGGCGCATCCAAGAGGCGCCTCGCCGCGCACTCGACCTTCACCCACGGGGCCGGCGGGCGTTTCGTCCGTCTCCATCAGTAGGCAGGCGCTCACCTTCTGCCGCCATTGGCCACGGGTCCCGCGCCAGAGGGGACGCCTCGCTTCGCACCGTACCTCCCAACGTCGGGTATCCGCCGCTGATGGCATTCACCGCAGGAGGCGCGCATGGCTATGGGGAGACTGGATGAGATCGTCGCCGGGCGCGAGGGGCAGCCTCACCGGCTGATCGAGGTGCTGCAGGACATTCAGGAAGCGCACGGCTACCTCTCGAGCGAGGCGATGGAGATGGTTGCCCAGCGGCTGAGCGTGCCGTTGATCGAGGTGTTCCGCGTGGCCAGTTTCTACAAGGCGTTCGCGCTCGCGCCGCGCGGCCGGCATCTCATCACGGCATGCCTGGGAACCGCCTGTCACGTGCGGGGCGCACCACGGATGCTCGACGAGGTGCTGGGGCAGTTGGGCGTGGCGCCGGGGGAGACGACCGCGGACGGCCTTTTCACCGTGGAGCGCGTGAACTGCCTGGGCGCCTGCGCGCTCGGGCCGCTGGTGGTGCTGGACGGGGAGTATCATCATCACATGACGCCGGGCAGGTTGCGGCGGCTGATCGAATCGGTGCGCGCGGCCGAAGCGGAGGTGGCCGCCCATGCCTGAGCTGGCCTGCTTCAATGACCTGGCTGGGCTGCGCGAGCGGCTCGCGGCCGAGCAGGCGCGCATCCATACCACGATCGCCGTCTGCGGCGATACCGGGTGCCGGGCAGCGGGATCGCGCCCCATCGTGGAAGCGCTGCAGGCGGAGATCGACGCGCGGGGACTTGCCGAGAGCGTTCGTATCCGCGTCACGGGATGCCACGGGTTCTGCGAAGTGGGGCCGGTGATGGTGATCGAGCCCGGGAACATCTTCTACTGCCGCGTGACCGCGGAGGAGGCCGGCGAGATCGTCTCCTGCACGGTGGCGCGCGGCGAGGTGATCGAGCGTCTTCTCTACGCCGATGCCGACACCGGCGCCAAGGTGCGCACGGAGGCGGAAGTCCCCTTCTACCGCTTCCAGGACCAGGTGCTGCTCGGCCCGAGCCGGCGCATTGATCCGCGCTCGATCGAAGACTACATCGCGGTTGGCGGCTACGCGGCGCTGGTGAAAGCGCTTCTGCAGATGACACCGGAGCAAGTGATCGAGGAGATCGAGGCCTCCGGGCTGCGCGGACGCGGCGGCGGCGGGTTCCCGACGGGACGCAAGTGGGCCTCCTGTCGCGCCGCTCCCGGCGACGAGAAGTTCGTGATCTGCAACGCCGACGAGGGCGACCCCGGGGCCTACATGGACCGGAGCCTCCTGGAGGGCAATCCGCACGGCGTCCTCGAGGGCATGCTCATCGGCGCCTACGCGATCGGCGCGCAGCGCGGCTACATCTACGTGCGGAACGAGTACCCGCTCGCCCTGGAGCACGCGCGGGCCGCCGTCGTCCAGGCCCGCCAGTACGGCCTGCTCGGCGGGAATATCCTGGGCTCGGGTTTCGCGTTCGATCTCGAGATTGCGCGGGGCGCCGGGGCGTTTGTCTGCGGCGAGTCCACCGCGCTGATGGCGTCGCTGGAGGGGAAGGTGGGGGAGCCGCGGCCCAAGGACGTCCACACCGTGGAGGACGGCGTCTGGCACAAGCCCTCGACGCTCAACAACGTCGAGACCTGGGCCAACGTGCCGGCCATCATCCACAACGGAGCGGCGTGGTTTGCCGCCAAGGGCACCGAGCGCAGCAAGGGAACGAAGATCTTCGCGCTCACCGGCCGCGTCAAGAACACGGGGCTGGTCGAGGTGGCGATGGGCACGCCGCTGCGCACGATCATCTACGAGATCGGCGGAGGCGCGAGCGACGGCGTGGCGGTGAAGGCCGTGCAGACCGGAGGGCCGTCGGGAGGGTGCCTCCCGGTGAGCCAGTTCGACCTGCCGGTGGACTTCGACACCCTGGCTGAGGCCGGCTCGATGGTGGGCTCCGGCGGCATGGTGGTGATGGATGAGCACACCTGCATGGTGGATGTCGCGAAGTACTTTCTCAGCTTCCTGCAGGAGGAGTCGTGCGGCAAGTGCGTGCCGTGCCGGATCGGCATTGATCGCATGCTCGAGATCGTGACCGACATCACCGAAGGCCGCGGCCGCCCGGAGCAGTTGGATCTGCTCGAGGACCTGGGCGACACCATGGCCGAGGCTTCGCTGTGCGCACTGGGGAAGACGGCGGCCAACCCGGTGCTCTCGACGCTGCGCTACTTCCGGGAGGAGTACGAGGCGCACATCGCGCAGGGGCGCTGCCCGGCGGGGGTCTGCCGCGCCCTCATCCACTACCGCATTGAGGAGGAGCGATGCACGGGCTGCGGCGCCTGCCTGCGCGCCTGCCCGCACGGCGCGATCGAGGGCGAGACGGAGAAGCCCCACGCCATCGGCGCCGCCTGCCTCAAGTGCGGGATCTGCCGCGAGGAGTGCCGGTTCGACGCCGTGCAGGTTGCCTGAGGAGGCCACGATGCTGCAGCAGGTGACGATGACCATTGACGGCGCGCCGGTGCGCGCTCCCAAGGGGGCGCCGGTGCTCGAGGTCGCCCTCGAGTATGCCATCTGCATCCCGCACCTGTGCCACGTGCCCAACCTGACCGCATTCGGGGGGTGCCGGCTGTGCATCGTGGAGGTGGTCGAGGGCGACCGCGCCAGGGTGACCACCTCCTGCACGCTGGACGCGCGGGAGGGCCTCGTGGTCCGCGCCAACTCCGAGCGCGTGCGCAGGCTGCGGCGCAACATCGCCGAGTTGCTGGTGGCCGAGGCGCCGAACTCGCGCGCCCTCCAGGACGTGGCGGTGCGCTGCGGCGTCACGCAGGTGCGCTACCCCTTCCGGCGCAAGGACTGCATCCTCTGCGGGCGCTGCGTGCGGCTGTGCGCGGAGCAGTGGCAGGCCCATGCCATCGGTTTCGTGGGGCGCGGGAAGGACCGCCGCGTGGAATACCCGCTCGGCGTGCGGCCCGACTCCTGCAAGCGGCGCCACGCCTGCGTGGAGATCTGCCCGATGACCATCACCCCCTGCGGCGGGCCCATGGAGCCTGGCGAGGAGCGCCTCTGCGGCCAGTGCGAATCCCAACTCACCATGGAGCGCGACATGCCCGGCGTCTGCATCCAGTGCGAACTGGGCAAGGGATTCCACTGCCTGCGCGCGGCGGTGTGAGCGTCAGGGCGACGCTAGGCGCGGCCGTGCGCGCGGTAGTAGTGCAGCCCCTCGACCAGGGTGGCGATGTTCTCCCACGACACGCCGGGCGTGACGGAACTGGAGCAGGCCAGGAAGAGCCCGGTCTTGGGCCCGTTCTCCACCAGCCAGGCGAGTTCGCGCTTCACGTCGTCCGGGGCGCCCAGGGGGAGGGTGCGCGTGACCGAGACGCCGGCGATGATCACCAGGTCGTCGCCGTCCTTGGTTTTCATGCGGCAGATCTTCTCGTAATCCATGCCGTCCTCGTACTGAAATCCCTGGAAGCCGCAGAGCCCGACCTCCAGCAGGCGCGGCACCATCGCCATGAGGTTGCCGTCGCAGTGCCAGATCACGCGCACGCCCGCGTTGAGCACCGGCTCCAGGCAGCGCGCGAAATGCGGGAACCAGATGCGGTCGAGCGACTTGATGTCCACCAGCGTGCCGCGCGAGTCGGCCATGTCGCTGTCGGAGCGGCAGAGCGGCGGCAGATCGCCCTGGAGGTAGGCGCGGGCGGCGGCGCGGTTGTAGAGGAGCGACAGATCGGCCTGAAGCGAGAAGTGCTTCTCGATGAGCTCGGGGTAGAGGGCGTAGGCCATGAAGTAATTCGCGTAGCCGTAGGTGCCGTAGGCCAGGTAGGGGAAGGGGACGATGCCGTAAGGCGCCTTCAGGATATCGGGGCCAAGTTTGTCCTGGATCGCGGCTTCGCCTGCGAGGATCTCCTTGACGCGGGCCTGCTCGTCGAAGGCGGCGATGGCGCGGCGAATCGAGGGGAAGGCGAAGCGCTCCATGTGGGCGATGACGGCCTCGGGGGAATCAATCGCCAGGCCGTCGCAGATGATGGTTTCCGCGCCGGTGGTGGCGCCGCGCGCCGCGCCCTCGAAGCCGTGGTCGCCCATGGAGAGCGGGTTCTCGGGGATGTACTGGTCGAGGAGGCAGGTGCCGAGGGCGCGCTGACAGGCGAGATAGACCTCTTCGGGATGTTTCTTGTAGTCGCCCGGCTGCGCCCCCGCGAGCCGCTCGAGGTGAGCGTGCTCCATCAGGTTCAGCAGCCACGAGGGGATGCCGCGCGTGGGCTTGCGGAGGATGGTGTCCAGGGCCAACTGTGCGTTTGCGCCCATCATGGATCATGTAGGGGCACCCCCATGTGGGTGCCCAACTCCGTCAACGTCGGCGCTTCTCGAGTGGGCGGCCACGCTGGGCCGCCCCTACATCCAGACGCTCTTCATAGCCGATTGATCTCCAGATCCTGCGCGCGTAGGCGAGCCCGCGGGCGGAGGGCTTGATCTCGCCGAGAATGCTCGGCCCCGGGTCGCCTTTGCGACGCTTGGCCGGATCAGGGTTGGGCGCCCAGTCGTCCTGGGCGAACTTGCGGCGCTCCGCCTTCTTGCGGAGGTCGGGCAGCTCCATGGGCGCCGAGTCTTGCAGCGCCGACCGATACGCGAGAATGGCCACCGCCGCCATCGCCACCCCGCGATAGACATCGAGGTAGGGCTGCTTGCCGGTGCGGATCGCGTGGGCGAAGTGGTAGTTCATGAAATAATCGCCGCCGCCGTGGCCCGCACGCATCGCCTCGGCGTGTTTCGCCGGCAGCTCGGGCTGGTAGACCTGCTCGAGAGGCGTGGTCTGCTTCTCGTGGTACTGCTCGCGGCGCAGGCGGACCATGTGGGTGTTGCCGCCGCGGAGGTTCTCCATCTGGCCGCGGCTGCCGTGGATGCGCACCCAGATGCTCTCGCCCCGCAGGTGCACCTGCAGCAGTTTCACCACCGCACCGTTGTCCATGCGCACGGCGATCATGGAGGCCGCGTCGTTCACCCGAACGCTGCGGGCCGGCACCGGATCGTCCTTGGCGTAGGGGATGACGAAGCCGTTCACCTTGACCGGCCAGGTGTCGGTGATGAACATGACCGGCGCCAGGGAGTGCGACGAATAGTAGGTGGCGGGGAACCAGTTGCGCCAGTGATTGAGCCCCGGCGAGAGCCGGTTCCAGAAGTCGGCATTGGCCGGGTGCACGTATTCGCCCTCGCCGTACATGAAGGTGCCGATGGCGCCGGACCGGTAGATCCGCCGCATCTCCTGGTTGAAGAGCATGTAGGGGTAGTTCTCGGCGAAGAAGTAGATCTTGCCGCTCTTCTCCACCGCCTCGATCAGCGCCACCCCTTGCGCCAAGGTGAAGCAGGCCATCGTCTCCGACATCACGTGCTTGCCCGCTCGCAGCGCCTTGATCGCGAAGGGCGCATGCTCGTGGAAGTAGTTCGCCAGCATCACCGCGTCGAGATCGTGCTCCAGGAACCGGTCGTAGTCGGCGTAGGTGGCGACTTTCATCCCCTGGCTCGCAAACTGCGCGCCGGCGCGCGCCAGCGCCTGCTGCCACTTGTCGCAGACGGCGACCAGTTCCATGCCCAACGCGGGCCCCGCCCCCTGGGCGAACGACATCCCGCGCCCCACGCCCACCACGCCCACGCGGATCTTCCGCATCTCGAGAGCCTCCTTTCGCGCGCAGCCTGCCGTCGTGGATCAGGACCGGGGCGGGCGGTGCGCCAGCAAGACGCCGCCCAGGCCGACGTTCTCCGGCGCGGGCCCGGAGACGATGATCATGGGCAGCTCGTTCTTCCCGTCTCGTGCCTCAGAGTTCCGGCAACTCGCCGCCGGACTGCGCCATCAAGCGGCGCATGGCGGCGGGGATCTCGGTCTTGGCGGTGCCCGCGGTGCAGCGATCCACGCTCGCTACCACGGAGCGCAGATGGGCATAGGGCAGGCTGATGAAGAGTTCGTCCTCGGGCTGCTGCTGCATCTTGCGCGCCGTGATGTCGCCGAAAGCAACGTTGACCTTGCCGGTGACGAACGGATAGGTGATCACCGCGCGGCAGAGCGCGCCGGTGGGGTCGCACTCCATGGGCGCGCCCTCCTCGAAGTAGGCCAGGTTGATGAGCCGCGCCGCCTGCCACGCGTTGCAGAGAAACACGGCCATGTCAGGGGGCAACCCGGCCTGGTCGAGCGGCGCGAAGATCACGTGGTCCGCGGCGCCGAAGGGCGGCTTCGCCCTGGTCAAGGCGGCGGTGCGGTGGATCGCGGCTGGGCAAGAGAACAGTTTCTCGCCGTTGATGAGGAAGTCGCGCAGGGTGCGGGCCTGCTCCGGCGCGTGGGGGCGCAGGCCGAGATACTGCGAGCCGCCCGGGCAGGCGGAGTTCTCGGCGGTGAGGTCAATCAGCGCGCCCTGCGCCGCCTCCTGCAACGCGGCGCAGACGCGGCAGCGGGCATTCGAGGCGCCCGCCGGCGCCGTATCGCTGTAGGTCACCGCGACGGGCGCTTTCTTCAGCCCGAGCACCTCGGTGAGTCGCCGGCTCCAGTCCTGCCATTCCATGGTCGTTGTTCCTCCGCATGGGATGAGGCGAAGTTAGACGCCGGCGCGAAAACTCCTTGGCGATGGCAGGCCATGGCCGAAACGCCCGAACCAAGACGGAGCCCGGCTTCCTGGCGGAGGCCGGGCTCCGACTCTGAGGCGCAGACTCGCGGCCGGACTACTTCGGCTTCGGCGCGAGGGACTGGCTGAGTTTCTTGATGCCTTGCCCGACGTCGGACCAGGCTTTCGTGGCGTCGCCCTGCGCCACCTGGGCGCCCTTGGCGAGTTGGTCGACGACGGTCCGCGCCTGCTTGAGGGTCGCCTGTTCGGCGGCTTCCATCTTGTAGCCGACGAAGCGCGTGCCCTGCTCCAGCGCGATCATCGCCTTCTGCAACTGCGCTCCGGCCTCCGCCTGCTTCTGGCTCATATAGGCGTCGCGCGCCATGGCGTGATGGTAGCGCGCCGCGAGATCGTCGGCGCGCGCGAAGTTCAACTGCAATTCCTTGGCGCTCTTGACGGCGCCCTTCTCAACGCGGCCCGCCAGGTCGGCGAGCGCCTTGCCGGAGTCGGAAAGCGGTTTCTTCGCTTCCTGCCTGGCGGCCGCGGCCTCCGCGTACATGGCGGCGGCCGCCGCGCGGATCTGCGTGGCGGCGCCCTTCATGTCCTTCTTGGCGAACGCGGCGTAGGCCGCCTGCAGGCGCATCGGCACCCCGGCAATCTTCTCACTCTTCGCCGCGGGCTTCGTCGCGGCGCCGCCCATCCCGGCCGCCAGGGCCAGGGCGACCACCATCACCAACGCGAACACTGTGCAGCGCTTCATCCCGTCGTGCCTCCTTGTCATTGGCTGGGCGCGCCGACCTGCGCCGGCGCGCCGCGTCGCCGGGTATTATGGCGGCAGAACCGCAAATAATCAAGCCCTCGGCCGGGCAGGGGTGTGACCTCGGATCTTTGGTGGCGGTTGCGGAAATGCCCTCCCCCCATGGTGGGGGAGGGTAGGGTGGGGGGCGCGGGTGGGCGCTGCGCGCCCAAGATCACCCCCACCTTATTCCTCCCCCATCAAGGGGGAGGGGAATCGGACGCCGGCCCCTACTTTCCGAGCGCGGCGAGTTTCCGGCGCGGGGCGGCGAGGGAGCGGGCGCGGCGCGGCAACTCGAACCAGGGATCGCCCTTTTGCCCCAGGCGCTGGAAAATGTTGCGCAGGGTGTAGCGCTGGGGATGGAGCGCGGGGGCGTCGGGAGGCAGGCTATCAAGCGGGCTGGGCGTCTCTCACTCCCTTCCGGGCGACATGGAGAATAGGTGACTGTCCCTAGCGTTTTTCCCAGTTTTCTTCGAGTTTTTGCCGGGCGAACACGAGGTTCGCCCCTACCCGTCTTGCGCGACCTGCTCCAGCGTGCGGCCGCTGAGCACGGACTCGGGTTGGGAGACGACGGGGTTGCGGCGGGCGTCGGCCTCGTCGTCGTTCATCTTGACGAGGATCCACCGCTCGCGCGTGCCGCGCCCGGTGCGCGTGAGGGCGTAGCCGCCCTTCAGTTTCTTGCCCTCCAGCCAGACCGCGACGTGGCCCTCTTGCACGGCGCGCTCCACCGGCACGGGGCCGCCCTTCTTATCCAGGTGGGTGATGTTGCGGTAGGCGCCCTTGTCCCAGACGATCACGGCGCCGGCGCCGTACTCGCCCTCGGGGATGACGCCCTCGAAGCCGGCGTAGTCCATGGGGTGGTCCTCGGTGGGCATGGCCAGCCGCTTCTCGCGCGGGTCGGTGGAGGGCCCCTTGGGCACGGCCCAGGATTTCAGCACGCCGCCGGCCTCGAGGCGAAAGTCGTAATGGAGCGCCCTGGCGCGGTGCTTCTGGATGACGAAGATGGGCGCCCTGGCGGAGGCGCGTTTGCGGGCGGGGGCAGGCTCGGAGGTGCGGCGGAAACCGCGCTTCTCGCGGTACTTCTTGAGGCGATCGTCCTTGGCGCGCATGGCGGGTGCCTGGGTTCGGTGGGCGATCGGGGCCATCCTGTCCCGCGGGGGCACCAAGGCGGGTGCGGCGGCCTTGAGGTAAGAAGTGAGAACGCGGGAGGCTGCACCCTCACCCTACCCTCTCCCTGGAAGGGAGAGGAGCAACAATGCGCCACGCAGACGATGATGTCGAGACAGCGGTACAGGGTTGGGCCGGGCGGTATGCAAGAATAATACGAGATCCCTCGCTTGCGCTCGGGATGACAAGATAGGATGTCTTCACGCCAAGGAGGCGACGCGATGAACGTGCCGTCGAGGGAGGAAGTGGACGCCCTGGTGCAGGAAGGCGATGGGCCGTGCGTTTCGATGTTCATGCCCATGAAGCGCGGGGGCGCGGAGACCCTGGAGAATCCGACCCGGTTCAAGAACCTGCTGCGGGAGGCGGAGAAACGGCTGGTCTCCGATGGGCTGAGGGAGATCGAGGTGAAGGCGCTCGCCAAGCCGGCGGAGGACCTGATCGCGGACCGAAGTTTCTGGCAGCACCAGGCCGAGGGGCTGGCGGCGTTTCTCTCGCGCCGGGGGTTCCGGTATTACCGCGTGCCGATGGCGTTTCCGGAGTTGGTGGTGGTGGCGCAGCGGTTCCACGTGAAACCGCTGCTGGCGCTGCTGGGCGACGGGCGGTTCTACGTGCTGGCGCTCAGCCAGAAGGGGGTGCGGCTGCTGGAGTGCGCGCGCTTCGAGTGCAACGAGATGCGGCCCGAGAAGTTGCCGCAGAGCCTGGTGGAGGCGCTGAGGTATGACACGCCGCAGCGGCAACTCGAGATCCACACCGTCGGTCCCAAGAGTTCGCCGGGTGGGAAGGCCGCTCGCGGCCAACGAGTGGCAGGTTCGGCGATCTTTCATGGCCACGGCGCGGGGGAACTCGATGACAAGGCGAACATCCTGATCTACTACCACCAGATTGATCACGGCCTCCAGGAATACTTGCGCGACAAGCGGGCGCCGCTGGTGCTGGCGGGTGTGCGCTACCTGCTGCCGCTCTACCGCGAAGCGAACACCTACCCCTTGCTCATGGACGGCGTGCTGGACGGCAACTTCGAAGTGGAGACCGCCGAGGAGTTGCACGATCGGGCCCTGGCCGTCATGGAGCCCTACTACGAGAAGGCGAAGAAGGACGCCGCGGAGCAGTACCGGATGCTGGCCGGCACGCCGCGCGCCTCGCACGAGATCAAGGAGGTGGTGCCGGCGGCCAGCCAGGGGCGCGTCGGGGTGCTGTTCGTGGCACTCGGGGTGCAGCAGTGGGGGACCTTCAACCCCGAGGCCAACGAGGTCGAGGTGCACGAAGCGCTTCGCCCGGGCGACGAAGACCTGCTCAACGTGGCGGCGGTGCGGACGCTGGTGAACGGCGGCACGGTGTACGCCGTGGCGCGCGAAGAGGTGCCGGGGCCGCGGGCGGTGGCGGCGGTGTTCCGCTATTGAACGGCGGCCGAGGAGCGGGCCGCGCCGACTCAGCGGTAGGGGCGATTCGCGAATCGCCCCGACAAGGGACAACTCGACGCCCCCCACCCTACGGGGCGACAGCGAGGGGTCCCGGAATCCGGGATTCTTCGCCAGCGGCTGTGGCCAAGGCCCTCTGCCGCAGTGGACTCAGAATGACAGCTGCACGGGCCGCTGTGGGCGACGAGGCCGCCGGCGGCGGCTCGACGCCCCCCACCCTACCCTCCCCCACGACGGGGGGAGATGCCCGCTCCGCCGCGCCGACTCAGCGCGATCCGGGCGAGCGCGGTCACGCAGGGGCGGAGTGAGCGGGCGCCGAATCCGAGACGCGGTATGAAAGCGTACGGTTGGGCGATGCTCGTCTTGGCCGCGGCGTCGGGAGCGCGGGCGGCGCCGCCGCTGATACCCCAGCCGCAGGAGATCACCCCAGGGCGCGGCGGCTTTTCGATCACGCCTTCGGCCGTGATTTATGTGTGCCGGCCGGGCTCGCCCGAGGACCGGCTCGCCGCGTTCTCGCTGCGCGACGAGATCCGGCTGCGCACCGGGCTGCGGCTCGCCGTGCGGCAGGGCATCCCGCGCGAGGCGGCAGGGATCGCGCTGGGCGTGCTGGGCCGCGACGAGGAGATCCGCGAGCAAGTCGCGCGGCCGGTGACGCGCGAGCAGGGCTACGCGCTGGAGGTGACGCCCGGGAGCATCGCGATCTGCGGCGCCGATTCGGCGGGCCTGTTTTACGGCATGCAGACCCTGCTGCAATTGCTGCCGGAGCGTGGTTCGGCCGGGCTCACCACAAGCGGGCGGGCCATTCCGGCGCTGACGATCCGCGACTGGCCGGCGCTGCGCTACCGCATGGTGCAGTACGACATCGCGCGCGGGCAGACGGTGAACGTCGCGTTCTGCAAGCACGTAATCCGCACGCTGGCGCACTACAAGATCAACCAGTTGATGTTCTACCTGGAGGATGATTTCAAGTACCGGGCTTACCCATTCCTGGGGCGCGAGGGCACCTTCACCCACGAGAACGCGAGCGAACTCTCGCGCTTCGCCCGCGACTATCACGTGGAACTGGTGCCGGAGATCGAGTCGCTGGGGCACGCGGGGGCGCTGTTGAGCCATCCCGAGTTGGCCGACCTGCGCGATGCCGGCAATCCGTGGAACTTCTGCCCGTGCGCGCCGGGGACGCTGCCCTTCCTGGGCAATGTCTATACCGAGTTGGCGGACGCGTTCGGCGGCGGTTTCCTGCACGTGGGCGGCGACGAGTTCGAGGGGGGCTTCGCGAAGGACGAGCGCTGCAAGGCGCCGCTGGCGGAGTGGGGATTCGAAGGGCTCTACGCGCGGTACATGACGCAACTCGACGAGGCCGTGAAGGCGCGCGGGCGGCGGATGATGATCTGGGCGGCGCACGAAAACGATCTCACGCTGCGAGCCGGGGATCGCCTGTCCAAGGACATCATCATCTTCGAGTGGATCTACCACGGGCCGGCGGAGTATCCGACGATCGAGCGCTACCAGCAGGCGGGGTTCGAGGTGTACGTGGTGCCGTCGGTGGTGGATTACTCGCGCATCTACCCGGATTACGAGACGACGTTTCGCGGCGTGCGGGGGTTCATCGGGGCCGGCGCGGCCCGCGGCGTGATGGGCGAGTGCACGACCACCTGGGAACTGATGCAGGGCGCGCTCTTCGAGAACAGTTGGTATGGTCTGATCTACTCGGCCGACTGCGGCTGGGCGCCGCAGCAGGCGGAGAAGGCGTCGTTCGACGAGCGGTTCGCGGCGCTCTGGTTCGGGGCGCCGGGCGCCGGCCGGGAGATGGGCGCGCTCCTGACGGACCTCGTGGGCGGCGATGGATTCTGGCGCGACGGCCTGCTGGTCACGCAGATCTTCTGGGCGAGCCCCGAGCGGGTGCGGCGCGAGTTCGTCGGTCCCGCGACAGCCGTAGGGGCGGACGGCCGTCCGCGGCTGCTCGAGCAGGCGCCGCGGCTGATCGAAGCGGCCGACGCCGCCGTCGCGCGGATCGAAGCCCTGAGGCCGCGAGTGCGCCGCAACCACTTGACGCTCGACACCGTGGAACTGGCGGCGCGGATGTACGGCCACGCCGGTCGCAAGATGGTGCTGCTGGAGCGGGCGGCGCAGGCGTATCGCGCCGCGGCGGCTGCGGCCGAACCCGCCGAGATTGCGCGCCGACTGGCGGAGGCCACCGCGGCGCTGCGCGAACTGCTGGGGCCGTACGGGTACTTCGAGGAGATGCTGCGCGATGCCGCAGACCATCGAGGCCATTATCGCGGCGATGTTGACCGGGTGGCGCAGCAGCGCCAGGAACTGCAGGCGCTGATCGCACGGTTGGACGATCTGCGGGAGGCGGCCGCGGCGGGCCAAAAACCCGCGCTGCCGCCGGCGTCGGAGTTCGCGTTGGAGGTGGCGCACTGGGTGAAAGCCGCCGCCTGGTCGCCCGCGCAGATGAGCCCCGAGTGGACCACGGTGCGCTACGACATCACGCCGTTGGTGCGCGCGGCGGGCGAGTACCTGGTTACCTGGCGGTACACGAGCGGCGCGCTGGGCCTCGCCATCCAGAACACGGCGATCGAGAGCGATGGCAAGCGCGTGGCCGAGGATGCGCACGAGGGCTGGTCCGGCGCCGCGATGAGCAACAACACCTACCGGCTGCGCATCGAATCGGTGGCGCCGGGAGCGCGTTATGAACTCGTGGGCCGCGTGCGCAGCCCGACAGGCACCGATTCGAGCGGCGAGATCTGGATCAACGCGCCGGGGTAGGCGCGGCAGCCTAAGACGGCCAGGCGAGGGTGGGCAGGATCTTCGCCCAGCGCGCCTCGGCGCCCGGGCCGTGATAGAAGGGCTCGAATCCCAGTTTGAGATAGGTCTTGATGGCGGCCAGCCGCCAGTCATCGGTGCACAGGTAGATGCGCGTGTATCCGGCGCCGAGGAAGTGGTTCACCGCGGTCGCGCTGACGGCCAGCCCCAGCCCCTTTCCCCGATGCTCCGGGTCGGCGGCGACCCACCCGAGTTCGCCGCCCTGCGGGTGGAGCAGGGTGGGCCTGTGGACGGCCATGGCGGTGGCGACGATCTCTCGGCTCGCCTCGTGTTCGACGACGAAAAGGCCGCCCGGGATGAGCATGCGGAGCATGGATTGCAGCAGGCTCTCATTCCATTGCTCGAAGCCGGCCTTGCGCATCAAGGTGGCGTGCTTGTCTTCGTCTTCGCCCCGATACTGACGCAGCGCGTAGCCCGCAGGCAAGGTTGGGGTCGGCGGGCTGTGCAGCAGCCGCTCGGGCCAGATCATGTGCAGTTGGTCGGTGGTCTGCATGCGCGTAACTGGCGGGATACCCCTGAGGCGCCCTTCAGGATCAGGTGCCCGCGGGAGCACGCAGAGGTGCTCCCCTACAGAATTCTCGTAGGGGCGGGTCGCGAACCGCCCCTACGGGGTTTTCCGAGATTGTTCGCTCGGGGGGCATGCGTAGGGGCGCACGGCCGTGCGCCCCTACAGCGTCACTTCAGGACGACGCAGCCGGCGCCGAGGACCTGGCGCGGCGCGCCCACGCACTCGAGCGCGATCACGGGCGCGATCTTCACCGGCTGCTCGGCGGGCAGGCCGCGCAGGAGCAGGCGGTTGCCCTTCTGCTCGAACCGGATGGCCTTGCCGTTGTGCAGGAAGCGCGCGGACTTGACCTTGTTGACGAGGCCGCCGATAGCGATCTCGCTGCCGGGATAGTTGAAGGCGTGGAAGTAGGCCGTGTTTCCCTTCACGGTGAACTGGCCCACGGGCAGCCACTCCAGGTGCGCGCGGTCCGAGTTGTAGATCGCCTCGCCGTGTTTCTCCATCCACTCGCCCATCTGGCGCAGGATTCGCACCGATGGCGCCGGAACGCTGCCATCCGCCCTGGGGCCGATGTTGAGCAGCAGGTTGCCTCCGCCGCCGGCGGCCTGCACCAGGTAGCCGGCGCACTGGCGCGGGGTCTTCCAGTTGTCGTCGGCGGCGTGGTAGCCCCAGGAATCGTTCATGGTCATGCACGATTCCCAGGCGCGGCCCTCTTTCTCGGGGGTGACGTGCTGCTCGGGCGTCGAGAAATCCTCGGGGAGTTGGGAGCGGTTGTTGATGAGGATGTCGGGCTGGAGTTTGCGGACCATGGCGTTCATCTTCGCCGATTCCCAGCCCTCGGCGTCGAGCGGCCAGGAGACGTCGTACCACATGACGTCGAATTTGCCGTAGTTGGTGCAGAGTTCGCGCACCTGGCCGTGGATGTAATCCACGAAGCGGCGGCGGGCGTTCTCATCGTTCTTGCAGCGCGCGCCGTCGGGATGGTGCCAGTCCATCATCGAATAGTAGAACCCGACGCGCAGCCCCTCGCCGCGCGCGGCCTCGACGAACTCGGCGACGAGGTCGCGGCCGGCGGCGCGCTTGGGGGCGCAGTAGTCGGTGAGTTTGGAGTTGAAGTGGCAGAAGCCCTCGTGGTGCTTGGTGGTCATCACCATGTACTTCATGCCGGCCTGGCGGGCGAGGCGGGCCCAGGTGCGGGCGGGGAAGGGCTTGGGGCGGAACTGGTCGGCGAGTTTCTCGTAGTCGCGGACGGGGATGCGCTCGCGGTTCATCACCCATTCGTGGCGGCCCAGGATGGAGTAGAGCCCCCAGTGGATGAACATGCCGAAGCGCGCCTCGTGGAACCAGCGCAGCCGGCGGATGCGGTCGCGCTCCTCGGCGGTCACCTGCTGCTTCTGCATCGCAATGCCTCCTGACGCAAGGTTGTACACGCCATTTCGGTCATGATTGCCTGGCCTCCTGCCGGGCGTACTGCAATGGCGCGCAGGTTGCTAACCCTTCGGGCTTGAGCCCTCAAGGGCGAAGCCTGCGCCACCATTCCGAGCCAAAGGGCGGCCACCCTTCGCTGCGCTCAGGGCAGGCTCCGGGCCGCCCCTACACCGATTGGGCGGACCAGAGGTCCGCCCCTACGGCGAAGGCCGGATGGTTCGGCGCGCATGGGCAGGCGCGCCCTACAGGGTTAGACGCCGGTTTGTTGGTAGGCTTGTTTGACCTGTTCATTGTACTCGGGGCCGCCGGGGAGGTTGATGGAGCGCCAGATGGAGGGCGTAAGGCCGCGCGCGACCAGGCGCGCCGCGAGTTCGCTCACCAGGGCCCAGATGATGTAGATGCCGGCGATGCCGCTGCTGGGCGCCACGTGGGTGGCGATGCCGTCGAGGTGGAGGAGGGCGTCGCCCGGGACGCCGCAGTTGTCAATGACGAGGTCGGCGACTTCGAAGAGCCGCTTCCCGGAGGAGTGCTTCGATTCCACAGTGTGGCTGTAGGCGAGCGACGTGATCGCAATCACGGTGACGCCGCGCTCGCGGGCGCGCAGCGCCATCTCCACGGGGACGGGGTTCTTCCCCGAGACCGACATGATGAGGAGGCAGTCGCCCTGGCGCAGGTGGGAGCGCTCGATGGCGAGGCGCGCGTTCTCTTCCTGGCGGCGCGGCGCCTCGGCCTCGTCGCGGGCCTTCTCGGCTTCGGCGTGCTGGGGCGGGACGGGATGGCTCACCGAGACCGAGAAGCCGATGGGATGGATGGCCATGAGGCCGCCGGCGCGGCCGATGGGCTCGCCGGGGCAGTGGCCGTTGTCGTAGAAATGCAGGGCATGGCCGGCGGCCATGGCGTCGGCGAGGCGCGCGGCGGCCTCGGCGATGCTGCCGGACTGAGTCTGGCGGATCTGGCGGAGGATGGCGTCGCAGGCGTCGAAGAAGTCGTGGGCGGACAAGGCGGCCTCCTGAGGCAATTATGAGTTGCGAATTATGAATTATGAATGAGGGATCGTAGCCGACCCGGGGCGCACGCCGTGCGCCCCTACAAGGGACTGGCCGCCGGGGCCGGGCCAGTGGCGCAGGCCGAGGGCGGCCATGGTTTCGTCCACGCGCTGGCGCAAGTCCTGGTTGATGACGCGGCCCAGATGGCCCAGCGCCAGCAGTAAACATCCGACCACCGGCTCGCGATCGGCCGCGCGGACCTGGGCGCGCGGCGCGGCGCGCCTCACCTCGCGGCGGAGCGGAACCAGGAGGAATCGCCCCGCGCTCACCATGCCGCCGGAGACCACCACATCGAGCCGACCGCGGCGCAGCCCGCGGCGGCGAATCGCCGCGGCTGCGGCGATGCCGAGCGCGCGGCCGGAATCGGCGAGCACCTTGCGGGCCGCGGCATCGCCGGCCTGCGCCGCGGCGAAAACGGCGCAACAGAAACGGCTGACGATGTGGCGGGGCACGCGCTCCTGGTAGAAGATGCGATGCAATTCGCGCAGGTCGGCGATCTTGAAGTGCTCGCGCACGGCCTCGCCCAGGGCGGTGGGTTGGCCGCGGCCATCCTCGCCGTAGATGGCGGCGCGGAGGGCGCGCATGGCGGTGTCGTAGGCGCCGCCCTCGTCGCCGAGGGGCGAGCCCCAGCCACCGACGACGACGACGCGCCGGCGATTGTCCCACGCGATAATGGTGGCGCCGGTGCCGGCGACGATGACCAGGCCCGGCCCGCGCTGCCGCATGCAAGCGGCGCGGACCGGCTCGTGCTCGCCGACGCCGAAGGCCTGACGCACCGGCACGACGCTGCACATGGCGGCGATCCAGTCGGGGCCGGTGTGGGAGCCGCAGGCGACGGCGATCTCCGCAGGCCGGATGGGCGCGATGGCCTGGCGCACGGCGCGGCGGACCGAGGCGATGGCGGTGCGGCGGGAGACGAAGTTGATGTTGGTGGGGCCGCCCAGGCCGTGGCCGAGCACGCGGCCGGTGTCATCGGCGAGGAGGCAGGCGGTCTTGCTGCCGCCGCCGTCGAGGCCTAAGACATAGCGCAGGTTTCTAGCGGAGTCTGACATGTGTTCTGATTGTGATCACCCTCACCCTACCCTCTCCCTGCAAGGGAGAGGAGGATGAAGCAAACCGGACGGGCACTACTCCTCCTCCGCGCGGTAAACGAAGTTGCCGCCGACCAGCGTGGCCCAGACCGAGAGGTCGGGGTTGAGGATGGCGAGGTCGGCGTCGGCGCCGGGCGCGATGCAGCCCTTGCGGCCCTCGAGGCCGAGCAGGCGCGCGGGGTTGGCGGTGGCCATGGCGACGGCCTCGGTGAGGGGCCAGCCGAGGCGGGTGACCACGTTGCGCACGGCGAGGTCGAGGGTGAGCGTGCTGCCGGCGAGGACGGGCTCGCCCGACTGGTGCTTGCGATCCACCAGGTAGGCGCGGCGGTCGGTGACCTCGACGCGCTGGCCGCCGAGATCGTAGAGGCCGTCGGAGAGGCCGGCGGCGCGCATGGCATCGCTGATGAGGATGATTTTGTCAGGGCCCTTGGCGCGGCGGGTGAGTTCGACGGCGGCGGGATGGAGGTGGATGAAATCGCAGATGAGTTCGACGGTGACGCGCGGGTCGGTGAGCGCGCCGCCGACGAGGCCGGGCTCGCGGTGATGGAAGGGCGGCATGGCGTTGAAGAGGTGCGCGCAGTGGGTGAGGCCGGCGTCCACGGCGGCCTCGAACTCGTCGTAGGTGGCGTGGGAGTGGGCCGCGGAGACGGCGACGGCCTCGCTCACCAGGAAGCGGATGAGGTCGTGGGCGCCGGGGAGTTCGGGGGCGAGGTCCATGATGCGAATGGCGCCGTCGGCGACGGCGATGAGGCGGCGGCAGGTCTCGAGGTCGGGGGCGAGGAGGGAGGCGGGCGGCTGGGCGCCGGCGTGATCGGCGGCGAAGAAGGGGCCCTCGGAGCGAATGCCGAGCACGGCGGCGCCGGCCCAGGTGCCGTCGAGGATTTGGGTGACGGCGCGCAGGCGGCGGTCGAGGAGATCGAGCGGCGCCGCCACGGTGGTCGCCAGGAAGCCGGTGACGCCGAACATGGCGAGCGCGGCGGACATGCGCGGCAGCGCGCCGGGATCGTCGTCCATGGCGTCGTCGCCGACGGCGCCGTGGAGGTGGACGTCAATGTAGCCGGGGACGAGGGTCCGGCCGGCGAGGTCTATCTTGCGGGCGCGGGGCGGCAGCGCGACGGCGTCGCCCACGGCCTTGATGCGGCCGCGGTCCATGAGGACGGTGCCGCCGCGGAGGAGGGTCGCGGGGGTGACGATGTCGGCGCCGATCAGTGCGATGGCCATGGGTGAACCACGGTTGGCTGTTCTCCAGGCGGGCGGCGGAGTCCTTTAGGGGCAAGGGAGCAGGGAGCAGGGCGTACGGGTCGGGATTCCTCGCTGCGCTCGGAATGACAGGGGCTGCTTTACGCAGGTTGGAAACCCTGCGCCACCAAAGCAGGCGTGCGCTCAGCCGGAGCAGGAGGGGCCTGGGCGCCGGCGAAGGCACAGCGCGTCCGAGAAAGGGAGGCTGCCTGTGGACGAGTTGGCGATCCTGGAGCCGGTGACGGAGTGGCGCGCGCAGTGGATCTGGTGCGACGCCGAGGAGCGGCCGCGAAACGCCTATGCCTACTTTCGCAAGACGTTCCACCTGGAGGGCGCGGCGGCGGCGCCGGTGCGCGTGTCGGCCGACAACCGCTACCTCCTGTACGTGAACGGCCGGCGCGTGGCGCACGGGCCGGCGCGCTGCGACCGGCGGTGGCAGTCGTTCGACGAACTCGATCTCGCGCCTTACCTGCGCGAGGGCGAGAACGTGATCGCCGCGGTGGTGCATCACCTCGGCGAGGTGACGGCGCAGACGATGCAGGGGCGCGCCGCGTTGCTGCTCGAGGGCGAAGCCGGGGCGGTGCGGCTGGATACCGATGGCTCGTGGAGGGCGCTGCGCGCGGAGGCGTGGGAGCGCAACCTGCGCGCGACGATGAACGTGAAGTTGGATTTCTGGGAGGTCTTCGACAGCCGCAAGGAGCCGGCAGGATGGCGCGAGCCGGGGTTCGATGACTCGGCGTGGGCGGCGGCCACGGTGATCGGCCGGCCGCCGTGCGAACCCTGGCCGCGGCTGGCGCCGCGGGACATCCCGTTCCTGCGCGAGGACGAGGCGCTGCGGCCGGTGCGGCGGGGGCAGCGGGGAACGTTCGCCGAGGGCCAGGCGGCCGATCCGCTGTGTGTGGCGGAGGTGATGGCGGCGCGCAGGCGCCTCGCCAGCGGCGAAGCCGAGGAGCCGACGCGGCCGCACCAGCGCCCGCAGCGGCCCGACGAGATGACACTCAACGCCGGCGAGTACGTGGTGCTGGATTTCGGGATCGAGGTGACGGGATATCTCGAGGTGAGCATCGCGCAAGCCGGCGCCGGCGCGACCCTGGACATCGGATACGCCGAGCGCCTGGAGGCCAATGGGGCGATCAACCCGGCGCGCGCGTGGTGCCTGTATGCGGACCGGCTGATCTGCCGCGGGCAAGCGCAGGCGTGGGGGCCGTTCGAGAGGCGGGCGTTTCGCTACGTGATGGTGGACTGCGTGGCCGGCGAGGTGACGGTGGAGGAGTTGGCGCTGCGGCTGTCGGTGTACCCGGCGGAGTGGCACGAGAGTTTCGCCTCGCCGGACCCGCGGCTGCGCGACATCTGGCGGCTCGGCACCTACACGCTGCAACTCAACATGGAGGACGCCTACACCGACTGCCCCTGGCGCGAGCGCGGACAGTGGTCGGGCGACATCCGGGTGCAGGCGCTGATGAACTACTACGCGTTCGGCGACTACGCGCTGGCGCGGCGGTGGCTGTTTCAGACGGCGCATTCGCAGGACGAGCAGGGGAAGGTGAAGGCGTTCGTGCCGACGGACCAGCCGCGCTACATCCCCGGGTTCATGCTGTTGTGGATCTGCGGGATCGCGGATTATGCGCTCTTCAGCGGCGACCTCGAGAGCGCGGCGAGGCTGCTGCCGGCAGCGCGCAGGACGCTCGCTTACTTCGAGCGGTTCGCGGATGGCGACGGGCTGCTCACGGAGGTGCCCGACTGGAATTTCGTGGACTGGTCGCCGATGGAGGCGGAGGGCACTTCGACCGCGCTCAACGCGCTCTACGTGATGGCGCTGGAGGCGGCGGCGCAGGCCGCGGCGTGGTGCGGCGATGACGAGGATGGCTGGCGCGCGCGGGCTTCTCGAGCCAAGGAGGCTGCCAACCGCTTGCTGTGGGACGAGGGGCTGGGGGCTTATCGCGATGGCCGCAAGGCGGGCGCGCTGAGCCGGTCCGCCGGGCAGGCGGCGAACGCGCTCTGCGTGGTGTCGGGGATCGCGGGCGAGCGCGCGGCGCGGGCGCTGGACACGATCATGGACCCGGGGCGACTGGTGCCGGTGTTCGAGCAGGAACAGATGGCGTACGTGGATTTCGGCAAGTGCGAGGGCAAGATCATCCAGGTGGGGACGCCCTAC
>Ga0315288_10002640_pt1 | contig 23059 bp, 15 predicted proteins | sample YL17G11_20_MG_FD_203454 | JGI IMG/M metagenome (GOLD analysis project Ga0315288, IMG submission 203454) | Sediment microbial communities from Yellowstone Lake, YNP, Wyoming, USA - YL17G11_20 | ecosystem: Environmental > Aquatic > Freshwater > Lake > Sediment | place: USA: Wyoming | collected...
CCATGCCGCTACCCATTGGGCCGCCCATCATGCTCCCGCCGGCGCCGCCCGCAGTACCTCCGGCGGAGGAGCCAGACGCGGCCGTATCGCTGGCAGCGGCCGCATCGGCTGTCTCCTCGGCGCCGCCCTTGCCGGCGAACACCTTGTAGCCGATGAAAGCAGCCACGAGGAAGCCTGCAACAGCACAGACGATGACCACCGTCTTCTTGCCGCTGCTTTCCTCTTCCCCGCCCCTCTTCGCGCGCGCCCTAGTGGCCATCGAGCAACTCCTTCCGAGAGGAAGTCCCCATCACGATGCTGCAACCGCGGGGAACCCCGCGCAGATCACGGCAGTACACCACCAACCGGCCCCACCCGCTCCCCCATCGGTGCGACGCCGAATGAAGCTCCATCACGCTGATGTTCGCGGCCCGTGTTCGCCACTCCTGCGCGGCCCGTACACGGAGCGTACTATCGAACATAGCATACCACCCCACGGGGCTCCGCTACTCCTGCTCGCGCGCTTCGCCCGCTGGGGCGCCGCCCTCACGCCCGGAAGGACGCGCCGGCACGCCCAGGGCATCCCCAGGCGCCGGAGGAAGGGCGTCGCCGGAGGAGGACTCCACCGGAGCGGCAGGCTCCGGCTCGGCATGCCTGCCGAGCCGCTGCGCCGCGATGATGCACGCGACAGCAGCCAGGACAAGGGCGAGGGCGATGATGATCGTGCGGACCGTCCTGGGGAGCCCGCCGGCCTCTTCCGCTTCGCGCAGGGGACGCTGACCGGTCACCTGGCTTGCCGCCGGGGCAGCCGCGCGCTGCTCGGGGAGTGCAGCCGGCGGCTTCTCGTCGCGGAACTCCATCGTCTCGGCCGGCTCCGCGGCGCTCGGCAGCACGGGTGCCGTCGGGCCGGTCCGCTTCCGTCGGGTTGAGAGCAGGTCGATACTGGACACCGCGGCCCGCTCTCCCCAACTGAACTGCCCGTGGGTGACGAACACGTGATGGCTCAGGGGCGGCTCATCCTCGCTCTGGCGGTGGGCATCCTTCCCCGGTTCAGGCGCCGCTGCGAAGAAGGCCAACGTGACGAACCGATGGTCCCGGAACACGTCGGTGATCACGGGGACGTGGTCTTCGGGCAGAGAGTCGGAGGGATATGGGGCGCGGTAGTACCACCCCACCACACGCAGATCGCTGCCGCTCCGCTTCAGGTCCTCCGTGACGAAGACGGCCTGCTCGGCAATGACCTCCGTGCTGTCGAGCCACTTTGCGTAGGTCCGTGCGTCGTGCGTGACAGGGAGCGCATGGCAGCGCTTGACGATCACGAAGTCCTCGCGGCCCTGCCGACCGAACCGTCCGAGGAGGAAGCCCATCTCCCGCTCGACGGCGCCGAGCTCCTCCTCTTTGTCCGCGAGGTCGCTTTCGGCAATCACCACCGATACCGCCGCCCGGGAGCCATCCTTGCGGCCCTCAGCCCGGCAGGCGCGGAACACGGGTGAGAGGCTGCTCTTCTGGCGCTGACCTTCGAAGTTGAACGTCACGCCGCGCGACCCGATCAGGGGCAGGGCATACTCCGGGTTCGTCACGGGGTCGGGACACAGGACGCGTCGGGCTCTGGCCAGCTTCTGCTCGCGGGCGTGTCGAGCGGCCTCCGGCTCGGACTCCGCGGGGCCGCCCTCATCGGGCCGCCCCGCGGGTGCGAAAGACCGGTCCTCACCAGCCTCCCACAGGTAGAAGTAGCTTGTTCGCTGCGCGCGACCGTCGCCGCCGCGGAACCGGACGAAGAAGCCATGCTCGCCACGGCGGGGGTCCACGACAAGGGCCACATGCCATGGCTTATTGAAGTGGGAGTCCTGGAACTGCGTGTGATCCGTCTCGGACAGGAAGATGCCCCAGTTGGGGTGTGAGTGGTACCAGCCCACATCGATCAGGCCGTCGGCCCGAGCATCAGCACGGGCCTGCTCCAGCATGTCGCCGGTGATCTCGAGGTGCGAGCTGGTGCCCACACCGGGGAACCGGACGGCTCTGACGATGCGCACGAACCGACCCGGCCCCAGCCCCGGGTCATCGCAGAGCTCGCCCACCAGAAGGCCGCCGACCTCACGGTCCGGCGCCTCTCTCGCGTGCGCCATGGCCTGAGCGATGACGTGCGGGCGCACGTAGATCTCGGCCTCCGGGACTGCACCGGTATCCCGGACGAAGACGAAGCGTCCCGGCGCCGGACGGCGGACGCTCCTCTCGTCTCCCGTGACCGTACCATCCCACTGGATGCTGATGTCCTCATCGCGGGCCGCCGCGCGAATCGTCGTGCGTGCACGCCGCCGGCCATCCGCTTCCGGGCGCGACCCATCTGACATCCGTCATACACCTCCCCGGAGGCGCGGCCGCCCCCCGCGGTCGATCATGGGGCGTTCATGGCCCTGTGCTCGTCCCCGGTGAGCTCGAAGTGTGCATACTCGGCGCCCCTCCGGACGGACAGGATATGCAGCGGCGGGTACCCAAGCTGCGCCAGCGTTCGGTCCGCGAACGGCGAGTCCAGGGCCACCTCCCCGCTGAGCAGGGCAAACTGCCGCAGCTCGCCACAGCGGGGGCAGGGCAGCCGCGAGTCATCCACCTGGCCACGCACGGCGAACACGGGCTCCTCCTCCGCACAGTCCGGACAGACGAAGCTGACCACGATGTCGCGCCCCAGCTCCATCACGGCGCCCCGTCCCAGAAGCTCCTGTCCCCACTCGATGACCTCGCGCACCGTCGTGTCCGCGGCCGTGGCCTCGGGCTTTGGGACGATCCGCTCCGGGTCGAAGGTCCAGTGCCCGTAGCACTCGGCGCTGGGCGTCTCGACGATACGGTCCACGCTGTTGCTAAGGCCCTCGAAGTGGAGCCCGCTGCCCGGTTCGACAGGCAGCCCATGCAGCAGCTTCACCGCCTCCTGCGCTTGCGCGCCGGCGATGATGGCCGAGATGGTCTGCGTGGTCGGGGCTCTGCCCTTGAGGATCTCGGCTCGCGTAAGTCCCGGGCACGAGAAACGGCGATCGAGATCGGCAAAGCCTTCCGTCGACACCGTGCACTCGAAGCAAGGCGGGTTGGGCGGTATGAACGTCCGCACCTGCCCCCCCAGCTCCAACATGCCGGCATCGACGTACGGCACGCCCACTCGGAAGCACGCGCGGTTCAGTGAGATGCGGGCCAGCAAGTTGTCCACGCACCCAAGCACGACATCCATCCGCCGGAACAGCCCGAGCCCAATGTCGTAGCTGACATCGCGATCGAGGGGCGTGACCTGGATGTGTGGGTTCAGCTCCCGCAGACGCGCCGCCGCGACAACGGCCTTCCGCCGGCCGGTATCCCCCTCGCGGAAGAGGACCGTTCGGCTCAGGTTCGAGAGCTCGATGGCGTCGAAGTCCACGATGAATAGTGTCCCCACGCCAATCAACGCCAGGTTCTTCAGGGCCTCGTTCCCGAGCGCCCCCGCTCCGGCCACGAGCACGCGGGCTTGCCGGAGGCGCGATTGATCCCACCACGAGATGCGCTCCTGACGGTCCTCGCGCGTCTCGGTCTGCCCGTCCTGCAGGTCCTGGGCGCTCAGCTCCATCATGCGTCACTCCGGGAGAAGGCCCCGATGCTCACCTCGAAGTCGTCGTCATCGTCATCAGCGAACTGGATCACGATGTCATCGTGGTCGGGGGGAGCGCCGCACTGCAGCGTCTCCTTGTCGATGGGGAAGCGATGCTCGTTCCCCAGCACCCACTCCGCCGCGTCCCTATTGGCTGGATCGGAGAGGTTGTAGACCTGGTACTGGATCATCTCGCCGACGCGCACGACCAGCTCCGATAGGCTCTGGCTGGCGGCGAAGTGCTCCGCGTCGATGCAGACCTTCTGGTTGCGCCAGAAGTTGGGGTGCCACACCCGCTGGCGGGCCGTGACCACCGGCGCGGTCTTGGGGTACTCGTCCGTGAGCTGGAACTCGACATCGAACCGCGTCTGCTCACGGATGTCCTCAACGGACCGTCCGACCAGGCCCTTCACCCGGTAGGTTACCACGTACCGCGTGGGGGGCTCGCCTTCGCTGCTGAACTGGACGCGGTTGGCGGTGAGCCGCGGGAGTTGCTGCACCTGACGGAGGTCGTTCTCCAGACGGCGGATGCGGATGTTGCCCATGCGCTCGCTCCCTAGCCGGCACTGCCGGTGATGAGCAGCTTCAGGGTGTCGCCGTCCTTGACGCCGCCTTGCTCCAGTGTCTCGTTCGGGGAGAGCTTCCGTCCGGTATGCTTGTGGAGGAACTCGCAGGTCGCGCGCTCGTCTTGGGCCTGGCCGATCTTCATCAGCTCAGCCAACCGCCGCGCGACGCGCGAAGAGGGCTTGTCCGTCGGCAGTTTCACATCTCGGGCGCAGTCGATGCCATTTGGGTGGATCACATCGACGGTGACGGTGGGCATGGTCGTTCTCCTCGTGGCGTCCGGTCGCGTCGCGGAAACCATCTTCGCGACTCCGTCGGAACACCGGCGTTCGCGGGGTGGCGAACGGCTTGGCCGATCGCCTTAGGATTCGACGTGCACCAGGATGGCTCCTGCCTCGGTACGCCCGATAGGCTGCAGGGCAGTGCGCGATGCTGTGGGAGGACAGGGAAGCCGACGACCGTATATACGAGGTGGAAGTGCGTCCTGCTACTCCGTCCATGTCTGGTGCCGCTCGTGTGAGCTTGGGGACTTGGGACTCGTGACGGCACCACCGATGGGCCTCTGCCAGACTGACAGGCCGTTCGTGAGTGGCTCAGGTACGTGGCTTCACACGGTGGAGACGGAGCTGGCCCGTTCCCCGTAAGCAGTCGTTTCTGTGGCACTCAGAGAGCCGACGAGCGGCCATGCGGGCTCCGGGCGGATGTCTCTTATCCGTCCACTTGCAGTACTGGCGTCACCAGGGGCGGCGCGGCACGAGGTTTCGTGCCGTGCCGCTTCGTACTTGAGCCGGGGGCGCATTCGTATGCTCGCAAGGACGCGCGCGGTGTCGTGCCGAACACCACGGGGAATACTCGGGAAACTGGGGACAGCCACCGATTCCGGCTGCCAAGCGCCCAGGCACGTGTATCCTCAAAGGGTGGAATCGGTGGCTGTCCCCAGTTTCCCCTAGGTGCTGGGAGGCACAGGGATGGCGAAGATCGCGTTCATCGGAGCCGGGAGTCACGGCTTCACGCGGACACTGGTGAAAGACATCCTCACATTCGAGGGGATGCGGGATGCCGAGCTTGCGCTCATGGACATCGATGCGGAGCGCCTGTCGTACATCAAACAGGCTGTGGAGCGCATCGTGAGGGAGGGGAACTACCCGGCGAAGGTGACGGCCACGACGAACCGGCGCAAGGCTCTCGAAGGGGCCGACGGCGTCATCATCACGATCCTGGCGGGCGGAGTGCAGGTCTGGCGGCACGACATCGAGATCCCGAAGAAGTTCGGCGTGGACACCAACATCGGCGACACTCGTGGGCCCTCCGGCGTGTTCCGCGCGCTGCGCACGATCCCCATCATGGTGAGCATCTGCAAGGATGTCGAGGAGCTGTGCCCGGATGCCGTCGTCCTCAACTACACGAACCCTATGGCGATGCTCTGCCGCGCGATGCAGCGCGAGAGCTCGGCCACGGTCACGGGCCTCTGCCACAGCGTGCAGGGCACGGCGGAGATGATCGCCCACTGGATCGGCGCCCCGATCAGCGAGATCCACTACGTCTGTGCCGGCATCAACCACCTCTCCTGGTTCATCCGCTACGAGTGGAATGGCAAGGACGCCTACCCACTCCTTCGCCAGGCGATGCGCAAGAAAGCGATCTACAACCATGAGAAGGTGCGGAACGAGATGTTCCTCGCCCTCGGCTACTACGTTACTGAGTCCAGCGGCCACAACTCCGAGTACAACTGGTGGTTCCGTAAGCGCCAGGACCTGATCGAGAAGTACTGCCTGGACGGTACCGGCTGGAACCCGGGGGAGTACGGCTACATCCTCATAGCCTACCTGGGGATGGAGAAAGGCTGGCAGAAGGGCATTCAGGCGTGGCTGGATGATCCGAAGCCGCTGCACCTGGCGCGGGGCCATGAGTATGCTGCGTACATCCTCGACGCGTGGATGGGCGGCGCCCCCTACCGGTTCAATGGCAACGTCCCGAACACGGGGCTTGTCACCAACCTACCGGACGGCTGCTGCGTGGAGGTGCCCGTATTCGCGACACGGAGGGCGCTGAACCCAGTGCATGTCGGCGCTCTGCCGCCCCAGTGCCAGCCGCTGACCGCGATCAGCGCGGCCGTCGAGGAGATGGCGGTCGAGGCCGCACTCACGGGCAACCCGGAGCTGGTCTACCAGGCGATCTGCTATGACCCGCTGACCTCTGCCGTCCTGTCACTCGACGAGACCCGGCAGATGGTGAAGGCCATGCTCAAGAAGAACCAGCCGCACCTGCCGCAGTTCTCCACGGTCACCTTCTAGCACGGCACGGCGCCGGAATGGCAACGCCCCGCCCGGACAGCCACGGGCGGGGCGCTCACCTAGAACGGCAGAGGGCTCACCGTGCCCCGGGGCTCGATGCTGATGACCTGATCGCCCACCCAGGTGGTCGTGTAGACAACGGAGTCGACCGTCTCGCGCTCGACGCGGCACGGTACGGCAAACGTAAGCTCTGCAACGTCGCCTGACTCGAGCCGCCCAACGGTGGCAAAGCCTGACCTGATGCGGGCGTCGCGCTTCCGGCCGTTGACGGAGAGCGCCACCGATCTCGGGGCGACCCACCCTGGGACCCGGATGTCCAGGGAGAGGGCGCGCTTCGCCGTGCATCGGATGCGCCCTTCCAGCGGGAGCGCGCTCTCCACGCGCAGGCCGGCGGTGTCGGCGTCGAAGAGCATGATGACCCGCGCATGGTCGCCGGCGACCACGCAGCGCCGCATGTAGACTTCGCTCAACGCGTGGACGGCGCCGGAGGTGATATCGAGTGTGGAGAGCGGCCAGTCGCCCTCGCGCATCCGGTCATTCGGGAGCTGCATGGCGTATCCGCCGACCGCGCGCTCGAGGACATCCCGCTCGGCATCGGACTTCGGGTCCGCCACATTCCGCAGGAACCGCCTGAGCTCCGGCTCCCGGTGTTGCGTGGGCATCAGCATGCTCCGCGTGTACCGCTCCGCGAGGTCGTAGTAGTCGGGATAGCCCGCGTCCCCCAGCAGCAGTGCGGCGCGGACGACGTCGCCCGTCTGGTTGATCTCCCCGCGTCCAGGAACGTCGGCCGGGTGGTCCGGCATCACCTCATCGCCCCAGCCCCACGAGCTGAAGCATGCGGGCACTCCGCGGTCGACAATCCGGCGACACCGCTCGAGCATCGCCGCGTCGTCCGCCATGGCGGCGTAGTCCACGATCCCACTGAGCGACGATGTGATCGAGTGAATGTGCCCCGATGACCGGTCCATGGGAGCGAACGTGCCATCCGCGCTGAACAGCTCGTCGAGCCCCGCGCGGGCGTACTGCCCCGCGAGCTTGAGCGCCAACTGGCTGCCGGTAAGCCGGTGATAGGCGAGCAATGGGTCGACCATGCGCGCGGCGTTTGGCACTCCAAGCCCCTCGCACCGCTCCGCCATGCCCAGCGCCTGCGCGCGCTCGATGGACCAGCGCCCGCTATCGGGGTCCGTCAGTGCGTCGAGCCGCGCGAGCATCCGGTCGGCCTGCTCCTGCGCCCAGGCGGACTTGCGGCCCCACACCAGAGCAACGAGCCCGTACAGCCCCTCGCGCATGTTGTGGAACTCGACGAACCGAGCGCCGCCCCGCGCGGGGTCATAGTAGGAGTTGAGGTCATCTTCATTGTCGAACGACGCTCGCAGGTAGCGCTCCAGGATCCTCAGCCCGTCCACCGGGAATGGAATGCCCGTGGCCTGTTCCCCGATCATCGCGCCCCAGAGCGCCCGCCCGACGACATGCGGGATGCCGATGTTCACCGAGTGGTGCATCTCCCCTGTACCGTCCGCCCGGCAGTTGGCGTAGAAGAACGGCTCGCCGTCGCGGTCTCTGTCGAACGAGCTGTTGAGGCATTGCATGCACAGCTCGATGGCCTCACGCAGGTCACCGCGGATCGGTAGTTCGCTAAGCGGCGGGGCGTCGGCCGGCCGCGCGCGGGCGAAGGCGCCGACGTCCGGCCACTCCTCCAGCACTTGCGGCGCCACCATCCGGTTGCGATCACGTTCCGCTTTCCCTTGCATGGCGAGCTGCTTCTCCTTCGCGCGGTACTCGTCAGTGGGCGTCAGAGCCCGGATGACGGATGCGAGCTCCTCCGGAGCGAGGATCCGCCGGTAGAGCATGATCTCCGAGATCCCGCCGTCGAGATGCCCGCACTCGCGGCCGTGGTAGAATCGCGCGCCGATGCGAACCTCGGATAGGGACGTCTCCGCCGGCGTGACAGCGCGCGTCATCTCGCGCAGGCCGTCCACGCGGAGTCGCACCTCGCCATCGTCGCGCTCGACGACAACGAGGTGGCTCTCGCCAAAGGGGTAGCTCCGTTGGAGCAGGTCCATCGTCGCCCCGATGCGTCCGGCCCCCTCGACGTTCAGCTCCTCGAACGCATCGCGCGAGTAGCGCATGTCGACGGTCAGCCCGGAGTCGTAGTCGTTCCCTTCGGGGGCGCGGGCTGAGAGGAGTGCCCCCTCGCCCTGCCGGTTCGAGGTCGGCGAGAACACGACGAGCAACGTCCACTGCCGCGGGCTCGTAGCCGGCAGCGCGCCCACGAGGACGTCATCGATGCCATCGAACTGCACAACCGGGGGCAGGCCGAGAGCGTCCCGGCGCACGAGGGTCGGTCGCTGCTCGGGACCGGCGGTGAAGGGCGTCCGCGCGCTGTCGCGCGAGCGCCATGAGACCACGGCATCCCCGTCCAGTTCCAGGCTGGTCGAGTCTGCGGCGCTCAGGTGTAGCACCAGACCATCCTCGGTAGCCGGCCCGCCAGCATCGGCCGCGATGCAAGCGCACAACACGGCCACCCAGGGCGGGACCACGAGGACCATCGAATGCCTCCCGCGAACAGTCTGCTGTTCGCTCCCCTGCTCTTCCGCATCGGCCCGCGGAGGCCTGCTGGGACCGCAGGTGCTACGACGCGGAGGCGGACAGCGGGAGGGGAGACTCGTGGGCCGGAGAGCCCGCACGATGGGCGGGGGTGCGATATGGTCACCGTGTCTCATCTCCTCGGCGGTGCTGCCGTGGGCAAGCTCGCGCGCCAGCCGGCCGTGGCATGGCCCGCGGCTGTGTTGAGCCACTTCGTCCTCGACTACGTGCCCCACGAGGACCTGGACTCCTACTCGTTCGCCTCCCACCACTGGCCCGAGCAGCTCCATACGGCCATCGGCATCGCCAACGCGGCCACGGTTCTCCTCATCATGGGCCTTGCTGCCAGAAGGGAGACCCAGAGCAGCGCTCGGTGGGCCATCGGCGGCGGCGCGTTCTTCGGCGTGCTCATCGACGCGCTGGAGGTGTTCCCGCGAGGCAGTGGGTGGTTCCGCGCGAGCCCGGCGACGGCTTGGGTCAGTCAGTTCCACCACAGCTTCCACCACAGTGTTGGCCGGGACGGCTTCGCGCTCGGCGTGACAACGCAGGTGATACTGGTGGCCATGGCTCTGTGGGTCCTCGCGAGGCGCGGTGGCCCCGGATCCGCGGGCTCGGGCGCACGCGACTCAGCGCCCGCGCAAGCGCCGTAGGTACACGGCCATGAGCCAGTCCTTCACGCCGGCCGGCACCTGGTCGGCCAGCCACAACGCCAACCAGTGCCGGCCGACGCAGTAGCGACGCCGGGGGCGCCGCGCGGTGAGCGCGTGCCGGATGGCGCGGCAGACGGCCTCCGGCGGGACGGCGTGCGCGCCGAAAGCCCGGGAGATGTCCGGCATCGCGTCGAGCACGCCACCGTAGAGTGCTCGCAGCTCGTCCGGCGCGCCGGCCCGGATGGCCTCGGAGGTCTCGGCCGAGCGCTCCCATATCGCCGTGGCGATGGGCGCGGGCTCGATGAGAGACACCGATACGCCGAAGGGCCGGACCTCCACGCGGAGAGAGTCATTGAGCGCCCGGAGGGCGTGCTTCGACGCGGCATACGCGCCGACGAAGGGGGCCGCGACGCGGCCGCTCACCGAGCCGATGTTCACAATCCGGCCGCGGGCGCGGCGAATGAGGGGCAGGAACGCTTGCGTCACCGTCACCTGACCGATGACGTTCACCTCGAACTGCCGCCGGAGCTGATCGATGGGGAGCAGCTCCACAGGCCCCGGCAGCGCGAGCCCCGCGTTGTTGACTAGACCCCAGAGGCCCATGGCGCCCGTGGCGGCGGCAACCGTGTCCGCCGTGGCATGGACGGCGGCCTCGTCAGTGATGTCCAGCAGGTGCGGGCGCAGCTCCGAGCCCTGTGCGTCACGTTCGAGCGCACGGGCGTCCTCCTCCCGGCGGACGGTCGCATGGACCGCGAAACCCCGCCGGGCGAGGTCGAGCGCGCACGCACGCCCGATCCCCGACGAAGCGCCCGTCACTACCACCGCTCTCGCCGGCTCCACAGGAACCCGCCCTTCGTACCACGCGTCGCGGCACCATACGCGCGGCGCGCGGAACGCGTCAACGGTGAGCCCGGATGACGCGATCCGTGCGCGCGGGAAGGACCTGCCGGCCCGGTCCCGGTATCCTCCTGTGTGGAAGGTACCGACGCGGGTGTGACCGTAGGTGTGGCCGTAGGAGCGACTTCAGTCGCGATTGCCTACCGCATGCCCGCCGGATCGCGACTGAAGTCGCTCCTACGGGTGTAAGGGAACGGAGGCAACACCATGCAGTGGACACGTCGAAGCTTCCTTGGCTCAACTGTCGCCGGCGTTTGGGCTCTGACCGCGTGGCCGGGCGAGTCACGGCCGGCCGCGCGGCCGGACTTCGGGCACCTTCGCCTGGCGGTCGCGGTCCAGGGGGGATCGCCCGAGCAGCTCGGGGAGGAAGCCAAGTGGGCGAAGAGCGCCGGGTTCGAGCGAGTGCAGCTCAGCCTCTGGATGCAAGAGCCACAGGACGAGGACCTGCAGCTTATGCACGCAGCCCTCGAGGAGCATGGCCTACGCGCCGTCGTCTTCGGCACATACATCAACCCGCTCGACCCGGGCAACTCGGGGTACATGGGCGCATCGCAGGAAGCGATGGGGGCCCTGGCGCGGAACGCGGGCGTGTTCGGCGCGAACCTGTTCGTCGCGTGGAGCGGCGGCTACCACGCCCGGTTCTCCGCGGGGGATCCGCGCAATGCGACCGGCGAGGCCATGGACGCCCTGGTCAGCGCGACGAATGACCTCCTCGCCTCCATCGACGTCTGCGCCGGCCGGCTCGCCTACGAGCCCTACTACCCGGACATCCTCGGATCGCCGGCGCGCTACGCCGAGTTCTTCGGGCGGATGGGCGCCACGCGCCGCGTCGGGATGGTGATGGACCCACCGAACTTCGTCCAGCCCGCCCAGTACCCCGAGCGGACGGCCATCATGGAGGAGGCGTTCCGCCTGCCCGCCGACCGGATCTTCGTCGCACACCTGAAGGACATCGCCCCCGCGCCAGATGGCGGCATAGCGCTGCCCGGGCCATGCGACGGCACGATGAACTACGACCTCTACCTCACCCGGTTGGCGTCGCTGGGCCGTCCCATCGACTGCGTCATCGAGCACACCGGCGGGCCGAACCTGGCGAGGCACCACGATGCCGTGCGCCGCCGGATCGACGCGCTAGCGGCACGGATCTAGTCCGGGCGGATGAGCCCGAAGGCATCCAGCCGATCGGGGTCCTCCGACCAAGGGACCTCGAGCGTGTCCGCATCGGTGAGGATGCCGCGGAGCCAGGGGCGGCGTGGGTTCGTGATGACCTCGATGGGGTAGGTTCCGTTGTCCGCCGGGCAGTGGTAGACGAGCGATGTCTCCTCTCCGGCGGGAGCCGCGGGGTCGCGGTAGGACTGGCGTGTGGACTCCGTCTGGTCGGGTGTCCCGGCCATGGCGGCGAGGTGCCATGCCCGCAGACCGTCGATCGTCGCGGGGGGCTTGCCGTTCTTCTCCACATACGTCAGGAACGCCCAGCGAACGCGGAACATGCGGGTATGGGCGACGTAGTCGTAGATGGCTCCATCGGGCAGTTCGCTCAGCCGTTGCGCCCGGTCGGCATAGCGTTCCAGGTCCCACGGCACGAAGCGGGCCAGCGGGCGCCGCTCGGGGACCGATCGCAGGGCAGCCGCCACCCCTGCGAGCCGCTCGCGGGCGGGATCGAGGCGCGCCTCCCAGAGCTCCTGTTTCGCGGACGACCGCTCGTGGAACACCTGGGACAGCTCCGCCGCGGCGCCGGCCATCGCGTCCTGCTGCTCCTGAGTCATCGCTCCCGCGCCGGCGATGTCGCCCAGGGCGGTCCGGACGACATCGCCCCATGTCGGGAACCGGTACAGCGCGGCATCCTGGCCCGCGGTGATGATCCCCTCGCTGTCGGCGGACCACCAGAAGTCACCGTCGCAGTTCTCGGCCACGCGGAACGTGTTGGTCATGTCGAGGTGGTGGACAACGTGGATCTCGTACCGGAAGCCCTCGCCTTCGCGCAAGCACTTGAGGTAGGCGATCCATTCGCCGTCTGGGGACCACTGGGGCATCAGGCCGGCCTCGCCCTTCTGCAGGATAGGCGCGGCGTGGCTGCCATCGCTGTTGGCGATCCACAGCGTCCCGTCCACCGGCACTCCGCGGAAGTACGTGCCCCCGCGCGCTCCCGTGGAGTAGAGGAACTGCAACCCATCGGGCGACCAACGGGGCGCTGCGCCGCGGAGCCCCGTGTCGCGGAGCTCCGCTGTCTGAAGGTCCACTATGGCGATAGGCTCGTCTCCCAAATAGTCCGGAGCCTTGGCGAGAATGGCGCGCTCGCGATCCGGTGAGACATCGAAGCCCTGGGGGTACCGGCCCTCGAGCACGAGCACAGGCGCGACTCCTACCTGCGGGCGCACCCAAATCCCGAATCGGCCGTCGGCGCCCTTGGACTCGAAGATGGGCGCATCGTCGGCCGGGGGAGGCCCATCCTCAAGGTTCGGCACTGGCCGCGCGGCCAGGACCTCCAGGTCGTCCAGATCGAGGAGGATCTCCGCCTGGTCGAACCACGGGAGGTAGATGGCGCCAAGCTGGTACTCCCTCCCTCCGGCCCAGCCGCCGAGGCTCGATAGCGATAGACGCACAACGTGGCCCGCCGCATCCTCCCACCGTTGCGGCTCCGCATTCTGGAGCACTAACGCGGCGAGCGTGGCCTTGCTGCCATCGTCCGCGACCCACCATAGCTCCGTCCACGGGACCACGGCCGGCCCGACCCGTCTGTCACCTGCGGACGCGGGTTCGGCCTCGTGCGGTTTCACCGTGACGAGCATCCGGCCTTCCTCAGGCAGCGTGAGAACGGCGGCATGCGCCATCGCGGTGAGCGCGAGCACGCAAGTCGTCGCAGCCAACGATCGTGGAATGCACCACATCGAACTCCCTCTCTCTCCACACCGCGTACAGCCCGGACTAGTCCGGGCGAATGAGCCCGAACGCCTCTAGCCGCTCTGCGTCCTCCGGCCAGGGGACGTCCAGCGTCTCCGCATCGGTGAGGATGCCACGGAGCCAGGGACGGCGCGGGTTCGTGATGACCTCGGTGGGGTAGGCCGCGTCAGCGGCGGGGCACCGGTAGACGAGCGAGGTTTCCTCCTCAGCGGGCGCCGCAGGGTCGCGGTAGCACAGGCGTGTGGACTCCCTCTGGTCGGGGGTCTCGCCCATGGCGGCGAGGTGCCATGCCCGCAGATCGTCGATGGTCGCGGGGCGCCTGCCGTTCTTCTCCACATACGCCAGGAATGCCCAGCGAACGCGGAACATGCGGGCATGGGCGACGTAGTCATAGACGTTCTCGTCGGATAGCTCGCCGGTCCGTTGCGCCCGGTCGGCATAGCGCTCCAGGTCCCAGGGGACGAAGCGGGCGAGCGGCCATCGCTCGGGCGCCGACCGCAGGGCAGCCGCTACCTCTGCGAGGCGCTCGCGCGCGGGGTCGAGGCGCGCCTCCCAGAGCTCTTGCTTCGCGGACGCCCGCTCGTGGAACACCTGGGACAGCTCCGCCGCCGCGCCGGCCATCGCGTCCTGCTGCTCCTGAGTCATCGCGCCCGCGCCGGCGATATCGCCCAGGGCGGTCCGGACGACATCGCCCCATGTCGGGAACCGGTACAGCGCTGCGTCCTGGCCCGCGGTGATGATGCCCTCGCTGTCGGCGGCCCACCAGAAGTCACCGCCGCAGTTCTCGGCCACGCGGAACGTGTTACTCATGTCGAGGTGGTGGACAACGTGGACCTCGTAGCGGAAGTCCTCACCGTCGCGCACGCACTTGAGGTAGGCGATCCACTCGCCGTCGGGGGACCACTGGGGCATGAGGCCGGCCTCGCCCTTCTGTAGGATGGGGGCCGCATGGCTACCGTCTCTGTCGGCAATGCACAGTATCCCGTCCACCGGAATTCCCCGGAACCACGAGCCGCCATGGGCCCCGCGCGAGTAGAGAAACTGCGACCCGTCCGGCGACCAGCGGGGGGCTACACCGAGGAGCCCCGTGTCGCTGACCTCCGCAGTCTGCAGGTCCACCACCACGATCGGTGCGTCACCGACATAGCCCGGTGCCTTCGCGAGGATGGCGAGCTTGCCATCGGGGGAGACGTCGAAGCCTTGGGGATACCGGCCTTCGAGGACGAGCGTCGGCGTGTCGGTGCCCACCGGGCGGACCCATAGGCCGAAGCGGTCGTCCGGCCCCTTCCCCTCAAGGACACGCCCGTCATCGGCTGGCCGAAGGGCGTCCTCGTCCCCGCTCTGCGGGACCGGCTGGGCGGCCAACACTTCCAGCGTGTCGAGGTCAAGGACGATCTCCGTCTGGTCGAACCACGGAACGTAGACCGCGCCCGACAGGTAGAGCCTCCCGCCGGCCCAGCCGCCGAGGCTCGTCAGCGTCAGGCGCACCGTGTGGCTCGCGGCATCCTCCCAGCGTCGCGGCTCCGCGTTCTGGAGCAGCACCGCGGCGAGCGTGGCGCCACTGCCGTCGTCCTTGACCCACCACAGCTCCGTCCTCGGCAGTACGAGCGGGGCGGCCTGCGTGCCCTCGGTACGCTCGGCCTCGTGCGGCCTCACGGTGACGAGCATCCGGCCCTCCGCCGGCAGCGTGAGAACGGCGGCCCCCGCCGTCGGCAATGCCACGATCACGCAGGCGAACACGAGCATCGAGCGAACGACACACCACATGAGGCTCCCTCTCTCCATGGGGCGGCCCCCGGAGTCCCGGCTTCAGCCGGGAGCACCTAGGTCTCGCGTTGCCCGGCTGAAGCCGGGCCTCCGGCGGCTGACGGCGCTTGGCCTGTTCTGTCTCCCTTGGACCTTTCCGCGTGGGCGCGGGTTCCGACGCCGTGGCGGAGCGCCTCCCGTCCTCCGTGGTATCATGCCGGGAGCTTCGTCACGGAGGCAGGTCGACTGATGGGACGTAGGGGCGTTGTGCTGGCGGCGGCCGTCGTTGCGCTCGCCGCGTACGCGCAACCGTCCGCGGCACAGGACACGCCGTGGGCTTACGTGGATGGCGCGGGGATACTGCGATGGGAGGGCACGGACCGCGAGGTGTGCCTGTTCGGCGTGAACTACTACGCGCCATGTTCGGTCGACTATGTCAACATCGAGCGCATCGGCGGGTCCCACGAGCAGGCCATCGACGAGGACCTGCACCACCTGGCGCGCATGGGCGTCGACGTGATCCGGCTCCACGTTTTCGACCGCGAGATCAGCGATGCCCAGGGCAATCTCACGCCCAACCGCCACCTTGAGCTATTGGACTACCTCATTGCCCGAGCCGCCGAGCATGACATGCGGGTACTCCTGACACCCATCGCGTGGTGGTGGACGCCGGTCCCCGGAACTACGGGCTTCTCCAACCTGTATACCAAGGGCGAGATGGTGACCAACCCCACCGCCATCGAGGCGCAGCGGACCTACCTCTCGCAGTTCATGGGCCACGTCAACCCGCTCCGCGAGCTGGCCTACGGCCAGGACCCGACGATCGTCGCCGTGGAGCTGATCAACGAGCCCGTCTACGACCCCGGCACGACGGACGAGCAGGTGGTCCTGTATGTGAACGATCTTGCTGATGCCGTGCGCGAGACCGGGGCGAAGCAGCCGATCCTCTACAACGTCTGGCAGGGCCGCGAGGCCATCGCGAGTCAGGCGAGCATCGACGGCTGTACCTTTGGCTGGTATCCCACGAACCTGTGCGCGGGCCATTCCCAGAGGGGCAACTTCCTGCCCGCGGTGCAGCAGCACCCCCAGCTCTCGGATCCCGCGCTGGTCGGTCGAGCGCGTGTGGTCTACGAGTACGACGCGGCCGATGTGCCCGGCGGGTACCTGTACGCGCCGATGGCGCGGGCATTCCGCACAGGGGGGGTGCAGATCGCGGCGCAGTTCCAGTATGACCCTCTGGCCACGGCGGCCTACAACTCGGATTGGGGCACGCACTATCTCAGCCTGCCATACGCGCCCCGGCGGGCAGTAGGCTTCACGATCGCGGGCGAGGTGTTCCGGCGGACCGCGCTGTTCGCGAAGCGCGAGGGCACGGGTGACGGCGGGGCAGCCGGCGACGACGAGACGGGGTACGACGATGTCACCGTGAGCTACGAGACCGACACCGTCGTGCTCAACACCCCGGACACCTTCATGAGCAGCGGCGACACGGAAACGACGACGCGTGAGCCGAAGGACCTGACGCGGATCGTCGGGTATGGCTCGTCACCGCTCGTGAAGTACCAGGGAACCGGCGCCTACTTCCTGGACCGTGTCGAGCCGTCCCTATGGCGGCTCGAGGTCTACCCCGATGCCGTGTGGGTCCGCGATCCGTTCTCGCCCGGGGACCCTTACCTGCCCATCGAGCGTGCGAAGCCCGTGGCGCGCATCTTCTGGCGCGATCGGCCGATGACGCTCGCGCTGCCGGGCCTGGACGAAGGGTTCGCCGTGCAGCAGGCGGGGGGCGACCGCGACGGCGACATCCCGGTCGATGGCGCGACCTTCGTGTGCCGCCCGGGAGTGTACCTCGTGCGCGCAGCCGGCCGTGAGCCGGTCCCACCGGAGCAGCGCCCGAGCTCGACGTTCATCGCCCCGCCGCACGACTCCGGGTCCCCGCAACTGTGGCATGAGCCGCGGCAAGCGCTTGCGGCTGGGCAGCCGTGGGTCGTCGAAGCCGCCCTGGCTGCTGCGGAGGATCTGCCGGTCACGCTCCAGTGGCGTCGCGAGGGCGACGAGGCGTTCCGCATCACCCCCATGGCCGCGACCGCCCCCTACCACTATGGCGCGACGATCCCCGCCGAGGACCTGGCCGCGGGGCGAGTGACCTACTGGATCACGGCCGGCGAGGGGGACGCCGCGCTCAACTGGCCCGGCGGGTGGCGCGGCGCCGCCGAGCCGAACGGGCCGACTCCCCCGCCACCCTTCATCGTCTGCAACCCCGGGGAGGAGGCGCCTGAGGACGGGCCGGTGTTCATCAACGGCTCCACCGAGGAGTGCGCCTGCCGGGTGGTGCGCCGGGAAATGGGGACGGAGCCCTTTTCCCAAGCGGACATCCCTCCTGGCGATCGCCCATCGGTGGGGAATGGCTCCGTCTCCATTTCCCGCGCCCTCCGCATCGCGTCGCCGGGCTTCGCCAAAGACCAACTGGCGACGGTGCGCTACTCGGCCGCGGTCCCCTCGGAGCCCACAGGGCTGGACTGCCTCGAGTTCGACGCCCGGTCGGTGCAGGCGGCCGAGCGTATCCAAGTGGCGCTCGTCGAGCAGGACGGCACGGCCTGGGGCGCGGACATGCACATCGGCCCTGCGTGGCGGACGGCGCGGGTGCCGCTGGATGATCTCCAGCTCCTCTGGGGATCGAGGCCGCGGAGACCTGGCGACCGAGTCCAGCTCGACAGGCTCAGCTTCGTGCAGGTGAGCTTCGGCTGGTGGGACCACGCCGATCTCGTCGCCCAGCCCTGCATCGTGGAGATCGACCAGGTTCGGCTGGCGAGCGGGCCGCGGGCATTCGAGACCGCCGTCGCGCCGACCGGGCCGCTTAGGCTGTTCAGCGTCTCGCCCGATCAGGAGCCGCTGCCGGTGGAGCCGCTGCTCGGCATGACCCATCCGTTCCGCGCGAAGATCGTGGCGGTTGGGGACACCGGTCGCTACTGTGAGCGCGTCTACGCCGAGGGGTTCGGGGACGAGGGGATCCTCACGTTCCGGACCAGCCCGGACCTGGAGGGCTACGACCTCTCCGCCTACAACGCCGTCCGCGTGCGCGCCCGCGGCCTGGCGGTCACGAAGGCGTTCGAGCTATCGCTTGTCGTCGCCGATGGGCGAGGCTGGGGACACAACATCCCGCTCACTCCGGAGTGGCAGGACATCATCGTGCCGCTGACGGACTTCGGTCTGCTCTGGGGCGGGCAGCCGCGCGAGCCGGGCGAGACCATCATACTCTCGGAGCTGACCCGGGTGCAGGCGTGCTTCGGAGCGTGGCTGTTCGGTGAGGATGCCAACCAGACACACGGCATCGAGGTGGAGGAGATCGCCTTGGTCCACGAGGATGCGCCGCAGGAGCCGGCGCAGCCTGCGGAGTAGGGCGCAACACCCGGATGACGGAGACAAGATGCAGCGGCTTGGCCCTGTGGCGCTCCTGTGCGGCATCACGGCGGTCTGGGGCGCCACGTTCGCCATAGTGAAGGACGCCATCGGGCAGTACGGCGTCGTGCCGTTCCTTGCCGTGCGGTTCGCCCTCGCAGCGCTGGTACTCGCGTGCGTGTCGGGCCGAAGGCTTAGCCGGCAGTCACTGAAGGCCGGGGCGGCGATCGGCCTGGCACTGGGCCTCGCGTACTTCCTGCAGACCCTCGGCTTGTTGTACACCAGTGCGACCAACTCCGGGCTCATCACCGGGCTGTTCGTCGTGTTCGCTCCACTGTTGAACCGTCTGCTGTTCGGGGTGCGCATCGCGGGGCTCTACTGGCTCGCCGTCGCGGGGTGCGTGGCCGGGATAGCGCTGCTGACCGGCGCGGCGCCGACCCTTCCGACCATCGGCGATCTGTACACTCTCGGCTGCGCGGCGGCTTTCGGGCTGCAAGTCGCGCTGCTCGACAGATGGGCGAAGCACCACGACGCCGGCGCGCTTGCGTTGGCGCAAGTGGGCGCGGTGGCCGCGCTGTTCTTGCTGGCGTGGCCCGCGTCCGGCCCGGTCGTCGCACCTCCAGCCACCGTGTGGTCCGCGCTGCTCGTTACGGCGGTCATCGCGACTGCGGCGGGGCTCTACGTGCAGACATTCGTCCAGCAGCGTCTGCCCGCCGTGCAGGTCGCTGTGGTCATCGCCACGGAACCGCTGTTCGCTGCGATCTTCGGCTTCCTGCTCGCGGGCGACCGCCTCAATGGCCTGCAGATCGCCGGAGCGGCCGTGCTGGTGGGCTCCGTCGTCCTTGCCGAGGCCTATCCCGCCATGCGTCGCAATCACCGCGCGACGCCGGAAGGAGGAACCGACCATGTTGCCGCGTGAGCGTGTGCTGGCTGCTCTCTCCGGAGGCAAGCCCGATCGGACCCCCCGCGACTTCTGGGCTGAGGAGCCGACCTGGGCCCGCCTGCTCGCCCATGCCGGCCACGATGACCGCGAGCGGCTGCTGTGCGACCTCGGGATCGACGTCCGTCACATCAACGCCGTCACTCCGCCCGACCGGTGGGTCGATGGGGCCATGCAGAACCTGTGGGGCGAGCGGTTCATCTTCCACGACACGCAGTGGGGCCGACTGCGCAGTCACGTCGCCGGCGCGTTGGCTGACGCCGCCTCGCTGACCGATCTGGAACGGTTCCCCTGGCCCTCCGTGGATGACCTGGACTTCTCCGGCCTCGTGGAGGAGTGCCGGCACCTCGATGACTACGCCTTCCTGTACGGGTTCGCCGACATCTGGCAGCGCCCCAGCCTGGTGCGAGGGATGGAGGGCATGTTCCTCGACATGGCTGAACGGCCCGAGTGGGCCCACTTCCTCTGCCGGAGGTTCACCGGCTTCTTCTCCGCGGAGTACACGCGAGCGGCCGAGGTGACGAACGGGCGGATCGACATGTACCTCGTGATCAGCGATCTCGGTACTCAGCGCGGCCCGCTCATCTCGCACGCCATGTTCGCCGAGTTCGTCGCGCCCTACATTGCCGAGATGGTGTCGGTCATCCACTCGCTCGGCGGCCGCGCGCTGTTCCACAGTTGTGGGAACATCGCGACCCTCATCCCCACGCTGCTGGACCTCGGGATCGATGTGCTGGACCCCATCCAGCCGGTCGGGCCGGAGATGGCCCCCGAGCGCCTCGCGGCGGAGTTCGGCGGGAGGGCGTGCTTCCATGGCGGGATCGACATGCAGCATCTCCTGCCACTCGGCACACCGGACGAGGTGCGGGCCGAGGCGCGACGGTACTGTGAGGTGCTGGGCGCGGCCGGCGGCTACATCCTCTCGCCCGCGCATCTCTTCCAGCCGGACGTGCCGCCGGGGAACGTCACTGCGATGTACGATTCGGCGCCGTAGGGCGGTCGGCGTCGTGGGAGCTGGTGGTGGATCCGTTCCTGCTCCCTCACCCGGCCTTCGGCCGACCTCTCCCAGCGGGAGAGGTGGTCCTCCCCCTCTCCCGCTGGGAGAGGGTTGGGGTGAGGGGCAGCGTCTGACATCACCGCAGGGCTGGACTTCGGGAGGGCAGCTATGTCGGGTTACACGCGCCGGGGGTTCATGTCCGCAGCCGTCGTGGCGTCTGGCGCCGGCATCGGTGGCGGGGCGGCTAGAGGAGAGGGAAACGGCATGCTCACCGAGATCGAGACGATGCCGAATGTGTGCGCCCACGAACATTGGGGCAGCCTGCAAGCGGTCGGGCACACGGACGTGGGTTTCGTCGCGGACACGCTCTGCGGTGCCTCGGGCGCAGGGGTCGGGCTGTTCGACCTGCTGCTGTGCCCGTACCTGCATGGCTTCCTTGCGTGCGGGGGCCTCGACTCAGCGGGCCTGGCGCGGGAGAGCGGCTTCCCGGACGTTCTCGCCATGGCTCGTGAGGCGCCCGACCGGCTCACGGAGGCCCTCCTCCCGCACCTCGCTCACCAGCGGTCCGTCGGCACGCTGATGTGCCTGACGCTCGGCATGCGCGAGCTGTACGACCTCGACCTGGACGGGCTCTCCCCCGCGAACACCGGGCGATTCCAGGAGGCCGTCCGGGCCCATTACCACGATATGCACGCCTGGTACCGCCTGGCCATGCACCGCGCTCACCTCGCCGGCGTGATCCGGCCTGTCGAGCTGAGTTGGATGATGGAGGACCAGAACGCGGCGGCCGCGGCCAAGGAGCGTGCGTTCACCCGACCGATCCTGCGCATCGACGGCTTCATCGAGGCCTACCGGAAGCCGAGCGAGCGTCTCGAGTTCTGCAAGCGCGCGACGGGCATCGAGCCGCGTGACGCGGCGAGCTGGCGAGAGCTGCTCGCCCGCGCGTTCCAATCGGCCGATGAGCGCGGCAGTGTGGGCATCAAGCAGCTTCAGGCCTACACGCGCGACCTCGACTTCGCCGTGCGCGACGACTCCGAGATCGACTTCTCGCCGGACGCGAAGGAGACCCGCCCGTTCCAGGACTTCATCGTCCATGAGTGCCTCAAGCTCGCGAACGACCGCGGCTGGCCCTTCCAGATCCACATCGGCGCGGCGAACCTGCCGAACTCCGGCCCTCTTCCCCTGGTCCCGCTGTTCCATCGCTACCCGCGGGTGAAGTTCGTGCTGATCCACACGTGGCCGTACTTCGACGAGTGTGCCTTCCTCGCGCACTTCCACCCCAACGTCTACATCGACACCTGTTGGCTTGCGGTGCTCAGCCCCTCGTTCCTCGAGCGCGCGCTGCAGACGTACATCGGCTTCCTGCCCTCGCACAAGCTGATGCTCTCGCACGATGCGACGAGCATCGAGATGGCCGTCGGCTCCGCGCGACTGAACAGGACGCTGCTCGCGAAGACACTGGCATCCCAGGTCGCCGACGGCCGGGTGACCGTGGAGCAGGCCCTGTCGCTATCGCGAGCAGTGTTGCACGGTAACGCGCGGGACGTCTATGCGCTCTAGTGTGGGCGTTCGTGTCTGCATCGCCCCCGGGGGGCGCCGCTCTCGCCGGACCATGGAGGAGGCGTAACTGCCGCCGGCGAACTCATCACATCGGCCGAGGGGCGGGGCCGACCACCGTGATGGAAGACAGGCGGACAGCAGGCCCACGCAACGGACGAAGTCGCGGGAACGGCGGTTCAAGACAGGAGGCGATCGGCCAACCCGCTGGTCGGCTGGAGAGGAGTTGAGCGCTGTGTGCAAGCGTCATCTCGCAGTTCAGAGATCACCTGGCCGAGGTCAGGGGAGCCGAGGGAGTGGGTACGCAATGGTACGCAAACAGGGATTCACACTAATCGAGTTGTTGGTCGTCATCGCGATCATCGCTATCCTCGCTGCGATACTGTTTCCCGTGTTCGCCAAAGCGCGCGAGAAGGCCCGCCAGACGAGCTGTTTGTCGAACCTGAAGCAGATCGGCCTGGCTGGGATGATGTATGCCCAGGACTACGACGACGTTTACATGAAATTCTGCAACGACAACGGCGACGGCACCTCGAAATGGGGCACGCTTCTCGGGTGCTTCTACTCGGGCGCTCGTCTTCAGCCGTACGTGAAGAACGAGAACGTCTGGCGGTGTCCCTCCAGCGGTCGTAACTGCGATCCCACGTGCTTCGCCATGCTGTACGGCGACTACGGCACGCACTGCCCCACGTCCGACATGGTGCCGATGGCCAAGATAAAGGCTCCGGCGCAGGTGATGATGTTCATCGAGACCAACGGTATCGCTCCGGCCTGCCCCAACGGCAACTGCTCGGTCCCCGCCCGGATCGACTGGATCGGGGAGAGGCACAACGGGGGCACGAACGTCGCCTATTTCGATGGGCATTCGAAGTGGAGCAAATGGGAGCTCGTGAGAAACTACACGGGCAAGGGCAGCGGCATCTACTACAGGGACGGTGTGGACCG
>Ga0315288_10002641_pt1 | contig 23057 bp, 23 predicted proteins | sample YL17G11_20_MG_FD_203454 | JGI IMG/M metagenome (GOLD analysis project Ga0315288, IMG submission 203454) | Sediment microbial communities from Yellowstone Lake, YNP, Wyoming, USA - YL17G11_20 | ecosystem: Environmental > Aquatic > Freshwater > Lake > Sediment | place: USA: Wyoming | collected...
GGGACATGGCCGGCCGCCAGAAGATGAACGAGGAGATCATGGCCCTCTACAGCAAGGAGGGGGTCAATCCTCTCGCGGGGATGTCGGGATGCCTCCCCCTTCTTCTGCAGCTTCCCATCCTGTGGGGCTTCTACAACCTCCTGAACAGCGCCATCGAGCTGCGCCACGCCCCCTTCGCCCTGTGGATCACCGACCTCTCCAAGAAGGACCCCTATTACGTGACGCCCATCGTCATGGGCATCACCATGCTCATCCAGCAGGTCATGACGGGGAGCAGCATCCCCGACGCCACTCAGCGCCGCATGATGATGCTGATGCCGCTCATGTTCACCTGGTTCTTCAAGGACCTCCCCAGCGGCCTGGTGCTATACTGGCTCGTGAATAACGTCCTCGCCATCGGGCAGCAGTACCTGATCAACACACAGGTGGCCCGCGAGACCACGCGGGAGAAGGCGCCGGCCAGGGGCTGACCGGACGGAGCGGAGATGGGCGAAGAGATGGAATTCGAGGGAGAGGATCTGGAGGAGGCCCTCTCCCGGGCCAGCGACTCCCTGGGGATTCCCCGTGAGGAGCTGGACCATGAGGTGATGCAGGAAGGACGGCGCGGCTTTCTCGGCGTGGGGGGCCGCGGCGTCCGCGTCCGGGTCCGGCCCCGGGAAGGAAGAAGCCCGGCCCCGGAAGACCGGGTGGCGAAGGAAGCCGGCGAAGCGGTGACGGCGACGCCTACCGGCACGGACTCGGTGAGAATCCAGGAATTCCTGAAAGAGTTCGCCGCCGCCTCCCCGTTCGAGATCGAATTCCGGGTCACGGAAGATCCCGAGACGGTCCGGATCGACCTGGACGGGAAGGACCGGGATCTTTTCCTGGCCCGGCGGGGCGAGGGACTGAACGCGCTCCAGGTGATCCTGGGCCGCATCGCCTCCCAGATAGGATCTTCCCGCGCGGTCTTCCTGGATTGCGGTGATTTCAGGCGGAGCCGCGATGAGGAGCTGGCGGAGATCGCCCTCCTGATGGCGGAGAAGGTCAAGAAGCTCGGCGAGCCCCAGAGCCTGAGCCCGATGAATCCCTACGAACGCCGCCTCGTCCACCTGGCCCTCAAGGACGATCCCGCGGTCGAGACCAAGAGCGACGGCGAAGGTTTTCTCAAGTCGGTCGTCATCTATCCCGCGAGTGCTGAGCGCGAGCGCTGAAGAAGGCGTTCTCCTCCCATGTCGGCCCCTGCCGGTCCGGCCTCGCTCCAGCACCCGAGGGCGCCGGTGCGCATGCCGACGTCGCGGCAAGCAGACCGACCTTCCGAAATAGCAGCTAATCTATTGATAACAAAAGAATTAGACGTCTACTCTTCTTGCGGTGAAGGCCATGGCTGAAACAGGAGACGAATTCCCCTTCAGCCAGGAGATCCGGCGGGCCGCGCAGGGACAGGGGATGACCCTCTCGGAGGACCAGGTTCGCTCCATGGAGATCCATCGGGACCTCCTCTTGACCTGGGGGCGGCGGATGAACCTCACCGCCATCCGGGAGCCGAAGGAGGTGGTGCATCGCCACTTCCTGGAGGGACTCCTCGCCGGGGAGCTCCTGGGCCGCTACAAGGCTTCGGGCACGGTCCTCGACCTGGGATCGGGAAACGGGTTCCCGGCGATCCCGATCCGCGTGGCCCGGCCCGAGGCGGCCCCCCTGATCTTGGTGGAGTCATCGCGCAAGCGTGCGGCCTTCCTCCGCGCACTCCTGAGAGAGCTGGGGTGGGATGATTCACGGGTCGAGGTGAGGAGGGTCGAGACGGGCAGGGATCTTCAGGATCTTCCGTGCGACATCTTCACGACCCGGGGCGTGACCCCTTTCGGCCTTCTGGAGGAGGGACTTCCCTTCCTGAGTCGGGGCGGCTTCACGCTGCTCTTCATGCGCCGTAGTGCCCTCGTGGCGAAGGTCCCGCAACTCCCGCCTGCGCTCCGGGTGGTGGGGGAAGGTCCCCTCGAGGGCCGTGAGGCGGGGATGATCCTCCTGGAGAAGCGGTAGCCCCGTCTCTTCCCGCCGGATTGTTCCACGTGGAACATCGGCGCCCGCCCGCGCAAGACGGGTGCGAGACCTTCCTGGCCGGACCCGGACTTGGGCCACGCGGATGTTCCACGTGGAACGTTCACCTCCGGACTCCGGGGCCGACGACGCGGCGAATTGTGGTAGGCTAGCGGCCGGATTTTACCGGGGGACTTCTTCGATCCATGTCCCGCGTCATCGCCATCGCCAATCAGAAAGGAGGGGTCGGAAAGACCACCACCGCCATCAATCTCGGCGCGGGACTCGCCATCGCGGAGCGGCGCGTCCTCCTGGTGGACTCCGATCCCCAGGGAAGCTCGACCAAAGGACTCGGACTGAGGGCCGACGGAAACGGCGGCAACCTTTACGGCGCGATCCTCGGGCAGCACTCCCTGAGCCAGACGCTCTTGGCCTCCGAGCTGAAGCACTTGATGGTGGCTCCCGCCAGCCGGGACCTGGGAGGCGCGGAGATCGAGCTGGTCGACCAGGCGCGCCGGGAGTTCCGGCTCCGCGATGCGCTGCAGCCGGTTATCAAAGACTACGACTACATTCTTCTCGACTCGCCGCCTTCCCTCGGGCTGCTGACCCTGAACGCGCTGGTGGCCGCCGACTCGATCCTGATTCCCGTCCAGTGCGAGTATCTCGCCCTGGAGGGAGTCTCCGAATTGGTGAACACGCTGAACCGGGTGCGGGCCTCCCTGAACCCGGGTCTCGCCATCGAGGGAATCCTCCTGACGATGTACGACGACCGGACCAACCTGTCCCGTCAGGTCGTCGATGAGATTCGGGGATTTTTCAAGGAGAAGGTCTTCGAGACCATCGTCCCGCGGAACGTCCGTCTGGGAGAGGCGCCGAGCTTCGGCAAGCCCATCATGCTCTATGACATCCGCAGCAAAGGGGCCGAATCGTATCTGAACCTCGCGAGGGAAATCATCCGCCATGAACGGCAAAAGGAAAGTACTCGGTAGAGGCCTCAACTCCCTGATTCCCGAACCGCCTCCCGGGCCTCAGGAAGGGCTCCGGATGGTGGAAGTGGATCGGATCGTTCCGAACCGGTTCCAGCCCCGCAAGCGCATCGAGGATCTGGAAGGGCTGGCCACCTCCATCAAGGAGAACGGGATCATCCAGCCGGTCATCGTCACCGAGGCCGATGGGACCTACCACCTAGTGGCGGGGGAGCGGCGCTGGCGCGCCGCGCAGATGGCCGGCATCCTCAAAATTCCAGCGATCCTCCGGAACGTTTCGGATGATCGCCGGCTGGAGCTGGCCCTGGTGGAGAACATCCAGCGGCAGGAGCTGAATCCTCTTGAGGAAGCCAGGGCCTACGATCGGCTGCTCTCCGAGCTTCACCTCACCCACGAGGAGGTGGCGCACCGGGTTGGCAAGGATCGCTCTACCATATCCAACCAATTGAGATTATTGAAGTTACCGGAGAAAGTCCAGGGAATGATCGCCGACGGCCACCTGGACGGCGGGCATGCAAAGGCCCTTCTTTCCCTGCCGGATGCACCGGCCCAGATCCGTGCCGCCGAAAAGGTGGTCGCGGGGAGGCTCTCGGTCCGCGAGGCCGAGGAGATGGTCCGGCGACTGCTTTCCGGCACCCGGAGGGAGGTCCGGAAGCCCCTCATCCGGGATCCGAATATCCAGGCCGCCGAAGAGCGCCTCACCCGCTCCCTGGGGACCCGGGTGCGGATCGTCTCCCGAAGGAAGAAGGGGACAGGGAAGATCGAGATCGACTACTATTCTGAGGATGAACTGGATCGGCTGTTCAGCCTACTGGTGACGCGCAGCCACTGAGATTTCGGGGATTCGTTCCGCGTCGCGGGCGGGCTCCCGGGGGAGATAGAAGGATGAGAGACGCCAAGGCGGGTCCGGACGACATCTGCGGTTTTCTGGCGGAGGGGACCGTCATCAGCGGCGAGATCCGCTTCCCGGACATCCTGAGGGTGGACGGGAAGGTGACCGGAAAGCTCTGCTCGGAGAAAGAGCTCGTGGTCGGGGAGACCGGCGACGTGGAGGCCGAGATCGAGGTGGGGGTCCTCTCGGTGAGCGGCAAGGTCTCCGGCACCCTCCGAATCAAGGAGCGGATCACCATCCACCCCCATGGTCGGGTGCACGGAGATCTGATCATGGAGAAGCCGGGCCTGATCATCGAGGAGGGGGGGATTTTCGAGGGGACGATCGACATGAACGCCAGCCGAAAGCCCGAGCTCAAGGAAGTGAAGGGTGGCGGCGGTCTCCCGGAGCCCTGAGCCTGTCCGTCTCTCGTCCCGGTTTTTCCTCCTGAGGCCGAGTTGACAATTCCTTAGGCCCGTGCTATTTAAGGCGCTCTTTTCTCACCGGCGGAAGGGCACCGCCGGGCCTCCCGGCGCGGGAGGCCCTCCCTACCGATCCGGCCCGACCTGGGGCGGCCGCCCCGGTCGACCCGCTGATAGTCGAGGCTGACTGGACGACGATGCAGAACACCCTGGCCGCCCGCTATGCGCGGGCCCTCGCCGACGCAGTCCGCGAGAAGGATGCCCTGGAGAAGACCGCCGGCGAGCTGGAGTTCCTCGCCAGCGCCTACCGGGAATCGAAGCCGCTGAGGGACTTTCTCCTCAACCCCGCCTTCCCCTCCTCCCGGAAGGCGGAGGCGCTCCAGGCGATCGTCCGGAAAGGCGGGCTCTCGGCGCCCACCGGCCGTCTCGTCCAGATCCTCCTGGAGAAGCGGCGGGTCGACCTCCTGCCGGACATCAACGCCGAGTTCAGGAGGATCGAGGAGCAGGTCCTGAACCGGGTGTCGGTGGAAGTGACCACCGCCGTTCCCCTCGAGCCGGCACTGAGGAAGAAGCTGGCCGAGTCGCTGGAGAAATTCACCGGCAAGTCGGTCCGCCTGGAGCCGAAGGTGGACCCTGCAGTCCTGGGGGGCGCGCGGGCGCGGATCGGGTCCGTGGTCTATGACGGGACCATCGCGGCGCGGCTGCAGAAGCTGAAACAGAAACTCATCGGAGACCAGTAATGGAGATCAGGGCGGACGAGATCAGCAAGATCATCCGGCAGCAGATCGAGGGGTTCACCGCGGAAATCGACCTGAGCGAGGTCGGGACCGTCGTCTCGGTGGGGGACGGCATCGCCCGGATCTACGGTCTCGAGAAGGCCATGGCGGGAGAGCTGCTGGAGCTGCCCCGCGGCGTCTACGGCATCGCCCTGAACCTGGAGGAGGAGAGCGTCGGAGCGGTGCTCCTGGGCGAGACCAGCCGGATCAAGGAAGGGGACCAGGTCCGGCGCACCCGGAACCTGATGCAGGTCCCCGTGGGCGAGGCCGTCGTCGGCCGCGTGGTGAACGCCCTGGGGCAGCCCCAGGACGGAAAGGGGCCCGTCCCCTCCGACATCAGCATGCCCATCGAGCGCCTGGCCCCGGGGGTGGTGGATCGCCGCCCGGTGAAGGAGCCGCTGCAGACGGGGCTCAAGGCCATCGACGCCATGATCCCCATCGGCCGCGGCCAGCGCGAGCTGATCATCGGCGACCGCCAGACCGGCAAGACCGCGGTGGCCCTGGACACCATCATCAGCCAGAAGGACACCGGCGTCATCTGCATCTACGTGGCCGTGGGCCAGAAGAAGTCCACGGTCGCACAGGTGGTGAGGACGCTGGAAGAGTACGGGGCCATGGGCCACTGTGTGGTGGTTTCCGCCTCCGCCTCGGATCCGGCCCCGATGCAGTACATCGCCCCCTACTCCGGCTGCGCCATGGGGGAGTACTTCCGGGATCGGGGCAGGCACGCCCTGGTCATCTACGACGATCTCTCCAAGCATGCCGCGGCGTACCGGGAGATCTCCCTGCTCCTCCGGCGCCCACCCGGACGGGAGGCCTATCCCGGCGACGTGTTCTATCTCCACTCCCGCCTGCTGGAGCGGGCCGCGAAGCTCAACGATACTCTGGGAGGGGGGTCCCTGACCGCCCTTCCCATCATCGAGACCCAGGCCGGGGACATCTCGGCGTACATCCCCACCAACGTCATCTCCATCACCGACGGCCAGATTTTCCTGGAGTCGGACCTGTTCTATTCCGGCGTCCGGCCCGCCATCAACGTGGGGCTCTCGGTTTCCCGCGTGGGGGGCAACGCCCAGGTGAAGGCCATGAAGCAGGTGGCGGGGACGCTCCGGCTCGACCTGGCCCAGTACCGCGAGCTGGCGGCGTTCGCCCAGTTCGGGAGCGACCTGGACAAGGCCACCCGGGCCCAGCTGGCCCGGGGAGAGCGGCTGGTGGAGATCCTGAAGCAGGGCCAGTACCGGCCCATCCCCGTGGAGAAGCAGATCATCGTCATCTACGCGGCGGTGAACGGATATCTGGACGGGATCGAGGTCTCCGCCGCCCGGGAGTTCGAGAAGGGGCTCACCCAGTACATGGACACCGCCGGCGCCGTCACCCAGCGGAAACTGGCGGAGAGGAAAGTGCTGGACGACGAAATCAAAAGAGAGCTGAAGACGCTCCTGGACCAGTTCCGGGACGCCTTCGTCGCCCGGCAGTCGGCGGTGGCCGCCGGTTGAGGAGCTGAGGGAGGGCCGTGGCCAACCTGAGGGACATCCGGATCCGGATCCGCAGCGTCAAGAGCACCCAGCAGCTCACCTACGCCATGAAGCTGGTTTCGGCCACCAAGCTGCGCCGGGCCCAGGAGCGCATCATCGCGGCGCGCCCCTACGCCCGCCGGATGCTCCGGGTGCTGAACAGCCTGGCCACCCGGGCCAATCCGGAGCACCACCCTCTCCTGGCGCGGAGGGGGGACCACAAGGTTGAGCTGGTGGTCATCACCGCGGACCGCGGCCTCTGCGGGGGCTTCAACGCCAACATCGTGAAGGCGGCCGCCGAGGAGATGGAGAAGCGGGCCGGGCGGGAGCTGACCCTCACCCTGGTGGGGAAGAAGGGGCGCGACTATTTCCGCCGCCGGAAGGTGTCGGTCCGGCGCGAGATGGTGGACATCTTCCGGAACGTGACCTACGCCCACGCCGCCGACCTGGCCCGGGAGCTGATCCACGGGTACGTCACCCGGGAGCTGGACGCCGTCTACCTCGTCTACAACGAGTTCAAGTCCGCCATCCAGCAGCGGGTGGTGGCGGAGAAGCTCCTCCCCATTGAGCAGCTCGCCTGGGAGGGCCCCGGGTTCCCCGCCGACTACATCTACGAGCCGACGGAGAAGGACCTCTTCGACCGGCTCCTTCCGAAGCACGTGGAGGTCCAGGTCTACCGGGCGCTCCTGGAGTCGGCCGCTTCCGAGCAGGGAGCCCGGATGACGGCCATGGACTCGGCGACCAACAACGCCGCCGACATGATCGAGAGTCTCACCCTTAACATGAACAAGGTCCGCCAGGCCGGGATCACCAGGGAGATCCTGGAGGTGGTCGGCGGCGCCGTGGCGCTGGATTGATCGTGCCGGACCCACGGAGAAGCAGCGAATGAGCCAGGGAAAGGTCGTCCGGATTATCGGCCCGGTCATCGACGTGGAGTTCCCGGAGGATCAGCTTCCGGCCATCCTCAACGCCGTCCGGATCCAGGGACGCTCCAGCCCCGCCGCCGAGGAGATTGACGTCACGGCGGAGGTGGAGCAGCACCTCGGGGAGAACCGGGTCCGCTGCGTGGCCATGGAGCCCACCGAGGGGATGGTGCGCGGGATGGATGCGGTGGATCTGGGCGAGCCCATCACCGTGCCCGTGGGGCGCGAGACCCTGGGTCGCATCATCAATGTCGTCGGGAAGCCGGTGGACCAGAAGGGCCCTCTGAACAACAAGGAGAGGTGGCCCATCCACCGGGAGCCCCCCTCGTTCGAGCAGCAGTCCAGCGAAGTGGCCATGTTCGAGACCGGGATCAAGGTCGTCGACCTCCTGGAGCCCTACATGAAGGGGGGGAAGACCGGTCTCTTCGGCGGCGCCGGCGTGGGCAAGACCGTCCTCATCATGGAGCTGATCAACAACGTGGCCCTGAAGCACGGCGGCTTCTCCGTCTTCGCCGGGGTGGGGGAGCGGACCCGTGAGGGGAACGACCTCTGGCTGGAGATGCAGGAATCGGGCGTCATCAACGCAGAGGACCCCTCCAAGTCCAAGGTCGCCCTGATTTACGGCCAGATGACGGAGCCCCCCGGGGCCCGCCTGCGGGTCGGCCTCACCGGGGTGACCGTGGCCGAGTACTTCCGCGATCGCGAGGGGCAGGACGTGCTCCTCTTCATCGACAACATCTTCCGGTTCACCCAGGCCGGCTCCGAGGTCTCGGCGCTGCTGGGGCGCATGCCTTCCGCCGTGGGCTACCAGCCGACCCTGGCCACGGAGATGGGAGAGCTGCAGGAACGGATCACCTCCACTACCAAGGGGTCCATCACCTCGGTGCAGGCCATCTACGTCCCCGCGGACGACTACACCGACCCGGCCCCTGCCACCACCTTCGCGCACCTGGACGCCAGCACGAACCTCTCCCGGAAGATCTCCGAGCTGGGGATCTACCCGGCGGTGGATCCGCTGGCCTCCACCTCCCGCATCCTGGATCCCCGGATCCTGGGAGACGACCACTACGACACCGCCCGGGCGGTGCAGTCGGTGCTCCAGCGCTACAAGGAGCTCCAGGACATCATCGCCATCCTCGGGATCGACGAGCTCTCGGAGGACGACAAGATCACCGTCGCCCGGGCCAGGAGGATCCAGCGCTTCCTCTCCCAGCCCTTCTTCGTGGCCGAGCAGTTCACCGGCATCCCCGGCAAGTACGTCCCCGTGGCGGAGACGATCCGGGGTTTCCAAGAGATCGTGGCCGGGAAGCACGATGAGATCCCGGAGCAGGCCTTCTACCTGGTGGGGAACATCGAAGAGGCCCTGGAGAAGGCCGAGAAGATGAAGACGGCGGTCTAGGGGGCTCGGAGCGGATGCTGCCGGAGAAGATCCAGCTGGACATCGTCACTCCCGAGCGGGGCGTGGTCAGCGAAGCCGTGGACGAGATGATCCTCCCGGGCTCCGAGGGGTACCTCGGCGTCCGGCCCGGGCATGCGCCGCTCCTCACCGCCCTGAAGGTGGGGGCCATCGAGTACCGCAAGGGGAAGGAGGTCTTCCACCTGGCGGTCTCGTGGGGGTTCGCCGAGGTCCTGCCCGACGGGGTGGCGATCCTGGCGGAGACCGCCGAGAAGGCTTCGGAGATCGACGTGGATCGCGCCCGCCGGGCCCGGGAGCGGGCGGAGAACCGGCTGAGAAGGCCCGATCCCGACACCGATTTCCGCCGCGCCCAGGTCGCGCTGCAGAAGGCCCTCATCCGTCTCCAGGTCGCGGCCAGGTCGCAGGCCGTGTCCCGGGAGTCCTGAGCCGGAGCCGCCCCCCGGCGCCCGGAGGCAAAGGACATGAAATTCCCCTCGCCCTGGATCGCGGTCCCGGCCATCCTCGCCGCCCTCCTGCTCCTTTACTGTGGAGCCGGCCGCGAGGTCGTGGTGGGCGCCGTCCTTTCCCTCTCGGGGGAAGGCGCCTATTACGGCCAGATCATCCGGGAGGCCATGGACCTCGCCGTCCATCGGGTCAACGCCTCGGGCGGCATCGGCGGCAATCCTCTCCGGATCCTCTACCGCGACAGCAGAAGCTCCCCCGATGAGGCGGCAAGGGCGGCCCAGGAGCTCTTCGACCGCTACGACGTTCCGCTGATCTTCGGCGGCGTCCTCAGCTCCGAGACCCTGCGCATCGCCCCCATCGCCGAGAGCCGCCACAAGATCCTCCTCAGCCCCGCCTCGTCCAGCCCGGAGATCACCCGGGCCGGGAAGTATGTCTTCCGGGTCTATCCGTCCGACGCTCTCGAGGGGGCCTACATGGCCCAGCTGGCCTCCGATGAGCTCCACCTGACCCGGATCACCGTGCTGGCCATCGACAACGAGTTCGGCCGGGGAATCGTCAGCGTCTTCCGGGAGAGCTTCCGGGGGGGGACCCCCCCGGTGGTGATTCTCTATCCCGCCCGGAGGGCCGATTATCCGGCCCTGGCGGAGAAGGCCCGGGAGGCGGGGGGAGACGGCATTTACCTGGTCGGGTATTACAATGACATGGCCGCCCTTCTCAAGGAGATTCGGAAGCGGTCGATTTCCGCCCGGATCCTGAGCACCTCCAGCATCGGGAGCTCCCGGGCCCTGGAGGAGGCGGGGGAGGCGGCGGAAGGGGTCATCTATCCGGCCACGGTCTTCGATCCCGAAAGCGACGACCCGGATGTCGCCCGTTTCGTGAGGGATTTCCGGGTCCGCTACGGATCCGACCCGGACCTCTACGCCGCCCACGGCTACGACGCGGTGATGGTGGCGGCCGCCGCGATGCAGAAGGCCGGAGGACCGGTCCCGGAGCGGATCGCCCGGGAGCTCCTGGCCATCCGCGATTTCCACGGTGCTTCCGGGGTCCTGAGCTTCGACCCGGAAGGAGACGTGAGGCAGTACCCCCGGGCCTTCATCGTCCATGCCGGGAGGTCGAGGCTCTTCCGGGACTATCTGGAGGAGATGCGGGGAAAGCAGGAGGCATCGAAGCCCCCAAGCCGGTGACAACCCTTCCGTCCGACCCCGGATCCCCCACCCCCCGCGAGACCGGCGGGGGAGGGGTGGCCCTGTCCGTCGTGATCCCCGCCTACAACGAGGAGCGCCGAATCGTCCCGACCTTGAAGGCCATCGCCGATTACCTGGCCCGGAAGGAGTGGGGCGCCGAGATCCTGGTGGTGGATGACGGCAGCACCGACGGCACGGCGGACCGTGTATCGGAGATCGCCGGCGCAGTGCCGGGCCTCCGGCTGCTGAAGAACGAACGGAACCGGGGGAAGGGGTACAGCATCCGCCACGGCTTTGCCGAGTGCCGCGGCCCCCTGGTGCTTCTCACCGACGCCGACCTCTCCACCCCCATCGAGGAGATCGAGAAGCTCCTCCCGGCCGTCCGGGAACAGGGGAACGGAATCGCCGTCGGATCCAGGGGCCTGGACCCCTCCACGGTCGAGGTTCCCCAGGGATGGCTGCGGCGGACGATGGGAAAGGGTTTCAACGTGATCGTGAGGACCCTCACGGGCCTCGCCATCCGGGACACCCAGTGCGGATTCAAGCTCCTGAAGCGGGACCTCTTCGTCCCCATCTTCAGGGCGGCGCGGGTCGACCGGTTCTCCTACGATGTGGAGATCCTCTACCTGGCCCATCACCGGGGGATCCGGATCGCCGAGGTCCCGGTGATCTGGCGGAATTCCCCCCAGTCGCGGGTCAGCTTCCTGAGGGACAGCTTCCAGATGTTCTGGGACGTGGTGAGAATCGTCCTGCGGGAGCGGATGGGAAGGTACCGGGAGCCGGCATGAGGAAAAAGGCCAAGATCGTCTCCCGGGCCGCCCTGGCCCGGATCTCCCGCCGGATGGCGCGGGACGGGAAACGCCTGGTCCTCACCAACGGCTGCTTCGACCTGCTCCACTCGGGCCATGTCCGGCTCCTGGCACGGGCCCGGCGACTCGGAGACGCCCTGGCGGTGGCGGTGAACAGCGACTCATCGGTCCGGAAGCTCAAGGGGCCGGGAAGACCGGTGGTGGGGGAGAAGGAGAGGGCCGAGATCCTCGCCGCCCTGGAAGCGGTGGACTACGTGGTCCTGTTCCGGGAAGAGACCCCCGATCGCCTGATCCGGGCGGTCCGGCCCCGGGTCCTCGTCAAGGGAGGGGACTGGGGCCGCTCCCGCATCGTGGGACGGCGGACGGTGGAGGCGGACGGCGGAGAGGTCCGCGTCCTCCCGCTGCGCAAGGGGGTCTCCACCACCCGGATCATCCGCAGGATCCTGGAGAGGCTCGGGCGGTGAACGGCAGCATCGGCTCTCTGCTGGCCTCGACCGGGATCGGGGCCGCGATCACCCGCCTGGCTTCTCCGCTCTCGTCCGGCCGGCACTGCGCCCTGACCGGACTGACCGGATCCGCACGGGCCCTGCATCTCCTTCTTCTCCAGCGCGAGCTACGCCGGTCCCTCCTGGTGGTGACCGTGGGCGACCCGGAGACGGAGCGCTGGGAAAGGGACCTCAAGACCTGGCGGTCCTGGCTGGGGGAGGAGACCCTTCGAATCGACACGCTCCCTTCCCTGGACGCCGATCCCTACCAGGGGCTCTCCCCCCACCTGCAGGTGAGCTGCGAGCGGGTGGTAGCCCTGAACCACCTCCTGGGCCCCGGTCCGGCCCTGATCCTCCTCCCCGTCCGATCCCTCTTCTACCATCTCCCGTCTCCCGCGCTCTTCGCCGCCTCCCGGCTGATGATCCGTCCCGGGGAGGGGCTCAGCCCCGATCGCCTCTGTGCGCTTCTCATCCCGGCCGGCTATGTCCGGGTGGAGCATGTCTCCTCGCCCGGGGAGTTCGCCCGCCGAGGAGGCGTCGTGGATCTCTTTCTGCCGCAGGGGGATGTCCCCTGCCGGATGGAGTTCTACGGCGAGGAGGTGGAGTCGATCCGGTCCTTCAATCCCGAGACCCAGCGCTCCATGGACAGGCTCGAGGCGCTGGAGATCCTGCCCGTCCGGGAAATCCCCCTGGGATCACCCCCCCTCGACGCTCTCCAGGCCCGGCTCAGGTCCCGGCCCGACGAGGCGGGCGCCCCTCGCCGGGAGGCGCTGCTGGAGGAGATCCGGCAGGAAGGGTACTTCCCCGGCATCGAGGCCTTCGCGCGCCTGATGGATCCCGGCGCCGTCACCGTCACCCGTTTCGCGCCGGAGGCGCTGCTGGTGGTGGAGGAGCCGGCGGCGGTCCTGGCGGAGGTCCGCAAGGGATGGGAGGAGATCCTCTCCACCTTCGAGTTCTCGGAGGCCTTCGGCCTCCCGTCCCCCGAGGAGGTGTTCGCCGACTATCCCACCCTGAAGAAGGAGCTTTCCGCGGCGCCCCTGGTCCTTTCGGAGCTTTCCCTGACGGAGCGGTCGGAGGAAGTGAGAATCTCCTGCCGGCCCGCCCGGTCCTACCAGGACCGCCTCCCGGATCTGGCTCCGGATCTCGCCGCCGCCGGTTCCGCCGGGTGGAAGGCCCTCCTGGCCGTGGGGAGCCACGGCCGGATGGAGCGCCTCGCGGAGATCCTCCGGGACCTTGGAGAGCCCGCGACCCTTGTGGAGGATTCCCGGGCGCCGGTGCCCCCCGGCGCGTCCCGCCTCATCGTCCCGGGCAGCCTGGACAGCGGCTTCTCCCTTCCCGATGCCGGGCTCCTGGTGGTGGCCGAACGGGAGATCTTCGGGGAGATCCACGAGAGGGAGGCCCGCCGCCGGAAGATGGGAGTCTTTTCCCCCGACTTCCGGGACCTGAAGGTGGGGGACCCGGTGGTCCACGCCGATCAAGGGATTGCCCGCTATGCCGGGGTGGTCCGGATGGAGGAAAACGGGCGGACCGCCGACTTCGTGGAGCTGCACTTCGAGGGGAAGGACAAGCTCTTCGTGCCGGTGGAGGGACTCGACCTGATCCAGCGATACAGCGGCGCCGGCGGTCATTCCCCGAAGCTGGATCGCCTGGGCGGGGTAACCTGGGAGCGGACCAAGCGGAAGGTCCGGCGTGCCATGCGGGAGATGGCGGAGGAGCTGCTCCAGCTCTACGCCGCCCGGAAGGCCTCCCCCGGCCACGCCTTCGGCCCCGACACCCCCTGGCAGCGCGAGTTCGAGACCTCCTTCCCCTTCGAGGAGACGCCCGACCAGCAGAGGGCGATCCTGGAGGTGAAGTCGGACATGGAGACCTCCCTCCCCATGGACCGCCTCGTCTGCGGCGACGTCGGCTTCGGGAAGACCGAAGTGGCGCTGCGGGCGGCCTTCAAGTCGGTCATGGAAGGGAAGCAGGCGGCGATCCTGGTCCCCACCACGGTCCTCGCCGCGCAGCACCTCAACACCTTTCGGGAGCGGCTGGCCGGCTTCCCCGTGCGGGTGGAGATGCTCAGCCGTTTCCGGACGCCAGCGGAGCAGCGGGCGGTGGTGAAGGACCTGGAAGCGGGGAAGGTGGACGTCGTCATCGGCACCCACCGTGTCCTGTCCCGGGACGTCAAGTTCAGGAACCTGGGACTGCTGGTGGTGGACGAGGAGCAGCGCTTCGGGGTGGCCGCCAAGGAGCGGATCAAGCAGTTCAAGAAGAACGTGGACGTGCTGGCCATGAGCGCCACGCCCATCCCGCGAACCCTGCAGCTGTCCCTTGCGGGCATCCGGGACCTGTCGGTCATCGAGACCCCGCCGAAGAACCGGCTGGCCATCCAGACCCACATCGTTCCCTTCCGATCCGGCCTCATCGCCACCGCTCTCCGGAACGAGATCAAGCGGGGCGGCCAGGTCTACTTCGTCCACAACCGGGTGGAGAGTATCGCCTCCATGGCCAACCTTCTCCGGAAGATCGTCCCCGAGGCCAGGATTGCCGTGGCCCACGGGCAGATGGGGGAGAGGGACCTGGAGCGGACCATGCTCCAGTTCCTGCAGGGGGAGAGCGACGTCCTCCTGACCACCACCATCATCGAGAACGGTCTGGACATCCCCCGCGTCAACACCATTCTGGTGAACCGGGCCGATCGCTTCGGACTGGCCCAGCTCTACCAGCTCCGGGGCCGGGTGGGGCGGTCCGACCGGCGCGCCTATGCCTATCTCATGGTCCCGCCCCGCACGGTGCTCACCCCGACGGCCCGGAAGCGCCTCAAGGCCCTGCAGGAGTTCAGCGATCTGGGATCGGGCTTCCGGATCGCCGCCATGGACCTGGAGATCCGGGGCGCCGGGAACCTTCTGGGGGCCGAGCAGCACGGGCACATCGCCGCGGTGGGGTTCGACACCTACTGCCGGCTGCTGGAGAGCGCCGTCCAGGAGCTGAAGGGGGAGACGGTGCTGCCGGAGGTCCGGACCTCCCTGAACCTCCGGATCGACATCCGGATCCCGGAGGAGTACATCCCCGATTTCAACCAGCGCCTGTCCCTCTATAAATGGGTCTCCTCCGCCCAGGACCGGGACGAGCTGGACCGGATCCGGGACGAGATGCGGGAGCGGTACGGGAAGACCCCCCGCCAGGGGGAGAACCTCTTCACCCTGGCCGAGCTGAGAATCCTGGCGGAGAGGCTGCGGGTGGCCGCGGTGGACTACGCCGGGGAAAAAATCTCGGTCCGCTTCTCCCCCGACTCCTCCGTGGCCCCGCAGCGCCTCATCGAGGTCGTCTCGAAGTCCCGGGGCGCCGTCCTCACGCCCGAGGGGGTCGTGCGGCTGCCGGTGGGGCCGGCGGAGGAGGACCGGGTGGAGGGGGTCCGTTCGCTGTTGAAAGCCCTCCTTTGATGTGCTAGAGTCTGCCGCAAAAGACGCCTTCCAAGGGCACTTGCCGGCGTTTGAGACCACCAGATCCTCGGGATCCTCTCGACATGAAACGGCTTTCGGCGCGTTTCCTTCCGGTCGCGATTCTCGCGGCGGCCCTGATCTTCGCCGGCGTGGGCTGCGCCGCCTCGCCCGATGCCGGCAACGTTTCGGCCCCGGCCGTCCGGATCAACAACCAGGAGATCCCCTGCTCCGAGTTCGAGGCCTACCTCAAGGCGAGCTTCGGAGAGGACCTGCCGCCCGTCGAGGACGCCGAGACCCGGAGCCGGCTCCTGGATCAGTTCATCGAGGAACGGCTCCTCCTCCAGCTGGCGGAGGCCCGGAAGATCCAGGTGGGGGACGACAAGGTGGACGGCTACCTGGCCGGATTGGGGGCCGGGACCGAGGCGGGCCCCGGGGGCAGGCCCGTGGACGCCACCTTCCGGGAGCAGATCCGCCGGAACCTCCTCATCCAGGAGTTCAAGGACCAGGTCCTCCTCCGCGAGGTCCGGGTCGGGCCCGAGGAGGTGGAGGCCTATTACCGGGACCACCCGGAGGAGTTCCGGGAGGCCCGCGCCGTCGTCCTCCGGCAGATTCTCCTGGAAGAGGCCGACGAGGCGAGGCGCATCCTCTCCATCCTGAGGCAGGACCCGGAGCAGTTCCAGGTCCTGGCCGAGCGCCACTCCGCCTCTCCCGACAGGGGACAGCCCCGCCCGTATGAAGAGCAAGAGCTTCCCGAGGCGATGCGCGCCGTGATCTTCGCCCTGTCTCCGGGCCAGGTGAGCGGCGTGGTGGAGGAGGGGGGGAAGTACCGGATCTTCCAGGCGGTGGACCGGCACGAGGGGAAGAACCAGACCCTCGAGGAGGTCCGGAAGAAGATCGAGCTCATGCTCCTCCAGCGGAAGGCCGAGGAGGCCCTCTCCCGGGCTCTCTCGGAAGTGAAGCGCATCGCCCGGATCACGGTCCACGTGCAGAACCTGCCCTTCACCTACAAGGGGGAGTACGGCGGATGAAGCTCCGAACGATCCCGGTGGTCGCCGCGGCCATGGCGGTCCTCGCCCTGCTCGCCCCGGCCGGAGCCCGCGCCGAGATCCTGGAGGAGATCGTCGCGAAGGTGAACAACTCCATCGTCACCCGGAGCCAGTTCGAGGAGCGCCTGGCCCTCTACCGCCAGCAGATGAGCCAGAAGTTCACGGGGGACGAGCTGGACCAGAAGATGACGGCCAGCCAGGAGGCGATCCTCCACAACATCATCATCGAGAACCTTCTGGTCCAGCGGGCCGAGGTCCTCCTGGACATGGACAAGGTCCGGAAGAACCTCATCGGGGACTTCAAGAAGAACCAGAAGATCGAGAGCGACGAGGAGCTGGACCGGCTCCTGAAAGAGCAGAAGATGACCCGGCCGGTCCTCCTGGACACGCTGGTGCGCCTGAACATCCCCCAGGAGATCATCAACTACGAGGTCCGGCGCAAGATCAGCATCTCCGACAAGGAGATCCAGGAGTACTACGACTCCCACAGGCAGGAGTTCACCAGGCCCGAGCGGATCACGCTGAGGGAGATCGTCATCCTCTTCGAGGACGCCACCCGGGAGGAGGCGAAGTCCCGGGCCGACGCCGTCCGGAGAGAGCTGGACGCGGGAGCCGATTTCGAGACGCTGGTGGAGCGGGAGTCCCAGGCCCCCTCCAAGGAGCGGGGAGGGCTCGTGGGCCCCTTCGGCCGGGGAGAGCTCCGCCCGGAGCTGGAGAAGGCGGCCTTCGCCCTCCAGCCGGGGCAGGTGGCCGGCCCCGTCGAGTCCTCCCTGGCGTTCCACCTGATGAAGATGGAGAGCCGGGACCCGGAGGAGGTGACCCCTCTGGACAAGGCCAGCGACGGGATCTCCGAGCAGCTCCGGGAAGCCAGGTTCAAGGAGAAGATCGACGCCTACCTCAAGAAGCTCTGGAGCGATAACTTCATCTATGTCTACCCCAAGTTCGGGACTTCGGACTGGCTCCCCGCGGGCGCCAGCGAGGAAGTGCTCGGAGGGTAGGCCGGGGGAGGAGAGAGAACGTGAAAGGCCCGAACAGGAAAGGAGAGGAGATGATCCACCGGAAGCTCATCCGGCCCAATCTGTCTGATCTGAAGGGCAAGATGGCCATACCGGCGCACCGCCCGCAGCGGAAGCAGATCCCGCCGGAGCAGACCAACGCCGAGGCCTTCTATTATCTGAAGCAGATGAACTCCAAGACCCCCATGGTGGTGGTCCTCAACGACGGGGAGCAGCTCCACGGGGTCATCGAGTGGTACGACCGGACCTGCATCAAGGTGAACCGGGAAGGGGCCCCGAACCTCCTGGTCAACAAGCACAGCATCAAGTACATGCACAAGGCGGAAGAAGCCTCCGGCGAGAGAGCCCCGGCCGAGGAAGGCCTTTGAGGCCCCCCCGGTGAATCCCGCCCTCGCCCTGACCTGCGGCGATCCCGCCGGGATCGGCCCCGAGATCGCGGCGAAGTGTCTCTCCGATCTCGACATCATCTCCACCTGCAGGCTCGTGGTGGTCGGAGACGCGGACCAGATCCGACTCACCGCCCGGAGCCTGGAGCTGCAGATGCCCCAGAGCGTCCAGGCGTGGGACGGCAAGAGTGCTTTGGAAGGGGCCGGCCCCTTTCTCCTGGACACCGGAGCCTCCGGGCCCGGCGTCGAGCCCGGGAAGCCCTCCGCCGATTCGGGAAAGGCCGCCATGGCTGCCATCCGCAAGGCGGCGGGCCTGGCCTGGGAGAAGAAGATCCAGGGCATGGTGACCGCCCCCATCAGCAAGAAGGCGATGGAGATGGCCGGGTTCGAGGGCACCGGCCACACCGAGATCCTGGCGAAGCTCACCGACAGCCGGCAGGTGGGGATGATGTTCGTCACCCCCTCCTTCAAGGTCGTCCTCCTGAGCACCCACCTCCCCCTGCGGCAGGCCATCGCCTGCGTCACGAAGGAGCGCCTCTCGGGTCTGATCCGCTTCGTCCACGCGGAGCACAAGCGGATCTTCGGCGCCGAGCCGCGGATCGGAGTGGCGGGGCTGAACCCCCACGCCGGAGAGGACTCGCTGTTCGGGGAAGAGGAGGAGAAGGAAATCGCGCCGGCCATCGAGGCCTGCCGCGAGATGGGGGTCGACGTGTGGGGGCCCTACCCGCCCGATTCCATCTACCTGCGGGCCGTGCGGGCCGAGATCGACCTGGTGGTGGCCCTCTACCACGACCAGGCCATGATCCCGGTGAAGATCGCGTCGTTCGGGAAGTCGGCGGGGCTGACCCTGGGCCTGCCGTTCCTCCGCACTTCGGTGGACCACGGCACCGCCTTCGACATCGCCGGGAAGGGAGTCGCCGATCCCTCCAGCCTCCGGGCAGCCATCGCCCTCGCCGTGCGGCTGACCCGGAATTCCTCCTGAGATCCTCTCAGGGCCGGAACGCCCTCCGGACCTCCTCCAGAAACGCCGGATGCATCGCCCGCGACGACGCCACAATGTCGCCGGAGTCCAGGAAGCCGTCCGCCCCCTCGAAGTCGGTCACCACCCCGCCCGCCTCCCGGATGATCAGCGCGCCCGCGGCGATGTCCCAGGCCGAGAGGGCGCACTCCCAGAACCCGTCGTACCGGCCGCATGCCACGTAGCAGCAGTCCAGCGCCGCCGAGCCGTCCCGCCGCACTCCCGACGACGCGCGGATAAGACGGTCGAGGGAGTCCAGGAAGCGCGGGAGGACGGACAGGGATCGGAAGGGGAACCCGGTCACCAGGAGCGCGTCGGAAAGCTTCTGGCAGGGCGAGACCCGGATGGGAGAGCCGTTGAGCGTGGCGTCGCGGCCCCGCGCGGCGGCGAACATCTCGTCCCGGACCGGATCGTAGACCGCCCCGGCGCAGAGCTCCCCGCCCGCGCGGACCGCCACCGATGTGGCGAAGAAGGGATAACGGTGGATGAAGTTGGTGGTGCCGTCCAGGGGGTCGATGATCCACTCGGCGCCGGTGCCGGGGGAGACGGGTGACTCCTCGGCCCGGAAGCCGTGCTCCGGATGGCGCGAGCGGATGAGGGACACCATCGCCTCTTCCGACTCCCGGTCGGCCCGGGTCACGAAATCGTTCCGCCCTTTCTCGGTCACGGCCAGGTCCCCGGCGCTCCCCAGGTGCCGGCGCAGGATCTCCCCTCCCAGGCGCGCGGCGTCCAGGGCGGTGCGGAGCAGCGCCTCCGGATCTCCTCCGCCGGGAAGGGAAGGCTCAGGCCCGGGGATGGGTCTTGCCATAGGTCTTCAGCAGCCTCTCGGTCGAGACGTGGGTGTACTTCTGCGTGGTGGAAAGGGAGGCGTGCCCCAGCAGCTCCTGGATGGATCGCAGGTCGGCGCCCGCGTCCAGCAGGTGTGTGGCGAAGGAGTGCCGCAGCGTGTGGGGCGAGACCTTCCGCGTGATGGCGCACTCGTGGATGTACCGGTTCACGATCCGGCGCACGCTGCGGACGTTCAGGCGCGTGCCCCGGAAGTTCAGGAAGAGGGCGTCCCTGCCGCTTCCCATCCGCGGCTCCAGCTCGCCCCGCCGGCGCAGGTAGGAGCGGACCGCCTCCACCGCCTTGGACCCCACCGGCACCATCCGCTCCTTCATCCCCTTGCCCCGCACTCGCATGACCGCCTCGCCCAGGTCCAGATCGTCGAAGTCGACGGCCGTCAGCTCGGAGACCCGCACTCCGGTGGCGTAGAGCAGCTCCAGAATCGCCCGGTCCCGGGCCCCCAGCGGCACGGAGTCGTCGGGCATCTCCACCAGGTGCGCCATCTCGTCCACGCTGAGCTGCTTCGGGAGGCGCCGCTCCTGACGGGGCGTCGCCACCGACTTGCCGGGGTTCACGGCGACCTTTCCCTGCCGCTTCAGGTACCGGAAGAAGGATCGAATGGCCGCCAGCTTCCGCGCCACCGTGGACCGCTTCGCCTGCCTCCGGTGAAGCTCGCCGAGGAAGGCCCGCACCGCGAGCCGATCCACCTGCTTCGGCTCCACCTCCCTCCCGCCCCCGATCTCCTTCTCCAGGAAGGCGTCGAACTCCCCCAGGTCGGAGCCGTAGGCCCGCAGCGTCTCCGGGGAGCAGTTCTCGTCCAGGCGGAGGTGGCGCAGATAGGAGCGGATGGAGGATTCCATGGCGGTCAGCCTCGGATCATCGCGGCAAGCCCACGGGCGACAGCTCCTTCTGGAACGCGCCCAGATCGTCCAGGGCCCGGTGGATCAGCAGATCGCGGCGCCTGCGCTTGTCCCGCACGTGGGGAGCGAGGGGCGGCAGGAGGCCGAAGGCCATGTTGACGGGCTGGTAACCTTCCACCTCGGCGGAGGAGATGTACCGCCCCAGGCATCCCAGCGCCGTGGTGGGCGGAAAGGGGATCGCCTCCGCCCCGTCCGCCAGCCGAACGGCGTTGATCCCGGCGATGAGCCCCGAGGCCGCCGACTCCAGATACCCTTCCACCCCGGAGACCTGCCCGGCGAAGAAGAGGTCCTTCCGCCTGCGGGCCTGGAAGGTGGGGAGGAGGATGGCGGGGGCGTTGATGTACGAGTTCCGGTGGATCATGCCGAGCCGGACGAACGACGCCTTCTCGAGGCCGGGGATCATCCGGAGGATCCGCTCCTGGTCCCCCCAGCGCAGGCTGTTCTGGAACCCCACCATGTTGAAGTGTCCGGCGGCGGCGTTGTCCTGCCGCAGCTGCACCACGGCGTAAGGCCGCCTGCCGGTTTTGGGATCCACCAGGCCCACCGGCTTGAGGGGCCCGAAGCGGAGCGTGTCCCGCCCCCGCCGCGCCATCTCCTCGATGGGGAGGCATCCCTCGAAGAACCCGGTCTTCTCGAAGTCGTGCCGGGGGACCGCCGCCGCGCCCAGGACGGCGTCGATGAAACGGTTGTAGACCTCCTCGTCCATGGGGCAGTTCAGGTAGTCGTCGTCCCCCTTCCCGTAGCGGGACGCCCGGAAGACCCTCGAGAGATCGATGGAGTCGGCCTCGATGATGGGGGAGACGGCGTCGAAGAAGTAGAGGCAGGCGCGTCCGGTGAAGCGGCCGATGTCGGCGAAGAGGGAATCCGACACCAGCGGCCCCGTGGCCAGAATGACGATCCCTTCCTTCGGAATGGCGGGCATCTCCTCCCGGTGGACCCGGATTCCGGGGACCGCCTCCAGCGCCTCGGTAACTTCCCGGGCGAACCGCTCCCGGTCCACGGCCAGGGCCGATCCCGCCGGGACCCGGGTCGCGTCGGCCACCTTCAGGATCAGCGATCCGCAGCGCCGCATCTCCTCCTTCAGAAGTCCCGTGGCGGTGTCGAGAAGGTTGGACTTGAAGGTGTTGCTGCAGACCAGCTCGGCGAAGTCGCCGGTCTTGTGGACGGGCGTCCCCCGCTCCGGCCGCATCTCGTAGAGGTCCACGACGTGGCCGCGCAGCGCAATCTGCCAGGCGGCCTCGGAGCCGGCCAGGCCGGCGCCCACGACGCAGACGGAAGGGCGGGCGGAATCGGGCATCGGGACGCTCCTGGGTGGGAATCACCGCTGAAGGAGCGGCCATTCTAGCCCAGCCGGCCAAACAGGGGCAAACGCCCGTCCGTTGGGCATCCCCGGTTTCCGCCTGTCGGGGAGAGGAGCAAGCCCGCCTCGTCACTCAGGTCAAGTATGATCGTCCCTGCCAGGTCATTCCGGGTTCGCCCAACGCTGCGGATAAGGTGCGGCGTGCGAGCGCCGGCGCTTCATGCCGTGAGTGAGCGTGCCGCACGCCGACACCTTAATGCGCGGGTTAGACGCCTTGTTGTTCATGATGCCGCCCCAGACTCCTCAGTGGGACAGAACATGGACGAGTACCATAACGAACCTGGGCACAAAGAATAGGCCGAAGAAGCCCAAGAAGACACCGACACCGCGGATTCCGCGGGTGTGGAAGAGGTAATGGGGGAACACGACTGGCCACGCCGTGAAGGCGAAGAAGTCATACTCGAAGCACGGCCAGTAGTGCGAGCGCCTGTAATCTTCGCGAAGCCACGCAACCAGCAACAGTGGCATCCCGAACTGCCATATGAATGCACCAAGGTCGGGCTGCTCGATGTCGCCGATGTACCCTCGCACTGCCTGCTGAACCGTCACGACGATTGTGAACAGGGCGAGTTTGTGAGCAGCACTCGAATTCAAACCCACTTCCTTCCCCCACTCGTTCCAAGGCGCCCAACGGTCCGGGTAACCCGCGGCAGGCCAGTACTCATGTGAATCGTCTCGAACCGCGCGGCCTGCCGGCGGGTTCACGCGGAGGTTAGAAGGCGCAGGAAGGAGCAGTGGGCTCACCGATCTGCCATGGGGCACCAAAGGCTAACAATCACGAACAGCCAAACGAGGATGAAGGCGACGGATACGATTCCATACCAACGAGTCATCAAGCCCGCCGGATACTCACGGCCTTCTCTCAAATGATGCTTGTGGATGAACCCTGGCAAGGCCTCGATGGCCCTGCACACTTCGTATTTTCTATTGCGGACAGCTCGCCAGACGAGAGCAAAGCGCCAGACGATGCAAATTAGACCTAACCCAAACGCCGCAATAATGGTGCGGAGAACCCGACTACTACCTTCGCTCTGCCCGCTGAGGGCGAAGCCGAGGAGAACAAGGCTGCCGCCCCAGATAATCCCTGCCGTCGTCCAGAGCAACTGATCGTGGTGGTGTGCCGAATCCTGCGCCGTCTGATACTCCAGTTCAGTCCGATCAGGCGCTTGCGGTATCTGGTTCACATACCCTCCTGGCGATGAATCCAAGTCCTTCTAACG
>Ga0315288_10002643_pt1 | contig 23052 bp, 19 predicted proteins | sample YL17G11_20_MG_FD_203454 | JGI IMG/M metagenome (GOLD analysis project Ga0315288, IMG submission 203454) | Sediment microbial communities from Yellowstone Lake, YNP, Wyoming, USA - YL17G11_20 | ecosystem: Environmental > Aquatic > Freshwater > Lake > Sediment | place: USA: Wyoming | collected...
AGATTTAAAATGTTTTGTGGCTACCGGACGAAATAACGAATCAAGCAAATATAAATTAAAACAAGCTGATTGTAATACTGAAACATTAATTAGATTATTTTCTATTCACGGAGAAGATATGCATGTTATAACAAATGCTGCCAACTATAAATTAACTGCACAAGGTTTTGTAGTTTCGCGTGAAATACCATCATGTCTTTGCATGGCTATAGGAGAGGATAAAATTATTACCTATGACAAGAAGGGCATTCTCAGAGATGGAAAAGAAAAGCTTCAAGATTCATTGTCCGAAGCTATAAATGTCCAATCGGGAATGAAATTTGCCGATGGGTATATTTATCATGTAACAAAGTCCAATAAATTAATAAGGAGCGAGATGCATGATGATACAGTCTTGCCAGGTACTGTTTTGGCCAAGAATGTAAAGGCTTTTGATGTAAAGGATCAAGACTATGCATACACAAGTACAGATAATATAACTTATATTTATAGAAACGGTTCTTTTGCACATAAACAAGAATTAGATCTTGGAGATGAAATAAGATTATGTCTGTTAAAGAATGAACTGTACATATCCTCGTGGTAAATATACTTGTACAAGTATATTATTTGATTGCCTTGTGAAGTTTAAAATCTAGCACTTGATAAATGTGATACATTACCTTTCGAACTCTTTTGGTAGGTTCTATAGTACAAAAATTATCCCAATGATAATGAAACAATCTAAAAACAATTAATAAAACTGCTTCAATTACAAGTAGTTCTTCAACATTTTTTAAAACATTCCGAGCTCTAGTATAAAGATTTTTAATTTCTTTACAGACTGCCTTGTCCATTCTAGCCATTCCTCTATTTAACAAGTACGTATCTACAGTTTCGTCGTGGTTACTTTTGGTAGTTAGAATTTTGACTTCTTTAACCTTACCAATCGGAGCCTCAAACAAGCTAAAAATACCATATCCAAGCACTTGTTCTGCAGTCGGTCTTTTGTATGCATGCCATGTCATTGTATCAATTACCACTCTTGACAAGTCATTATCAATCAACTTTGAAACTATAGGAGAATGAGAAAGAGATTCTAATCTTGGGCTGATATCGTCTCCCAATTCATCTCTCCAAACTTGTAGAGCCTTGACTGTCTTGTATCTTGCAGATAATTTTCTTTTTTCCTTGTCTACTCGAGTGGATGATTGTAGAGGCACAAGCCTATGTTTGGTCAAAATTTCATAACATACCGAGCCACAAGACCAAATGTCCGCTTCTTTTCTTATTATTCCTGTAAGCAATACTTCGGGAGCAGTATAACATAATGTACCCACAGGTTCGCGAGGTATTATCATATCCGTAAGAAGCATTGAAAATCCAAAATCAGATATTTTCAACTCCTTGCCTTTAAAAATTAAAATGTTTTTGGGTTTAATGTCGCAGTGTATAATATTATCTCGATGAAGAATAGAAATTGCAGAAAAGAGAGAAAATATCCATTTTTTTGCAAGATACTTGCTTATAGAATACTCTTCTAGATATTCTCTTAGATTGCACAAGGCTTCTGTTTGAAATACTTTAATATGGTCAGTAAAACACTTGACTTTGGTAGCATGATTTATATAAGGATGTTTGTAGGTCAACATTAGACTCAATTCCATGGGAAATAATATAGTGTCGTCGGAATGTTCTATTATTTTTACTGCTACGCCTTGTGAATGCCTATAAACTGAACCAAATGACCCTTTACTTAAAAATATCATCTCTCCCGATAACCTCGAGTCTTGAGACATATTATTACTATCCATTTACTAAATCCATAAAATGTGTAACACACACGTTGGAATCGCCTTGGGCGTTTGTTTTTCTTTGATATTTCGGCTCTTTACATTGGGATTGTTGTTAATATACGTAGCGTTTTGTCTAGATACTCAGCGTGCTTGGGAGCAGATGAAAGATTTTAGTTTTGTTATCATACTTGTGGCAAGTATGATTTCTGCAGTAGGATTAGTGCCTGATATAGCAGTTTATTTTTATTGCAAGAGATATTTTAACATTGAATGTCAAAAACATGAACAAGACGGGGTATATGAGGCACTATTCTTCAGCGATTAGTGGCACAATAATATTTGTAGATTTGCAAATAATGTAAATGTAAAATATGGATAACTAAAACTCTTGTGTTTTTTCTTGTAACAAATCCGTAAATATGAAGCAAAGTCTAGAGGATTTTGTTGTACCGTATCCTTCTAGAAACCATCCCAATATACAATCTTTATTGTATGCAAAGAAGGAAATTAGAGAAACTGTACCAGATCCAGATACCAGTAAAGGAGAATACAAATTAGATGACACGTATTTTAATCATCAAATTGCATTTCAAAGAATCGTTAGTGAGTATGGTAGTGTATTGATGCTTTCTGGTACAGGATCTGGCAAAACAGGATGTTTTAGTGCTTTTGAAACATTTCAACGCACGCATAGAGAAGGAGAAATTAAAGATTTTTGGTATGTCGGAGGTAATGACCAACAAAATGATTTTAAAGATCAAATTACCAGAACCTTTGGGAAAAAAGAAGAGCAAACAATGTTTAGCAAGGGTGCAGCTCAAGAAACTACACAAAAGCGTAGAATGATGAAGGCTCATTTTATCACTTCTACATATAATGATTTGGCCAAAGAAATACAAAAGAGATCTAACGAAGAACTCTTACGAGATTATGGAAACAGTGCATTCTTTTTTGACGAAATTCACACACTTAAGCTTACAGAAAAGACGGATACGGCAAAAATTAGAGAAAGATTGCTTACGTATCAATCCATCTGGAGGCTTACTCACGTTTGTAATTATGCATATTTCATTCTTGTTACCGCAACTCCAATTACCAACGATATTAATGAAATCATCTATCACATTAATCTTTTGCCCAATACTATTCAGATTGAAACTAAATTATCAAAAAGTATATACAATGCCGTTTTTCAAGAACATGGGGTATCGCAACAACAGTGGATGACTGTAGATTTTAGTATCGTTAATGAATTGGACCCCGATTATCTTGATCATTTACAGGGAATAGAATGTACAGGAGAAGCTTTGGCTGAAAATTATCATCCACAAGACTATACCAAGCGTCTAGATATATTAGAAAGTCAGTTGGAAAAAATATTGAGAGGCCGTATTATCTATGTTAGATCACCTTCGACTGGAGCAGTAGAAATATATCCAGATAGCGAATATGATCCATGTTGTCATCGCTTTTTACGTGTTTTGGAAATGAGTGTTTTTCAATCGTTGGCCTATGCCGATATAATTATGAAAGGTCAAGACGAGGAAATGATAAAGACTAAACTGCTTAACCAAGACGAGGATAATACTACACAAAAGGGCAATTCTCTCTATCAACTTCCTAAACAAGCTTCCGTTTTTGTCTTTCCAACCAAAGAATATGCACTCAAGCGACTAGCGGGCAAAGAGTCAGATATCCCAGGTCTTGTTGGCAGTGAAGGAATTATGAATCTCATTACTTTGAGTTCGGTAGACGTGGCTAAAAAAGAAGAGGATTTTACAACAAAAGGCTATTATAGCAAGAAAACTAGCGTAAAGGGTAAAAAGGTTGTTACCATGAATGTTGAAGATTGGTTTTCAGATTATTTAGCTAATGATAATTTACTTTATGAATCTAGTGCAAAATTTTATGAGATTATCAAATGGTTGGAGAGAAATGATACGGGAATGGCGTACATTGCAGAAGAGTATTATGCTACAAATTGTCTAGTATTTGCGGCGGCTTTGCAAGCAAGACCTTTGCCAGAAAATAATGTTTGGCGTACACCAAATGCCCGCTGGACTCCTTTTGAATTGAAAAAATTGTCGCAATGGCAAGAAGATGGTAAAATAACAATTGGCAAAGCTCCTCGCTACATTATCTATTCTTCAACTACAGATGAAAAGATTAGAGCTCAAGCTTTACAACTCGCAAGTCATCCTGCAAATGTAAAGGGAGAATACATTAAAGCAATAATTGCTACTGAAGTAGGATCTGTAGGAATAAATATAAACAATGGCATGGCCATGTTTTTTAATAATTGCAGATTTACTCCTAGTGCAACACGTCAAACAAAAGATCGAATCTTTAGAGCACGTTCCCATGTGGCAGCTCTAAGTCTTGCCGAGAAAAAAGGATTAGATTATGTAAATGTAGAAGTTCGCTATATGGTAAGTCAAGTCAATCCAAAAGTTCAAGAAATGTACAAGAAACGAGTACCTGAAATTGATGCACTATTGTATCGCGTAATTTATGAAAAGGATTTTAGATTTTCCAAGCTCATGCGCATGTTCAAAAGAATTGCAATAGATGCGCCTGTAAATGTTTCTCGTAATATAAGAAGTTCAGACAAGGCTCGTACAGAGCAATGTGATTATGAAATAGTTTGTTCCTATAAGCCTTATAATTTTGATCCAACACTTGCCGTTGACTATAGTACCTATAATGTATACTATAATGAAAAGTCCATTGCGTTAATCAAAGAGTTTTTGGTCGAAATGTTTCAAACAAAATCAGGATTTCCCGTCAATGCTCTTATAAAATACATATCCAATCAACGTGGACATACAACACATGAAATTGCCAATGCCATTAGATATTTGGTAGAGAATAACCAATTGCTATTGGTTGACAGATTTGGCTATGATCAATATTTGGCAGAGAATCGAGGTATTTTGTACATTACTCGCGAACCATTCTTGAAACCAGAAGCTTCTCTACATTACTATTCCAACATTGTATTGTACGAATCTCAATCTATTTTGGAAGATTATGCTGCAGCAGAAGCCAATGTAAAAGAAGAAAGAAAACTAATTGACTCTGACCAGATGAATGACGTGGATGAATACAAGTATTGGTATGCCAATCTTGATGCCTACAAAAAGATTAAATTGTTTGAAGAAGCATGGATAGAATTACAAGAAAATCCTGACAATGAACCTCTCTGGGCCAAAAGAATTAGAAATTGTGTCAGGCATTTGTATGCTGTCGATCCAGTAGATGGCACTCCAGTACACGAAATTGAACTTGTATACAGCAAGACTACAAATTATAATGCGGTAGATGGTTTATTACGTCCTTCAGGACATTTGCGTGTTTATAGAGATGGCATATGGAGACATACAAATGAATATGAAAGAGATTACTATGCAGCAATTATTAGCAAACAAATGGATGACAAACTAGATGTATATTATAGAAAATTTCATGCATTTGGGCTTATAGGAGTCATTGTTAGACCTGATCTAGTTCATATTAGGGAATTTACGTATAACGAAAAATTAAATACATATCGAGGAAGAGAGGGAACCAAATGTACAGGCTTGAAACCTTATATCCTCATTGGTATGCTATTTGATATTGAAAACAAGATTAAAAAGACTGCAAATAATCCAAAAGAAATCAAAAACAATGTGACTAAGGTTACTTCAGCCTTTCCCAAAATGCATGCGAGTATTGTAAAGTTGAGTAAAGAGAATCCCGACAAACTAGCATACTATGCTGACAAAATTAAAGAAGGAAATGTTGGAAAAGTAAGTCTATGTTATGAATTGTGTACAAAACTCTTGAATGATGGTGCCATCTTTACCATTATTGGCTCTGCTGTGCTAACAATAGAAAGGCTAGGTAATCAATAAAATAAAAATTAAAAAAAATAAATACATAAGTCACATAAATCTTGTTGATTAACAAGAAAATGAAAAAGTTTATTCCAGGATGCGTAGAAGCTACTATGGAGGCTACAAGTCTCAAAACAGCCTTGAAAATTCACATGAATTTATACGATGATGAAGTGGTAATGATTTTTACTGCCCAAGGATTCTCCTTCTCCAAGATGCTCAAATCCAAAGGCAAACAAATGCATGCAGACTTTGATCAAAACAGATTTTATGCATATACGTATAATTTATGTTATGATAATGGAACTCCCCTAAAAGAATATGTATTAAAGTTTTCGGCAAAGGCATTTATCACTTCTGGCCCTCTCAAAAGTGCCGCCAAAAAGAAATCATGTAGATTCTTTTTTGAAATTGACGCTGACGGTAATCTTTGCAAGAATAGGCTTGCCATTGCCTATCAAGATTCAGGAGGAGATGCTCCTGTAAATGCAGAAAGATTGACAAAATTCATACGAGTTGATAACATGTATAATTTATATTACAAGGACAAGGCTCCCAATTCCAAGACTCAAGCAGAAAGATTTGGGGAATTAATGATACCGGGATGTGGAAAAGGTAAAAATGTGGAAAGTATAGAATTTATTCTAATGACTACTGGTCGAGTACACTTTATTGCCAAAGATTACACTGAATCTATATTGGATTCAACTCAAAAAAAATCTAGAGACAGCGAAGAAAGCCAAGAACAAGAGGTAGATGATAGTAAAAAGAAATACTTGGATAATTCTCCATTGGATATTAGTAGTTCTTCATTATGTCAAAGATATGATACCTTTGATGAAGTAATCAAGCCAATATGCTCAGTATGCATTAGTAGCGATGAATGTGGTCAATTTATGAATTTGACCAAAATTAACCCCATGATGACTATGCAAACGTACTTGGCAAAAGATGCGCCGTTGGTTTTGCAAGCACCTCTGGGTACTCATGGACTCATTACTTTTTCTTATACCAACGTGGCTCCAGACAAGAGAGAAATTACTCCAAAAAACAAGAATTCTGTAAAGGGAAAAGGTTCCAAAAAAACCAAAAGAGACAGTTAAAGGAATACATATTTTGATCAAAACATGGCAAATAAAGCAGGTCCAAAGGGAAAATTTGTAATTCACTCGAATCATCAAAATATTCCCAAAAACAAACCAGTTATGCGTTTCATCTCTATAGATCCAGGTATTCAAAATTTTGCAATACGCATTGAAAAATGTGAAACTAATGTCGAAATGCTGGCAATGAGTAAGCATATTATAGATATTAAACGTAAAAAATGTGGAATTGGTTCCACATCTACGAGAATCTTTAATATAATAAAAGTGTTGGATGAGTACAAGGAATTTTATCCCAATTGTGACTTGTTAATCATGGAAGATCAAATGTTTGTAAATGAACAAATGACAATGCTAAAAGAAGATGTTCTCAATTATTTTATTTATCGTTATCCCAATATCTGTGTAGTTACCATCTCTGCCAAACTAAAGACAAGCTTCATAAAGTTAAACAAGAATATGAATATGGCAAAAGAAGAAGTTGTAGCGGCATTTGAATTGTGTGAAGAACGGGATGATCAAGCTTCTTTGGATGTATTGTTGGAATATTCGGCGTCTAAAGAAAAAACTGACAAGGTTCACGACTTGTGTGTAACAATTAATCAACTTTATGGCTTTAGAATAGCAGCAGGTTATGTATAATCTATACAATCGTATAGATTTGAATTTTTGGAAACTATTATATATTTTACCAATTTTGGGAATGATTTGAGCTAATCATTTCAGTGGGAAGTTTAATGATTATAGGATTAGAGACTTGAACTGTCTTTGGTAAAGGTTCTGGTTTGGGCAACCACTCACTATAATCCAAATGTATAATGTCATGAGCTTTGACAATTAGAATGGGGTGGTCCATTTCTTTTTGTGGTAATACTTGAACAAGTATTAGTTTAGTCGGATTCTGTTTCAGACTCTTTTACAGGCTTTTTCTTGGGAAGTGTTAGGGGTTTTTTAATCACAACAGGTTTAGGTTTTGGTTTTTCTTCTGGGTCTTCTGACTCTTGAAGTTCCTCTTCCTCTTGTACTTCTGGTTCTTTTTCTACCACCGGTACTGGCTTTTTGGCCAAAGGTGTAGGTTTCTTGAGTTTTTCTTGAGGTTCTTCGTTTGCATCTTCTTGAGAATCATTTTTATCGACTACTTCGGGAGTTTCAATTGGAGCTTTGGCACCCTCTTCTATAAGCAAGTCTTTGATAAAGTTGGCTGCCAGTGCAGTTTCTTCTGTAGTGATTCCAGCGGCTGCAAATTTATCTAGAGTATTACCCATACTTGCTTGCGAATTGTTGGTAAACTTTCTAATCAAAGTTTGAGAACAAGAAAGTCTAAGAATCTTTTCAGTGCCTACAAAGATGGTAGGGACAGTAAAGCGAGGAACGTGAATAAACCCACGATTTAGCACTTCTTCGAATTTATAATACTTTGTAGTGTAATTTGATTTGCCTTCTTCGTCAATGGTAACATTTTCAATACCTACAAACTTTGTGGCATACATACCAGCTGGACAAACACTCAAGTCTAATGCAGGAGGATAGCCAACTATTACATCTCCTTTTCCTTCATCGGCTCTTTTGTACATGAGAGGATAACGAAGGGCACCACTATCATTGCGTTCGTTAATATCGTCTTCGCTACAAGCAGGCATGGAAAATTTGGATCCCAAATGCTTTGCCATTGCTCGTAAACACTCAATGTATATTTCACGCATCATTTCAATAAACTTTTTGTGAACTGGATTCTTGTCGTCAAGGTTGCAAATGACACGATACTTTTTCTGTACCACATCGACTTCATTTTTGCCAGACTTTTTGTTTTTGGCTGCCTTCTTTTTCTCTTCTTCTTCTTGCTTTTTGTTTTTCTTGAGGCGAACTCCATAGGCAGAACTAACCAAGTTTTTGACTTCTTTAGTTTCTGGGTCAATGGTAAAAGGCAACTCAATTTCCAAAGGTTGGTAATCAGGTTTGTCATTAGTTCCATAGTTGTAACTAATAGCAATTTCTCGAAACTTTACGCTAGGATCAAATTTAGCCGTACCGTTGGTTGGCGGATCAAAACTCATTTTCTTTGGATCCCAATTAGTATAAGGATAACCGAGATAATAGTCTGATCTGGTAATGCCGTCCGAAGGCTTGGTGGTTTTGATGTTGCTTCCGAGTGTTTTTAATTTCATGTTTGTGGACATTTTGCGAACTTGTTGGTCAATGTTTTTTTCATTTTTTAAAAGTATATTTTTTTAACATTGTTCAATATTATTTACCCGCTATTGCGAAAGGGATTTGCTCTAATTATGCCTCTCTTTTCTACAGCCTTTTCATTTGGTGGTTCCCCGTCACAAGAATTGCATGCTCCAAATTCTGGTTCATGAAACTCCTTGTATAGAATATATCTCTCGTACAATTCTTTGCCACGACTTTTATTAAAGGCATTCATATAATCTACCAACCACACAAACAAGCCTTTTGTTTTTGTCATTTCTTCTTCTGGAGGATATTCCAAAAGATATTGTCCAAAAAATTCTTTTTGTTGAGGTAAGGGAAAGTATTCTTGCAACTTCCGAATTTGTTTACAAAATATCTTGGCATCCTGGTTGTTTCTAATGTTGGTGCTGTTTACAAGCAAAACCATCCAGATACCCCTAAGTTTGCGATGATTAGAAAAATCATACAATGGATTGGCTGATTCAAAGTCAAAAGTTTCAAATTGTTTTTTTATTATTTTGTAATCATATTCGGGTTTGCCAATTCGTTTATTAACTGCGCTCATAAAGTCTATTACCCAATTAAAAAGACCATAGCGCGTTGATGCTTCCAATTCTGGAGGATGAGAAATTAAATATTGCCCAAAATGTTCTTTGCACTCTAGGCAAGGAAAGAACAATTGCAACTTTCGAATCTGATGACAGACAAATAGTCTTTCGGCTTCGTTATCCGCAATATATGTATTTACTAGCATGGTAAACCATGCACCTCGGTACTTGCTTCTATTAGAAAAGTCGTAGATGGTTCCCTTTACGGTAAACTTTGTAATGTCAGAATATTTGGACATTCTTTATTATGACAATAATAATGGTTCCATCATTATTTATTTCTTATTTCGACTAGATTTTTCTGCATTTCCACTCATTTTTTCAACAGCTTCTTCAATTGCAGGTTGAAAATCTTCGATACCATCTCCCATGATTCCCAAAACATCTTTGATATTCATGGTTCCTCCGGTATCCAATTTCTCAATAGCTTCCATCTTTTTGCCAGCTGCTTCCAAAAACTTTTCGCCTCCGAATACTTCTGTTACCATACTGAGCATATTAGACATGGTTCCTCCTGCACTTCCAGGTAATAATTTACCCAAGGAAGCTCCAGCTTTTGATTTTGCAGCTTCTTCCTCTTCGGAAGTGGCTTCATTAACTCCTCTTCGAGCATCAAAAACATTAGCACATGCCTCCAACTTGGCCACATGGCGATCTTCATCTCCTTCTACCGCCAAAATAAATATTCTCATGAGATTGGATAAAAGCTCATCGGCAAGATTGTATTCGAATTGCATCCTAATATCGTCAGCTTCATTAGGCCCAGAAGCACTTGCATCTGATTCTAGCTTATCTTTGATGGCTTGGGCCTTTACAAAAGCCATACTAAGTTTTAAAAGATTGTTTTGTTTCTCTGCCTTTGCGATACCCTTTCCTAAATGAGCCTCTACACGATTATCTCCTAACCAACTAGTCTTTTTGTCAGATTGAAGAATTTCACCACGGTGGGCGGAAAAAATTTCCAAAAAGATCTTTTTGTGTGGTGCCCACTTGAAATTTGCCGATTCCACAGTTTTAATATAGTTTTCTGCATATTGTTGAGGTAGAGGTTTTTTTTCGTTAAAGGACTTGCCGCCCATAATTGTCGGATGATTGGAAAAAATATCTCTGACAGAAACTGCCAATACTTTGAGAGCTTTGCGTTGTTCTACTAGCTTTAGAACTTCTGGGTCCACTTTTGGGACTTTTGGTTTCTTTTCTTCTTCAGCCTTTTCCTCATGAGACGAAGATGAGCATTCCTTTGTTTCGACTTTGTTATCCATGCTTTCTCAATGTATAAAAATACTTTATGACAATATGGAAAATTGTAAAGTCTTGTATATAATCTTTCGAAACACGCGCATTAAAAGTTTAGAAAAAGAAGTTGTTCAATGGCTTTGGAATCATATGGGCAATTTCTTTTCTTTTATCAAGCTTATTAGACAAACATCTCCTTTACCCATTGACGGTATGGGGAAAATAATTGTAGATGTAAACCACAATGTCAATATTTCATATAACCGAAAGATTGTAATATCCTTCAACTCTATTGAAGAGATGCTGGGTAAAAGACAAGACAATATTTTGATTTTTTCCATTATACAAGGGAAATGCTGTCTATTGTTGGATAAACACGGCAATTATCCTTCTGCCTATTTTTCATCTTGTGTGGCAGATACTTGGCAAAAACAAGAAAAAATAAAGACAATAGCCATGGAAACCCAAGATCTGACAATATATACAATCAGAGAGACTCTGGCAAATTACCCAGATTCTTTTAATTTTGTAGAATACTCTGTAGCAATGACAAAAAATAAAAAGCTTCAAATCTTGCTGGAAACGGAATCGATAAAAAAAATAATAGATGAATACATTATTTGCAAGATTTGTTATAATGTCCCGTCTCAATTAAAAAAGGTTTGTCTGCGGGGACATTACTTTTGTCAAGATTGTCACAGTCATCTCTTGAAATGTCCTCTTTGCAGGGATGATGTGTTGAAATAATAATTCTTGGTCAAGAATTATTTAATCTACGTTAGATTCTTCGACAGAAGGTTCCTTTTCTTCAGTCTTCTTTTTCTTTTTATTGTCGGAAAGATCTTTTTCTTTGACAGAGCGAATAGCAGCTTGTTTTGGTTCTTTCTTCTTGATTGAGTCAATTTCGTGATCAAAGGCAACTTTTGTAGATGCAATTTGGCTAGAATCAAACTTAAAGATGTGGCTACCATCCTTTCTCACAGCATTCTTGAGTTCGTTAATAAAAACGCCAACTGGAGCCTTTTTGTCAGCCCAAAAGAAGTCATCTCTAATCTTGTGTTCATTGCCTTCGACATCTACATAGACAATTGGAAGTTTAAAAGGGCGAGATTGAGAAGATCTAGAATAAGTTTCTTTGCGTTTTTCTCCTTCTTCTTCATCTGGACTAGCACGATTAACAAAGTTGACGGTGGCAGATCTGTCTACTGTAAGATGTTTGATGCTAAGATTCTTTTTACCAGCAGGGCTAAAGTATTTTACGAGCTTTTCAATAGGTTGTTCATCGAGACGACTTGCAACAATGTTGCGCACGTTACCGACAGGAACTTCACCAACAGAACATAATCTCATACCATTGACATCGAGCACATCTACATTACTAGCTTTTGTAAAAGGATTGTGAATTTGTTTGGCCAACAGATTAAACATTTTTACGTCATTTGCAGCAATGTCAGATCTTTCGTCTGCTTTGGTATGCTTTTTAACAGAGGATGCTGCAAGTCTATCAAATTCATTGCGTCTAGCTTCATCATATTCTGGGTTTGCTTCACCGTCCATGCTTTCTCTCAATACAGCTGGATAAAAAGCAAATCGGTCAATGAAATTTTGTGCATCGGCATCACTAATTGAAGCTGGAAACACTTTACGAAATCTAAGAGCCTTGACAATATCTGCTGGCATACCAGAGAGAAAAATGTTGAGTTTGGCAGCTTTGTAATCAACGTCAGATCCTTTGGTAGGTTTGTAGACTTCAGGAAAGACTTTTACAAAAGCTTGAAGAGGAATAGCTCCAACAAATCGGACTTCAGGACCCTTTTTGCTATTGAGATTCTTTTTCCTTTGATCTTCAGTTTTATCAGTTGGATACCACACCTTTTCTTTGGCAGTGTGCAAGAATCTTTTTTGAGATGCTTGTTTGGCGGTCTTTACTCCCTTGTTGTCATAAGAAAATGTACCAATGGAGAAATAAGTATCTTTCTTTGCTCGCTCATTGGCAGCGTCACGAGTCCAGCGGTAAATGACGTTTCTCTTTTCAACGGCTGGGTCGTTATTTTTGAGCTTAGGTTCTTCGAGAAGAGATTCAACAGCGATAGTTCCTTGTTTTAAAGACATGTTTTTGGTGCTGAGAGCTATTTCTTTATGACTCGTAGGTCTTTTTAGTGAGGGAGAAAACAACAGATTATTTTTAATCTCAAGTCTGATATAGAAAAAATCTTGATCAAGATTTTGTCATTGTACTTGTGGGAATATATACTCTCTCAAACACAAAATTAACATGTCGCCAAGAGATTCAGGAATAGAGTCGAGATCAAAAATAAAGGTTTTGCTTCCCTTTATCCCAGGAACAGACTTTGGTTTAAACCCGACACATTTGGCCTTTGCAGTTTTGTTTAGAGTTTGATACCTCTTTATTAGACGAAATAGACAATAACACACTTTATTTCTATCTTCTACATCTAAACTTTTGATAATACTATTGTACATGAGACATTCTGTTTCTCTGTCTTCAATCTCATAATCTAGAGTGGTAGATACTCTCTCGTATAGAGTGTCGTAAATTTCTTTTACTGATGCGCACATTTTGGACTATTAGATTATTCTATAGAATTATATTATTTTGTTTATCGGCCGATAAACACTTTATCCACGAAACGAAGACAAGGTTCCTCTTGCTTTTCGAGGAAAAGCATTAAAAGGCTGGACTTCTTCTTTTGGTGTACTTGGGACAATTTCCTTATCGCCAGTCAAGCTAAAATAAGAATCGCGGCAAAATTTAGGCACTTCTTCAAAGAATTGATGATAGGATATCTTTTTGATCAAACTATAGTCTGGCATAGCCATCCAATTGTACAAGCGAACATAATTCAAAACTTGAGCAGGATCTGGATTATTTTTTAATACCATTTCATAGGTTTCAGTCAACATAAACATGAAATATGGGGTAAAATGTGGATAATTAAAGAGATCAGGAAGTTTTGGATTTCCGATCTCTCTATACTTTACTTCATCTTCAATCATTTTGTATTCTGGCTCAATCTCCTTTCGGATTAAATCGAGAATACCACTAGCTTTTCTTTCTCTACAAGCACCACAATCATCTGCAAGCCTTACAAAAAGAATGCCTTTTGGCCTCATTGTACTTTTCATATTCTTTTGTATTGCGACAAGATGGTTTATATATTAGTGCCAATATATTTTACTTTTTTTCCAAATCAAATGCATAAGTCTTGTCTGAACGAAAGACAAGCTTTCTCAGCAAAAGGCATGAAACATGAAAAACGTACTTGCTAGTATCTCGTTTACGTCCCTTTTTAGCACCAGAAGCCAAAGTACAAGTCAAAATGCTATTACATCCCTGTGTATAACAGCCGCCCATAAATTCTCCCACTTCATGAGATCGAACAAAAGAATAAGCAAAGATTCCAGGTAATCTAGGTATCGCATTGAGATTTCTTGTAAATAATTCACTAGACAATAGCTCTGGTGAAAGATCTTGAAAAATATAGGAATCAACTCCTGGGCAATGCTTTAAAGAAGCGTGTTCCAAAGGAATATTTCCCCTTTGTGGATTTTTGTAATCATTTGTAAAACTATCTATATAATTCATGTCATTACCAGAAACATTTTCTGCTCCATACATTACTAGCGTCGTCAAGCCTTGATTACTAATGGCCAACTCTACAATATCAGAGGGAGAAATTGGATTCTTGTTTTTGAATTCAATGGTATCATAAATCCACAAATGAGTCTTTTGAAGGCGCTTTTTCTTTTCTTCCATTGTAATGTTGCAAAGAGAAGCAAACAAACGAAAGACTTCAAACTTTTTATGAAAATTCTTGAAAATCTTTTCGCATAATTCGGTATCTACTTTGCAGTCTGTCCATCGATATGTGCCTTCTTCATCTTCATCTTCTACAAGTTCTTGAATATGTATATGGTGTTTGACTTTTAGATCAAATTCATATGTAAACATGCACTTGTCTTCGAATCTAAAGAGTTCAAGTGCTTTGCCAGGTTCCAAAGAAAAAGGCCAAAGTTCTTGGGATACGATTTTGCACCTTTCTTTTTCTGTATCCCACTTTACAGTATTTTCTCTTTCCTTGGTATTAGAAGTGTTTTTGTTACATCTCTCTTCTGGAATGAATACTTGCTCCAAAGCAATTGAAGAAAATTTTCTCTTGTTGTAGACAGTCGTCGCAGCATCGCCAAAAACTGCAGCAGGAGAAATGCGACGAGCAAGATGATTGGCAAAACGAAACCGATAATTTTCAGCATATTCTTCTTTGATGGCAAGACTGGGCGTTTTAAAGTGCGCCACGATAGAAGTGAGCAAATCATATTCAAAACTTGGTTTGAATGTGAATTTCAAGTTCTTAACTCCTTCTCCTACAGGACCTCCTTGAACCATTTCTCTGACCACTAGATCAGACCAACAAGTTGGATCGTAATTTTCAAAATGAGTAAAGTAAGCATCAGCATTGTCGCTGCCGATATTGCCAAATAGTCCAGCGTACGGCGAAGCTTGGATGGCTTTTAATTCTGTTTCTCGCGGATTCATTTTTCAAGCAAGCCCTTAGTCTTTATGTCACACAATTATTTTTGAAACGATGCAAAACTTTTTTTGCCTTTTGCCTTGGCTCAAAAGCAAATAATATCATAAAGAGTTTCTATTACTCTTCAAAACAAATCATGTCCGATCTATTTGCTTACCAAGAACTTTTGGCCGTTTCCCCAGCATCACTCGACACAAAAACTAAACTCGAATCTCAAAAGGCTCGTGCTGAAGATTTTCTCGACCTTGCCAAAGGAGCCGCCACCCCCGATTTAGATACAGATGCCGATCTCCAAGCTGCTCTTATTGAAAAACACAATGCTCTCGTTGGTGAAGACTCAAGTGAGTTCATCAACTTTGAAACTGAAGAAGATCCATTAGGAACTTTTCAATCAGTTTATGAAGAAGAAGGTTTGGAAGACAAACTCTCTGAATACATTGAGAAACTCGATGCTGCCCTTTCTGCTCTCGCAAAACCTTCTCCTAGAAAGGTTGCGGTAAAACCAAAAGGAAAAGGCGAAAAGAGTGATTCTGGTGAAGATGGAAAACCAAGCAAAAAAGAAGCTGCCAAAAAGACAAAAGCTGCACCTGCTCGCAAAGAAGGAAAAGAGACTGCTCCTGCTCGCAGAGTCGCAAACAGTGGAGGACTTCAAACTGTCACCATGGATAAAAAACCAACTACACAAGACGAAATATTCTTGGCCACGTTTTGGAACATGTCTCCGCCTGGTAATGTCAAGAAGGTAGAACTCAGCAAACAAGCTGGTCTCAACAAGATTACCAAAAGCAAAGCTGTTGCCGAAGCTAAACGCAAGGACTTGCTCGAAAAGTACAAACCACCAAAAGGAAAAAACTACTCTGATCTCTTTAAAAAGAATAGAGAAGTTATTACTGAAATCAACGAATCTCTTTACAAGATTGCTGGTTGCTTTGGTCGTTACACCAACGATGCAACATTTAAACTTGTTCTCGGACCTGACTCTGAACAATCTATGAGAGATAAATACGAAAAGAACCCTGAATGGTTTATTGTTGACATTGATCGTGCTAACCGCATGAAAGATCTTGTTTCCAAACGTCTCAAGGTTTATCAATACTGGGCTGAAGCTAAAGGTACTCGTGCAGCTAAACCTGTTGTTCCCCTCAACTTTGATTCTGGTTACATTAGATTTGCCTTGACACCAGAAGCTACCGCCTGGGTTAATAAAGAAAAATTCAGAGCTCCAGAAGGCATTTCTGTCCAACACAATGGCAAGTCTTATACCGACTTGAAGAATTATTTGGCTGATGTTCTCGAAAAACCATTCTCAGAAACACATCTTGCACAAGGTCTCATTACCAAAAATACTCTCAACATTATTCTTTTCAAGTCTCTTGTTAAAACAGCTCCAACTAAAGAAGAATTGGAACAGAAAAAGGCTTCTGGCGACACTACTACTGCAAAATATCTTTGGTCTCCTGCAATGTTGGAAACTCTTGGTAAAATGCAAGCTACCTGGGATCGTAAACCAGAACAAGTCAAAACAAAGACTGTTTATAAAAGAGTTCCAAATAAAGACAAGAAAGAAACTGTTATTTCTCTTTTAAGCAAAGAAACCAAGAAAAAGCTCGAAGAACAAGGCAAAGAAGGAAGTCCTGCATGGTCTGACAAGAATCGCATTTGGCATAGAAATGTCAGCGTTTTGATGCAATATCTCTGGGATAATTCTGCTGCAACCAAAGCTGAACATAAAGAATTCTTTGCTCCTCACACCAAAGCCAATGAAGCATACTTGAAATCAATTGTTGAAGAAGCTGATGCCATCAAAGACTTTAAAGATGAAGTTGCTCTTGCAGTCTCTGACTCCAAAGATAACAAAAAGAACAAGAGTGCCTTCTAAATAGGAACTTGATAATACAGATTTGTATTATACGCAATATCAAGATCTTGATATTTATTTTTCAGTTAATCGTTTCTTTTTGAGAAATTCCTCTTTTACAGGTATTATTTCTACTCCAACTTGGTAAACAAAAGTATATTCTTCAATATTCCAATCTTCTATCGAACAAGAACCTGATGCTAATAGTCTCCAATCATTTGATTTGCTAATAATTTTTCTTGGATATAGAGTCTTGTACATTTCTATTGTTAGACTACTATACACATCACGTTCTCTAGGATCGTCAATACGCAACGTGTCCAAATAACCCAAAGCGCAAATAGGACTACAATTATAATTATCCTTTGTGTAATAACAAATTTGTTTTGTGTGTTTCTTCTTGTGACAATATCCATGTCCGCTACCCTTATATGTACGCAAACAATTTTTACATACACCACCTTCTTCCATGTTAAAGGCAGGACAATTAATAGTATACAATTCTCTTGTTTCCATTGCATGATTAGTTATCTTGTAAACATTGTCCAAGTTGGAAATACCCATCTTTTTCTTGTCATTCTTGTGAATGTTTAAAAACTTTTTTACAAGATTTGGAAAGGATGGAATGATGATATTAACATCTTCGGTTTCGACATATTCCAAATCAGGAATATTGTGAAGAGCAAGAGTACACGAGGTGTGGATTTGTACTTGTCTAGATGACATTTTTACAATGTCGTAAAAATGTCATAATCTATCTTTGACATTTTGGCTGGTGGCATTCGTATTTTAATTTCTCTTAGTTCGTTTATTAATTCCATGTCAAGATTCTTTTCAGGTTTGGACAAGGTATACAACATTTCATGAATTCCAAAACGTGTGTCTGGCTTGAATAAATCTATATTAACTCCAATATCTTGAGCACATTCAAGAGTAGGCTTGTTAAAAACCTTGCCAATGTGCATAGAATGTGCTCGATGAAAAATGTTATTTAGACAATTGTTTTGTTCTGTAAACATGCAATAAGCTAAACTAGAATCCTTTGTAATGTCCAAAGTAGAAGAAGCTATACACGTATAAATAATTACAAACTCATCTCTGTGGAAAAAATTAGAAATGTCAGAAAAATCTCTTGTAATCAATATATTGAGACGAATTTTGCCAGTTACTACAAAATGGATGGGAGACAGAGTAGGTATTGAAATACTAAAAGTAATTCTTGTTATATTTGCCAATATCTGTCCGTCTGCGCACAGAATAAGATATCCTTTGTGTTCTTTGTTTGGATCGGAAATGTCCGTATCCAAAATTAAAAGGGGATCCAAAGAATAATGCTTCAAAAAAGTTATCATGGGCATTGGGGCCACGGGCACAGCATTGCTGCTGTACAGTATCCCTCGTAAAGGAATGGGAATCTGTCTCTTGTTGTTTTCTTCTCGAATGGAAGAAAACAACCTTTTGGCATGTTTAAGATTACCTTTGGAACAAAAAATACTACCTTCCCACTTGCCTTCTCCCGGAAAAGATAGTGTAAAGAATTTTGTTATTTCTGTTGTCACAGAGTCTATTTTAGCAGCCCCGTAAAGGGACACTAACAAGTTCCAATCCAAATAAACAAAAGAATAACCTAAATTAGCTATTGTTATGGATGTTGTCGGGTTGATATTTGCCATGTTTATCATAATGTTTTTGGCTGTTGTTGCATTCTTTTATATAGCGAGACCATCTTTTTTAATTATTCGGCGAAAAGATGATACACCAGATGCCATTGAAGAAATTAACATGTGGCTAACCTTTATTATTGCGCTAGCAATTTCACTAATTTCTACAATTCTATATGCTTGCTATCATGTAAAGTATTTCTAGACATGTATATGGATTCATGTACAAGTATTGCCATTATTTCTTGAAAAGGGGAGAATTACTATATGATTAGTATTACCAAAAGAATATGATTTCTACAACTATTTCTATTTGACTATTAAAAAAGATTAATTGGTCAAAATATAAAAGTTTCTAATATAACTGTAAATTTATAATGGATAGATTATGGAATATTGACAAAATAATATTATAATTTTAAATACTTTGGATAAATAATAAGAAATAACTATATTTTATTAATTGTATTCTTGTCGACAAGAGAGTAGTTTATAAAACGTCTATGAACCTTTTATTTTTGGCTACGGTTGGAAAAAATTTTACCGAAAAACTGGCCAATTTATAGATTTGAAACAGTTTCCAATATTTGTACTGTACTAGAAACTATTATACAACTTTACTAATTTCCAAATAGTTTCCTGAATATATTTCTAAATATACATTACTAATTGTATTCGATCGAATGCAATATTTTTTGAACCAAGTTGTTAGTGTTGGTTATTCTATAGGTTATGTGGTGATTATATCTAATCAGATATAATAGCAAGTATTTATTGGAATAGGGTTGTAAAGGTTTAGTTTTGAATATTCTTTCAAGCCAATTTTTTGCTTATTAAACTCAAGGGCTTGTTTAATTGCACAGACTAATAGTTTCTTGCCAGAGAACTAACACTTTTACATGCGCATCAGCACCAGTAATGGCTTATTGAAAAACTTTGATCCAAAAACGTCCTTGTCAACCTCATAATTATTAAACATCAAACTGATAATCTTGTGTTTTTACAAAAACACAACAACATATCCAAAAGAGTTTGCTAATTGGCTCCTTCTGATTCAGAAGAATATCTTGACGAATTTTGAAATTGTAGTTTATAATTTCTAAAAGAGTCTATTCAATTAAAGCTTTCCATCTCTCGGACAAGTCTTTAAGCAAGACAATTTCTGTCAAAACAATTTAACCATGCCTTGCTCTGTTGTAATAATCAATCCCATTTAATCTTTTTTGCAGACTAATAGGTTAAAAATATAGAAATTTCTAATATGATTGTAAAATTATAATGATAGATTGATAGAATATTACCAAAAGAATAATATAATCCCAAATGATTAGAACAAATCAAAAGCAATAACAATCCTTTTAACTTTATTGTCTAACTGACAAGAGAATAGTTATAAAAACGTCCATGAACCTTTTATTTTTGGCTACGGTTGGCAAAAATTTTACTGAAAAACTGGCCAAATTTTGAATATAATATACCTTATATTCGCTACACTGATGCTAGAAACTACTATACAACTCTACTAATTTCTAAATAGTTTCCAGAATATATTCTAGATATACTATAGTGGATTGTATTCGATCGAATACAATATTTTTTTAGATATGGTTGGTAGTGTTTGCTATTCTATAGGTTACTTGATATAATATCTAATCAGATACAAGTATTTATTGCAATAGATATTCTATTCCGTTGCTTTTTAGATACTTTTTCAACTCAACTTTGCGTCCCTCAAACTCAAGAGCATGTTTAATAGCATTAAGCAATAATTTTTTGTTTAGCTTCTTGAATTGCTTGGTCTTGGCTAGAGCAATCAATATTTCAACAGACACTTCATCTGAATCAAGAGCTTCTATAAAACTTTGTTCCAAAACATTCTTGTCAATCTCATAATTATTAAACAAAAGATTAATGATTTCTGTATCTATAGAATAAGCTATAATAGATTGCAAAAGGATTGGCCAATTAACTCCTTCCGAATCAAAAAATAATTTGATTATATTCGTATGATTGCCTATGGTAAGTGAAAGAGCTGATATAACCAAGTCCTTCCACACGTCAGCCAGGGCTTTAAAATGAGGCAATTTCTCTTGAAATAGTTTAATGTCACCTTGTTCTATTGCAATAATCAAGAGTATTCCATCAAAGTTCTGTTTTGACTTTTTTAGCGCCTTGACAAGCAATTCCACGTTTTTAGGATAATCGGGTATATTTGCTTCATAGTATGTTACCAATTCTGCAAAAATTATTGGATCTTGCAACAAAAGTTTGGGTCTATATAAAATAAGGTCTAGTAAATGTTGGGATAATTCAGAATCGGGAAGGCCAAGTACATTTCTCTGAGAAATCTTTTTTCTTTTAATGACTGCCAAGGACAGGACATTTGCAAGTTCTTTTTTGTATTCTTGTCCATCTCCTTCTCCTAAAAAAGCTTCTATTATTTGATCGCGAACAGTCAAATCTGTAATGGGAATAATGTCAACTGTCAATAATTTAGATTGCTGTTTACGAGCCAATTCTTGTTTTAGATTTATATATTGTTTGAATATGAAGCTACTACCAGACTTGACCGCAGTCTTTAAAACTTTGAGAGGAGAAATATCATAAGATTGAATAGTGTCATTTGTAAATAAAATAGATTCAATCTTCATGCAAGTGAGTAATAAATCTTTTTTGGGAACAATTAGCGCTATATGATATAGTCTCTGAGCATTGAATACTGGATTCAAACCAAATTCTTGTAACCTTTCACTCCAATAATGATTACTTTGAAAGATTATAGATATAGCCTTGTTATTGCCTTCTCCAGATAAATAAAGAGATTCAATGTCTCTCAGAGAAAGATTGCTCAATATTAACTGATATGGGTCTTGCCCCAACTTTGTGGAAAGATTCATTTTTATACAAGACATTTGGTGGTTATATTTTATAAAAAATCAATTAGCTTCTCAATAGATTTGTTGAAATGTGGAATATTGAATTTTATAATTATAAAATTGAGTATTTGGTTAAAAGCACTGAACTAAGCACATGATTCTTGCCACGGTTGGCAAAACTTTTACTGTTTTTCTCTAGGAATTTTTGATTAAATATAGGGTTTCCTTCAAGTTGGTTGACCAAGATGTTATAGTCTAGAGATTCTATTCTATAAAATACTATAATTCCAAAATAGTTTTATAAAAATCTATTGATTTATCGAGAAGCTATTGAGATGTGGAATATTGAATTTTATAATTATAACTCGAGTATTTCTTAAAAAGCACTGAACTAAGCTCATGATTCTTGCCACGGTTGGCAAAACTTTTACTGTTTTTCTCTAGGAATTTTTGATTAAATATGGGTTTCCTCCATATGATTCCAATGTAATATCTACACTCTAGAGATTCTATTCCATAAATTACTACAATTCCAAAATAGTTTTTTGTAAAACCAATCTATAAACATTTAAAATCTTTGCCAATAAAGATTTGAATATGGAAAAATGTATGGAGAAGCTAGATCCCACCTTTTGGTTGCTAATCTAGATCTAGATTAGAATTTACATGTATTCGCCTACAACAACATTCATGTTGCCAATGTAAGTTACTTTACCATAACCTTCATTTAGGTATTGTTTGTCCTCGCGAGTGTAAAATGAATTGGCGGGATGTACGACAAGAGAACGGAATGTAATACCAACACTCAACAAATCGAGAAAATAATTTATTACTTGTCCTATTTTGCCAACAACACAAACATCGTTTGTGAATGTATCATCATTGGTAACTTTGGCAATAACACACAACTTTTTTACTACACAACGAGGGATGTTACTATTTATAACAGGATAGGCTTTTCTTAATCTAAGAGTGGCAGGGCATTTTGTAGCAGGGAGAGATAAAAACCTTTTTGCCATATTATAATCGATAGTTCTGGTGTGAATACTAAAGAAAAACTTGGATACAAAGTGAGCCAAGCACTCCTTGTTTAGTTTTATTTTTAATTGAGCAATTACAATCTCTAATACATGAGCCATTTTTTATTGTGAATAAATACTTTTTGTTATGCGATTTCCTTCCTACGGTCAAACCCTGAAAAGAGTCAAACACCTGAGAGATAAAATATAATTGGAGTTTGTAAAAACACGAGCTTATTTTCTTACCGTGGCAATCTTATTGTATGTAGTTCTTGTAAATGGGGATTATCCA